>Ga0209702_10008565_pt1 | contig 11840 bp, 13 predicted proteins | sample FRY01_FD_187210 | JGI IMG/M metagenome (GOLD analysis project Ga0209702, IMG submission 187210) | Freshwater microbial communities from Lake Fryxell liftoff mats and glacier meltwater in Antarctica - FRY-01 (SPAdes) (version 2) | ecosystem: Environmental > Aquatic > Freshwater > Ice > Glacier... | reverse complement strand
TGCTGTCATACGTTTGTTCTGTAAACTTACCGCTAACGTTTTGGCGCTTGGCGAAGAAGCGGATTTCGAAGTACTAAACTGTCAACCCAACACAAAATTTGATACGAGGTAGAATACTCAATTAACCACTGAACCCGCTTTTTTGCCAAACGCCTGTTACCTGCTGGCCTTCTGTCCACCGTGTCGCTGTATGCCTTGTCAATACTGAGTTTTCTTGTCATTGTCTACTGTGTTTGTCGGGCGGTGCGTTGATGTGTTTTTTATTTTTTTTGAAGCGTTGGAAATTTTTTAAAAACAATTTTGTCTGCGTTGGCAAAGCAAGCTCTTTTGCAATTTTTGGACTGTGAGTTGGCTTGTGCTAATTGCAAATGTGCTTGCTTTTAGCGTTGGCTTTCCTTTGGTTTCATAAATATTGATATTAAAAGTCCTATTCCTACAACTACGTCAACTATATTCCACATTTGTCTGCCAAGTGCTATTTTAAAAAACGGTTGAAATAGTAAAGCCAGTCCACCGTAAATAATCATTTCAGTTTGTCTGCTTTGTTGGTTGGCTTGATAAGCTAAAATTGTAAAACCAATTAGTCCTGCAAATCTTACGAACTGATAAAAACCGTAAGGCATATCTGCCAAACAGAGAAAGAATAATATCGCTAAAACTATTTTGATTGCGTTATTCATTTTCAATAATATTTTATGTAATACAAACCCGTTCTGGGTATACCAAAACTCCAATATTTTCTACCGTCAGGACTTACCCCAAACCTAAAGCCGAAAAAGCTAAAACTTTGTCCTATGCCTTTTTTACTAACCGTGGTTCGGAAAGGCCCATTGCTAACTGATTTTCGGAAACGCCAACCCATCAATTTTAAGTGTTTGGATTTTTATTAATAAAATTCTCTGGATTGTTTGTTGCTTTTATTATTTCACTTTCTTTCCATTTAGTTATTGCTACTTGAGCAATTTCAGATTGTGCCTGTGAAATTGCATTTAACAATTCAAGATTTGAAGCCATTTCTGCGTTCAATTCATTCTGTTTGTCTAATACTTTCTTTTTATTCTCCTCAACAATTTTTAATATTTCAGCGTTTGCCCAATCATTTTTTTGAGATATTCTAACCGTCTCGTTTACTTTGATTTCATTTTTTTCTGCTTCCATGATTACATCATAATCACCACTTGCTAACATCATTTTAAACAACACTGGAGAAATTTCTATAATTATTAGAAGAAGCATTATGAACAGACTAGCAGTTGCAGCATCAGGTTTTTCTGCTTTAAGTTTACTAAAAGCCTCCATTCGAGTGGAAAGATCACTTATCGCAACATTCTTTTTATTATACGAACTCTCATACCCACCTTTCTCTTTCTCATCAGCAGCAATTTTCTCATCAATACGCTTCGTTTTCACCCTGTACGTTTCTATGTCTAGATTATTACGATTCTTAATTTCGTCATAATCTTTTTTCTTCGAATAATATTCTTCTGGCCAGATATAATACGTGTATTGTATTGTGTTGCCCTGACTATCTAATTTTGTTCCCTTTCTAGCAACCTTTGTGATCCTTTGCCAATTTTGTTTTGCAATATCAATTTCTCCCTGTAGTTTGTCTTTTTTAGATTCCATGCTTTTAATCTCAATATTATTTGTGCCAATTTCTGAATAATTATTTTGCATTGTTTTATTATATTCAATTAAATTTTCGACTTTAAGTTTTTCTATTCTAACATCAATTTCATCCTCAAATAGTTTTAACTCGAGAGGATAAGAAATTACTATTCCAAGGAAAACTGCTATAATTATCCTTGGAAGCCCACTCAATAACTCTAGCCAACTAATTGTGTGTTTATTGTCGGTGTACATTGTATTTACAATAAAGCGGTCAAGATTAAAAATCATGGCCCCCCAAAATATACCAAAGCAAATTGCAAGACTTGCATTGTCAAAAGCAGTAAAAAAAGCATAACCACCAGAAAGGGTTGCCATCAAAGCGGTAAATAAAATTGTCCCGCCAATTCCAAAATATTTCGAATACTCATTCGGACATCTTCTAATGATATCCTTATTTGCACCCGAACAATACCACATTAGTTCATTTAAAAGTGAGCTTCTATTGTTTTTAATATTCATACGTAATGAATAGTATTGAATCAAAGTTGGCAATGAGGTAAGCAAAGAGATAATAAGTGTAAACGACCAGCTAGTTATTTGGGCGGAAATGTTAGCGTCAGTAATTTTATTTAATTCTTTTAACCTTGAAAATAAATTTGGATTGAATGGAATATCAAAAAGATTAAATTTTATTGGAATTGAAATGGCTACACCAACAAAGATTGAAAATAAAAATAATGGAAATAGGGTTAATATATTTCTTTTACTCTTAAAATTATTTTCCGCTATTGAAAGAGCATTTATGGTCTGTCTATTAAATATGTAAACAAGAAATCCTATCACCAAACCTATTAATATGCAAATCGGAAAATAAATTTTATGGAAAGCGATTCCGAATGAAACGGTAACTAACAAAACCGTTAGAAATGATGAAAAGATATTTATCCCTCCAATAGCGAAATAATTAGAACCAATTCTGGAAAGACCAGCTAATTCACGAATAGTTAATCCAGAACTATACCAAATAAATCTGTTTAACGCGCTTCTATTTTTATTTTTTAACGACATGGTTTTTATTTATTTCATTAGTAAATTCTGATTGTAATAGTTTATATACTTTCTTGAGTCTTTTAAGAAATGATACATTTTCAATTTTGAAATCAAGATCAACAACTTTAGGTTTTTTAATGAGAGTATTTGAATCCAAATTTATTTTAAATTGATTTACATTTGCGCTTTTCACTATTGGCTTTGACAAGAAACTGGTTGAAAACGGAGAAAGAGAAATATTGATTGTTGAAGATGATACTATGTTTGGAGGCGTAATAGAAATCCTTTCAATTAAAGGCAAAGGCAACATTTTTATTTGAACTATTTTTGTGAGAGTTTCAAAATTATCTGTTACAATTATTTTATAACTTGTATCCTGTGTTGGCTGAACAGTAGTTTGACCAGTTAATTGAAATTGTCCGAGTCCATCAATTTCAACTTTTAGGGCGTTAGCAACCTCCCAACTTAAAACTACTGGGACAGTAGGGTAAACAAATTGCCTGTCTGCTTTGAAAAAAGTTATTTGTCCTTCTTCAAAAACTTCAACAGTAACGAATTTTTCGATAATTGTTTTTCCATCTAATGCAGTAAGTTCAAATTTATATATCGTTGTTTGTTCAGGCTTTATATTTTGTTGACCGTTTTTTGAAATTAATAATGATTCTTTTTCCACACCAGTTAATCGTGCTTCTGAAATATTTTCAATTTCCCAAACTAGGATTGTTGATTCTCCCTTTTTAATTTTGTTTTTGTCGGAAAGAAGTTTTTTGAATTTAGGTGCAGGCGTGACATTAATTGTTATTTCTTTCGATACTGTACCATAATAACCTTTGAATGAAAATTTGTAGTTTGTGCTTTTTGTTGGTTTAATCGCTTTTTTATCGATAGAGCTAAAAACACCAACCCCAAAAATTTCTACTGATATAGCATTATCTGCTTTCCACGCAACATAAACTTCCTCTCCTTCTAAAATGTCGTTTTTACTAACACTAAAAAAAGTAACTACTGGCGCTTGTTGAATTGATTTTAACGCAATTTCCCAATCTTTGTAGGTAGTTCTTGCTACTGAATTTCTATATCCAAAATTTATTGTATTCGCAATTTTCTCCTTTATTTGTGAAGGAATTTTTGTCGATATAAATTCTAGATACTGATTGTAAACAACCTGATTATCCTTGCAAAAATATGGTGCGTTTATCTCTGCGTCAGGCCATTTTGTGGTCTCGAAATACATTTTTGTAATTCTTGGTCCTAATTCAGTCAAAAAGAATAGGGGATGTAGACCGCTAATCAAATAGTTTATCCCTATTGCTACTGACCATCTATCGGTAAAAGAATCTACCTTTATTTTAGTTCCAGGTTTTACAACAATTTGTTGGTCATATATTTCAGGAGCTACCCAATCTCCAAGGGCTCCCCAAGTTTGTGGTTCATCATCAGAATTTTCTGTAATAACACCACTGTCATAATCAATTAGTGCTAATTCCTGCGTGTCTAGGTTTAAAAAGATTGCTCCGGGCTTTAAATCAGCATGGATATATTTAAATTCGTCTAAAACTTTAAATGCTGATACAAGTTGAAAAGCAAAATAAATTCGTCTTTCTGCTGGTATATTATAGAACTTATCGGTAAGTGTTGAATTTGAAAGAATTTTCTCAAATTCATAAAAGCCAAATTTTGTAAGATTGTTAGCCGAATACCCCTTTACTTGTTTCCCATTGATTAATCCACTAAAACTAAATTGCGGTGCACCGTTGAAAGCGGGATATTCCACCAATAAATTTTTCCCTTGTTTTTTTAGACTTAAATTTAAATTAAAAAGTTTTTTTTGTAATCTATTAATCGTAGTTAAATTATCATCTGCCGCGCCCGCAAAAGATTCTTTGAATATCTTTACGACTTGCGGTGTTTTAAGGCTGTTTCCATTAATTGAAATGCAATGGTACACTTCTCCAAACCCGCCTTCTGCAAATGGTTTGTCCTCTACCTCAATGCTAATGATAGAATTAAATTCCGTATTTATACCAGAACTGAAAAAGCTTTTAGTTAGAATTTGATTCAATGGAATTAATTTTTGATTGTGATTTGTCCAATTTTGATTGTTGATGCTGAATAACTTTCGAGGAAATAATTATTCCTAACGTTGTGTCATCATGCATTATTTTTTTTTCTTTTAAAGCGTTTAAATATTTTTCTAACTCAAATTTTACGTCCTCGTCTTTTATTTCTTGTGGATTACTTTGAAATAATATTTTTAGTGTCTCGTATAATAATAACATGGTTTCATCTCCCATCATCCAAACGATTCCATTATCATCCTTTCCGACTCGCACCTCGTCATTCGTATAAACACCATCACTTGCAATTACAATAATATCGCCATAACTAGTTTCATTTTTGCTAATTATTATTGTTGAAGGGGATGGGTTGATTGTTTCTGAAATTGAAAGGAAACGATAAAGTTTCGATTTTCCATCTTCCTCAATTGTATGGGGATTTAAAAGATTAATAGAATTCCAAGGCAAATATCTGTTTACCCCAAAGTGATTGAAGTCTCCTGAAATTTGCCAGATGGAACCATTGCCAACATAAGCAATTTGATATTCGTCTTCTAAATCTAAAACACATAATAGTGTTGTGCCAAAAGGATTATTCACTTTTTCTTCAGTTGTAAGATTGATGTCAGCAAACTCAATCAAGTCATTTTTTATTTGAGAGAAAATGGCTTTAAAATCAATATTTTTTACTGAATCAACTTCTTCTAATTTTTCTTTGAGTTTTTCAGCACAAAAATTTGACGACAATTCAGAGCGAGAATGAGAACCAATTCCATCAGCGACAATAACGCCTCTAAAGCCAACTTTCACATTGTCAATTACACTTGCGTAATCCTGATTAGTAGTTGTTTTGTGCGTTTGAGTAGCACAAGCTATTATTGAATTCATTTCATGTCTGATTGAGCAATACCTGCTGATTGGCTCAGCGACCTTTCAAAGAAATTTCTTAAAGCTTCCCCATCATAAACAGTTGAATAGAAACTAATATCATTAGCCACTTCTTTCATTAATTCTTGCGCATCAACATCATTACTTCCAATTGCTCCAAAATATGCAGCCGCAATTTTAAAACTAGGGTTTGCCTTTATTTCAGTTGCTAATGCAAGTGTTTTTGCAGATTCAAAGCACATGCCATCGGACATAAGTAAAACTAGCACCTTATGAGGGACACTTCCTTCCGGTGCGCTATTTAAAAAATCTTCTCCAACCTTTTTTGCCTGTTCTAAAGCAAGATTTATAAATGTTTGCCCACCCTTTCCGTCTAGTGGATTGAAATTGTTACTCATTAATGTTGAAAAATCAAATGAAGCAGGTTCCATTGTCACCGTTGCTGTATTGTCAAATTTTATACAAGCAAACGAAAAATTTTGTTTTACCCGACTTGCATTTAGTCTAGTGAATAGTTCGGAACAAGCACTTTCTACATGCTTTGCTTTTGAAGCATTCCCAGGTCCTGTTTCCTCCATTGAGCCACTTCCGTCTAAAACTAAAATTCCTAGTTGATTAAATACTCTCGGCAGTTTTACTGCGCCTGTTGGTTTAAATTCTCCGCTCATAATTTATGTTTTTTATAATTTGTTAGTTAGCATTTGTTTTTGAATTGCATTAAAGATAATTAAAATTACTTGGTGCGTTGGCAAAAAAAATGGCTCTTTTGCTTTTGCCGAAGGGTTGGCTTTGTGTGTCGGGGCAAAAGCAAATGTGCCATTTGTGCGTTGGCAAAAATTGTTTTTAAAAAATGTACGTTGGCAAAAAAATAAAAATACAGAAGCGTTGACTTTTGTGTCGGCTGTCTGATTGTTCATTTGTTTATGTTTTATTCTATCGTTCATTCTTGCTCTGTTCGTTCCTCGGGCTTGCAGGTAAACGTTTTGCAGCTACAAGAAGTTGGCGATTTCGAAGCACTAAACTGTCTGCCACCACAAAACTTGATACGAAGTATAAAGCTTTATTTAACCACTGAACCGCCAATTTTTTGTAGGTGCTGTTATGGGAAGGTTTGCTCTATGTTTCAGTGGGTGTCCCGCGATTTACATTGTCCACTTGATAAAATAATTGATAGTAATAATTGTCAAAACTATTGATGAATAATAAATTAAAAATTTTCTTTTCATAAGTTTCTTATTGAATAAATACAAAGCAAAAAATGTTATTAGAAACAATGTCGGTAATAAAGGCGGATAGATTTCAAAACTTTCTTTGAGGTTACCTTTAAAAAGTAATATCATTGACCTTTGAAAACCACATATTGGACAGTCAATACCGAACAATGATTTATAAGCACATGGGAAAAGATACTTTTTCATAATTTGCAATTGAAATTAAAAAGAGTGGTCTTTAAAATTTTAAAGACCACTCTTTTGTTTTACATACCAAGCAATTCGAGAGCACTGAAGCCAGCACCACCTAGTATCGCTACTGCAATAATCCAGTAGATAGTATATAATCCGCCAAGTATTGTACCAATAATTGACATTATCCAACCAGCATTTAGTGCACCGTATCCATCGTATAATTCAGGGTTAGCACTATACATTTTTCGTCCTTTCCCAGCCATATTAAGCCCAATAATGGCAAGAATAAGACCTACAAAAAAGCATCCGAAAACGATTGAACAAATGCCTAATACTAATACTGCTGTTGAATTTGGTAATGTTTCTTTTGTTGCCATTTTAATTTGATTTAAATTTTCCTACTCATATGGCTTTTCAGAATACGCCCCGTTATTTTGAGTGGGTTCTGGTCTCCACTATTTTTGATTTAATCTATTGGCAATCGGAAAATGCTTTTAAATATGCAGCAGAAAATTTTTGATAATCGTTTGCATCTTTGTATTTGCCTTGCATTTCTGTTGCAAGCGAAGCAGCTTCAGTAGATAACTTTATGCTTTCTGTCATTGCTGACATATCGCCTGAAGCCGCTTTTGCAGCACCTTCAGTAGCTAACTTTTGTGCTTTACACATTAATTCAGCATATTTTTTTGCATCGCTGTCAATAGAATTGCCACCGCAACTTGTCAGAATAAATGAAGCAAATAGTATTGCTCCGAGAATTGTCATTATTTTTTTCATTTTGTTTCGCGTAGTCGCCACTTTTGTTTATTAAGCCCGTTTTTTTAAGTGGGTTCTGGTCTCCACTTTTTTTATTTTTCTTTTCTGTCACATTGGGTGGTCAGCCCTTTAGCTTTCGCAGACCGTCTGTCGTTTTTTAAACTTGCCCATAACGTTTTGCAGCTACAAGAAGTTGGCGATTTCGAAGCACTAAACTGTCTGCCACCACAAAACTTTATTAGTTGCACAAATGTTTGTATTCGCACTTCTGCCGCCATTTTTTTTTAGGTGCTGTTACAGGTAGGTTTTATATTTTTCGCTGATATATCCTTTGGCAAGTTTTCTTGCTTCATCTTCTGTCTCGAAAAGTTTAACTCGGTCATTTTCCCTAACTAATTCACCAATTAAAAAGGCAGTTGGTTCTTTAAAGTTGAAATAACATAAAGTCTTTGTTAATTGTAAATTTTTGTTTTGAAACGGTAAGTCAATTTTATCAAATACAAGAGTTAATTCAGTGTTGTTTATTGTTAATTTTTCGCTCTTCATTATAATAATTTTAGTTTGGTAAATCAGCTAATGTAATTTCACTCAAGTGTTGTTCTTCAAGATTTTCTAACTGAGAAACCCTCATAAATTGGTTTTGTACTATTTGCTCATATAAGTTTCTAACATACCTTGCATTACCAAATTGTTTCCCTTCAGCAAAAATTGCATCGTTAATAATATAAGTCAATTTACTTTTAGCTTCTTCCGAGATGTTAAATTTATTTTTCACAGTAATGCGAAGTAAAATGTCCAACAACTCTGAACCAGAATAATTCGGAAAACTAAAATATTTATTGAATCTTGATTTTAAGCCAGGGTTTGAATTTATAAAAGTTCCCATTTCATTTTCATAACCTGCAACAATAACAATAAGTCTGTCCCGATTATCTTCCATATACTTCAATATGGTATCAATAGCTTCTTTCCCAAAATCATCATCACTACTCAAACTATATGCTTCATCTATAAATAAAACACCATCAAGTGCTTTATCTAAAACTTCTTTAGTTTTTATAGCTGTCTGTCCAACGTAACCAGCAACCAATTGCGAGCGATCTGTTTCTATCAAGTGACCTTTCTTTAAAATCCCAAGACTTTTAAATGATTTTGAGATTAGTCGTGCAATCGTAGTTTTACCAGTTCCTGGAGGTCCAAAGAATACAGAATGTAAAGAAAGAGAAACGGTGGGTAATCCTTTTGCCTTTCTAATTTCATTTACTTTGGCAAAGTTAATAAGAGATTTTACTTCGTTTTTTATATCAGATAATCCTACTAACTCTTCAAGCTCTTTTAAAGTTGCTTCAAGACTATCATCACTTGAAAAAGTATTAGATGAATCTTCTTTGACAGTTGAATAATCTAATTGAAGTAATCTTTTCAGTTCTTCATATTTTTCTTTTTCGAAATCGGATATTTGATTGTCGAGATTTACAATTAAAGTAAAGTAGTCAATTATAATTGTTTCAATAGAATTCTTTATTTTTTGTTTAATACTTGCGTCAATATTTAAATTATTCAAGTAAAATAACGATTCTAAATATTTAAAAGAATGTGAATTGTCTTTTACGCTATTAATTAAAATAGATTTTGTTTCCTCTTCCAAATATCCCCACTTATCAATAATTTCTATGGATGAAACATCTAGTTTTTCTGTAAATTCAATATTCCAAACAAATGATAATGCAAATTCAAATTGGCTTTCTTCAAAATTATTATAACCCAACAGATTTGTGATAATAGAGCACCCATCACCTTTTATTTTATCAGTAATAATGGCTTTATCTAAATCAGAAATTTCATTCAAATTAGAAGTTCTAAGTAATTGAATAGATTTACGTAGTTTATCTGATTTAACTAATAATTGAGTTCTGTTTGGAATCTTGTTAGCTTGCATATTTTGTTTGAACGATTATTTTAATTTATTATTTTCGAAAACAATTGAAGAGGTTTTACAACAAGAATAAATGTTAGTTTTCTAAGAATTATAGATTTTTCAATTATTCCAGCAGCTTTTGAACCTTTTACATAATACCAATTTGTAAATTTTAAGCCCCATTTTCTTTTCAAAAGCCAATTATCACGGAAAAACCTCAATTCTACTACAACAGGATGGTCATAGTTGCCCATTGCCGCAGTAGCTATAAAACAACCTCCTTTTCCTTCTGAAGAAACTATACCAATTATATTATTCTCCTTCGCTAATTGTTCAACATAGTCTTTACTTTCCTTTAGACCCATCCCTGTTAATTCCTTTTGAAGCTTAACAGCTGCTAATTTTCTCCCTTCTTTTAACAGTTTGATAATTTCATCATTTTGATTAGATGAGAAAGAGAATATTTTGCTGTCTTTTATTGTGTCAAAAATTAAATTAGATTCAAAATCATTATCAAAAGCAGCATTATAAAACCCTTTAAAAAAAATCAAATCATTCTGATTAATTATGTTTTCTAAGGAACCTTGGCCAAATCTGATACTATATTCAATTTTCTTAGCGTTTGCAATTGCAATAAAATCAGACATACTCACCGCTAACTGTGCTGTTTCTATATATACACTTATGTAATTATCTCCAACTTTACTTGACTGACTCGCGTGGTCAAACCCCGATCCTTCGGATAATTCAATATTTTTATCATCGTCTAGAATTAAATACATTTTAATGTCAGTCATTCCTGGGTGTCCACCATCTGAATTTGAGTAAGTAAAAGTAAAGAAAACAGAATCTACTTCTTCCTTATGACGATAATCGATACCCATTTTCAATTCATTTGAATATGATTTTTTAGTAAACATAAATTTGTTTTCAAGTTCTTTGCCTTCCCAAATTACATTATGCTTGCATTTAATGGTTTTTACTTTGGTGAACTTATCTTCTTTAATTTCAACAAAGTAGTCCTTGATTCTTTGTTTCATTTCTGTTGTTTCCATGTTATTTTGATTTCGGGAATATTTGTTTGTACATAAATATTTTAAAGGCTTTCAAAGTGCCTTCAGGAATTCGTTTTACTTTTTCTCCCTTTCCAGAATTTGATTTTGCATTGTAACTTTCTTTGACAAAAGAAATTGTTTCATTATCTGTATTATCAATGACGAATTTATAGAAGTTTTCTTTTAACCCAAATGTTTGCGGGTTTCTATTGAAAAAAGATGTGTTAGCCCCGCCTGATGGCGAAGGTAAATTATCTACTACCTTACTAGCAATTTTGCTAAAATCAGCTCCCATGATAATTTTGAAGTTAAAAAGAGCATTATTGCAATTGTAACCACTGGTGAAAATTATTTTCTTAATTGATTTTTCATTTTCAAGAATGTATGCTTTTAATTCATGATTATAATCTATCCATTCAAGAATAAGGTCACTGTCATTGGTTGAATCTTGTTTTTTTCGCCTACAACTTAATAAAGTGTCAGAAATACCAATACTGTATTCTTCTTGCCATTTGTAAATACTCGGTACGTCTGTAAATTTGTTGGCAGGGTATAATTCTTGAATTATTTTCCAAAAAGAGGAGACATTTCCATAGAAATAGTCTACACAAAATTTACGCTCTTTTTTGTTCTCTAACCTGCTTGCAGGAGGGAAGGTGCCCAATACCAAATATTTATATGGTTTAGACAAGGTGTACTTTTTGACAAATGGATGTATTTCTTTATTCATAGTTTTTTCTTAAACTTACCTGTAACGAATCGCTACACGCACATTGCGTATATTTCCGCTTTATCTGTAGTTACTAATTTATATTTAATCAACTCAAAACAAGCATCATATCCGACAAAAATCGGATAAATAATTACTTTTGTTAAATTTAATTTTAAATATTTCATTTCGATAATTTAAAGATGTTAAAGCTAGCATGAGTAAAATTAACATTTTTTCTGAAAGTAGCATCTATATTTCCAAATTATCCATCGGACTTTTCAATTGATCGAATCCTTTGGTGATACTATCGATACTGTATTCAATTCCGTACAATTAAAATTGTCCGGTTTTCAAACTATATTGGTACAATACTTCGCTAAAAACTTT
>Ga0209702_10008564_pt1 | contig 11840 bp, 9 predicted proteins | sample FRY01_FD_187210 | JGI IMG/M metagenome (GOLD analysis project Ga0209702, IMG submission 187210) | Freshwater microbial communities from Lake Fryxell liftoff mats and glacier meltwater in Antarctica - FRY-01 (SPAdes) (version 2) | ecosystem: Environmental > Aquatic > Freshwater > Ice > Glacier... | reverse complement strand
CCGCGACAAGCCGGACGGGGCCGACATTGATCGTACGCGTCACACCATTGTCACCTTGCATGATGAAGGTGTAGTAGAAGTCGCGGCCTAAGACGTCAGCTGAACGCCACTTGCTGGTCGTACCACCTGCGATGACCGAGAGCACCGGGGTGAGTGCAACCGGGGGGGCGTGGCCCTCCACACGCGTAATCGGGTGGTGGATGGGCTCGAGGAGAGGGACCACCGTGAACGGTACTTTCGGGTTGAGGTGAGACCCCACCGAGATACCGGTCGTTGACAGAGTTAGCCCTTGGTCGCTGGCCAGGTCACCACGTTTGAATGGAATCAGACTGTTCTGATACCACGTGTAGTGACGCGCGGACATCAGCACCGCTTGCGGGTCGCCGTAGATCGGGGGGCTGACCAACATGGCCAAGAAGGATTGAATCTCCTGGCCCGTGATCGTGTTGCCTTCCGCGTCCATGACGTTCTCGGGCGCAAACCGCTCGACGGACGGGATGATACCGTCAAACTCGAGAGGGTTGATACTGGAGTCCGCATACAGGAGGTTGCGCTCGTGCGCCATCGACAGCTCCATCGAACCAGCGCGTGCCTCTTGGGCGCGCGCATTGCCGATACCAGACAGGAGGCCCGTCTGGGTGAGCACGTCGGTGAGCTGGCGATGCACCGCCATGTACTTCATCCGAACCACTTGCTTCGTGAAGTGGGACTGCGTGATTGCCGGGACGCCACCTTCAGCGATGAAGATGGAGGTCTCAGAACCACCCCACTTGCGGAGCTGCGGGTACTCGAAGACAGGTGAGGTCACCGACGTCTTCGTGATCAGCTTCTGCAGCACAAGGTGCCGCTCAGACGCGGTAACCACGTCGTAGATCGGCTGGATGGACTGCGGCACCAAGGGCGCGTAGCCACCACCCGACACGGTGGACGAGTCAGACGGCGTGGCGATCGGATAACCGATGCCTGCCTTCTGAAGACTCGCCGACTGCGCCGACTTGACCATGTTGTTATGTAGCGCGAGGTTCAGTTCGCGGAGCTCCGCGAGTGGAACTTCTGCACCTGTGGCAGCCGAGCGACCAAGCTGCTCGAGCTGATAAAATAGCATCTGGTTCGCTGGATCCACAATTTACCTCACTTGTATGCTGCGAGAATCTCTGCAGGGGATTTGCCGCCGGTCTGAAGCAGCATGATGTCATTCTGCATGGCCGCACCGTGCGGGCCCGACTGCTGAAGGGGCTCGAGCCTGTTAATGCTCGAGATGATGAGAGCCTGCGCCTGCTCGAGCTGACCCTTGAAGAGGGCCAAGTCAGTGGCACCTTGCGTCAAGATGGCCTGGGCATTGTCCGACGGGCTGGCGACAGGGACGCCCGCACTGGTGGCGACGCCGACCGGTTCAACCGGAGCGGCCATCGACTTCATCAGCTCACCCATCTGGGTGGAGAGACTCTGGACACGCGTCGCGAGGTCGACATAACCTCGGATGCTCTGGCTGTCCGCTTCCGCCACGGCAGCGAGGCCCTTGGCCAGTTCGCTCTGCGACTTGAAGAGGGAGCTGACAGCTGCATCCATGTTCTTGCCGAGCTCATTGAGCGCTTCGACAACCTCAGGTGCGTTCTCAGCGGCCTTGGACTTCGCGAGGCGCTCGGCGCGCTCGTTAGTGGCCGGCTTCTCAAGCTCGGTCGGGAGTGCATTGAGCTTCTCGACAGCCGCCTGGAGCGCCTTCGCGAGAGTCTCGAAAGCCTCCGACTTGAACATAGGTGCGCCACCACCGAGGTCATCGATGATCTCGCCTTTCTGGATCTGCTCGGCGATGATGGCGTCTGCGTTCGCAACACCAGCCAGCATAGCCTTGAGCTCACTTGCTTTGATCTTCATACTATACTTCCTTCTGTTGCTGCCATCAGGCTGGGGTCTGGGACACCATCTTCAGCACTTGCTGTAGAGATTTCACTGCGTCACCCCACGTCATCTGGGGGTACGCCTTACACAGGCGAATGGTGAGCTGCTCGACGAGGAACGCCGGGTCGTAGGAGTGGTCGTCCTGCAGCTTCGACATGATAACGCCCATCACCATAGAGGTGTGGTCGTTCTCTGCGCCCTCGTGGAGTCCCGTGGCCGCCATGATTGACTTGGCAATGGGGTCCCACCACGACAGCGGGTTCTTAGGTGCCATTGTAATGGCTAGCCACTTGACAGTGGACTTCTCGACGACCTTACCGCGGCGTCCCCCGGGCTTGACTGACCCTTCAATGGAGAAACCGTAGCTGCGGTCGCCACCAGCGCGGCGCATGATGCAGGACTTCTCGAAGATGTCCCGCCCGCGCTTGTCTTCTAGGTACAAGCCAGCTTTGACGTTGGTACCTTTGATGAGGGCGCCGTCGTGTTCCACATCAACTGTTTTAATGCTGATGGGGTACCCGACGACGTTGTGGTTTCCCACGGGGTGTTCGTCGATGATCAATCCACGCGCCCCTGAGCCGCTTTTCCCTACGAAGTAGGACCAGTCGATGCCATCCGATTTGATGATGTCGCCATCAGCGTCCGGGGCCTCTGTGGTAGCGATGCCACTGATGATACCGATCTTGGTATCATCAGTCCCTTCACGCCCTGCCTTGCTGATGACGTCGAACGGTGCCCACATAGAGAACCGGTCGCTGTCATGTAGCAGGCTGGCGTCGAACGCGACCTTCCCCGTACCCTTAGCCACCAGCTCGCGGCTGATGTCCACTAGGGACGAGGTGATACGTTCGGCAATGGAAAATCTGCTCATGGTGGGGACTGTCCCCTGTAAGACCGTAACCCCATCAAGCTGACGATGCAGTGGACACCATGCGACGCCCCCCGACGAACGACGAGACGTCGTCGGGGATGATGTCGGGATTGATTGAAGTCCCCTGCTCTACCAACTTCTGAAGGTACATTTGGTAGCTTGAGTGCAGTGGACGATTGGACACTGGGTCCTTCCATGCAGGCAAGTTCATCAAGGCGCGCCCCTCGTTCACAGACATGAGGGTTTGCACGCACTTGATAATGTTCTCCTGCTTCTGTGTCTCGGTGACCGAGTCGAAGCCGTAGAACTCGAACTGGTATTCAGGCCAGTGCGGCCAGATTATGGTGGTGTTGATCTGGTGCGCGATCCAGCGCAGCAGCGGGCGTAGGCTGCGCTCCTTGCTGGCGACGATGCGGTCCTGCGGCGATAGGTCAGACTTGGACTTGGATGACTTCTCGTCACCAAACGTGAAGCCTAGTTCGATCGAATCCATGCCGAACATCGCACAGACAACCTTCGTATTGTAGTTCAACCAGTTCATGAACTCCATGTCGCTGGCCGTCTTGCCGAATGGGTGGACCTCCACAGACTCATTGAGGTTCGGGTTGAGCTGGATCAGTGGGACTGATTTGTTCTTCCGCACGCCGGACAGCATCGCTTGGAAGGACTCTTCAACCCGCTTGAAACGCTCTGGCCCCATGAGTGACTTGATGGTGGCGAAGTTGTTCCCAAGGTAGCCTGTGGTGTACAACTGTGCGTTGTGGGTGTGCGCGTTGAGGAGCGCCGCGATGGACCCGACGAGCATGGCCAACTCTGGCATACCATAGCCAAAAGCTGTGACGCCTGGGAGGGCGTTGCGTGTTGACCATGACAGTTCATTGCGCTTGAAGCGTGCAGTCTCACGCCCGTGCATGTACTGAACTAGTTCAGCCTTAGAGAAGTCGAACTCCCCTTTGTCTGAGACGTGTTCTGTCGGGATGAGTAGGCGGATAGTTTGCGGATCCAACAGCCGGAACGCGACAGGCTTACCTAGTCGCGACAAGATTGGTTGGATGTGTGCTTGGTCCACTGCCAGTGTATAGAAGGTCAGCGACCGCAAGAACTGCTCGAACCCTCCTGTCTGCCACTCACCACCCGCAGTCTCGATGATCGCTGCGATGTGTTCCATCCTGTAGCGGTCGGTGCTGGATGGGATGGCGTGCTGCTGACGCAAACGGATAGTCCACCCATTCATGTGCTGGGTTGTCAGGCGCTTGCTGAAGTCGACGACTTGGTTTTGCCTTGTGCCGATGACTGACGCCACGATGGACGTGCGCGCCATGGCGTACAAGCTGTGGTAGGTGAGCGGCGGTACACCAATGTGCGTACCGTATGCGCCTGTGCTGATGGCGCGTGCGGTCTCAACTAGGGTGTGGTCGACGTTCGACCCTAGAGGTGCGACGACTGCCACCCCTCGTGCGACAGTTTTAGCTTTACGTCGTACCATTGCGGACCTCTTGCATGATAGATGCTAGTGTAGTCAGCGTTGCAGCATAACCTTTCATGATCAGCATAGTCTTTAGCTCAGTGGCGGGTGGGCCACCGTCTGCGACTGCGCGCTGAATGTAGTCGCTCGGTGTGAGTACCTTGCGAATGTCGTAGTGGTCTGTCTCACGGATGTAAGAGCTAATCGCTGCGGTACACACAGTGTCGTCACGCCGCATGTGAGTCACGGACATGTAACTCTTGACTATCACCTCAGGCACGACTGCTGCCTGCACGTCTGCGGCCTCAGATTCTGCCACGACTTGCTGCCAGGCACTGAGATGTGTAGTGACGATGACGTCGAGTGCGCCGAGCTCGTCGTCGACTTCAGCCGACAGCGACTTTGCCACCTTGCTGGCAAGCGTCTGTCTGATGGACATCTTGACTGCGGTCAAGTTCTTCACCACTTGGGCGCGCTGGGTTGTGGATGACGCTGACTTCCACGACGCGCGCAGCTGCTTCAGCCGTTGGCGGAGCGCCTGCACGCGCGCGGACGTGGTCTGTTTTTGCTTCTCTGGCTGCTTCTTCTTCTTGCCAGTCCCGCCGACACGCTCCCACTGCCCGTTGCCTACCTTGCGCCAGCGACTGCCATCACCGTGGACAGCGACCTGTCCGAGGGGGTCGCCCCGCGTACCTGCCACGGAGCCTGACTTTTGAAAGCTCGCCACCTCTGAGATGAACGTGGTGACTTCGGCGAGGAAGAGCGCTGTGGTCTCTTCGTCCTTCACCGCGGTGAAGACCTCAGTGAAGAACTGGATGCCGCTTGGTGCGATTAACCCACTCACCCCCTTGAGGAGGAGTTGGGCATACAGCGGGGCGCAACCGGCACGGACGTCAGAAGCCGCGAGACTGTTGGAGTGCCGGAAGGATGGGGTAGACATCGCCTGCTTCGGCGTAGAGGTCCCCGTCGTCGAGCACCACGGGAGATCCTGGTTTAGGCCAGGCGTATCCGATGGATTTTGAGTAGAGGTCAGCCCCTCGGTCGGTAAACCCTGTGGTTGTGACCTCGTGGTTGTGCTGGTACTGGTAGGGCTGGGCTCCGGGCTGGCGCTCTGCGGGGTCGGGGGTTGGCTCGGCGTACCCAGCATCGTCTGCGGTGTAGACTGGGGGAGGAACTTCTCCGTCTCCAAGGTCTCCACCGTCGTCGCCGATGTCGCCTCCTCCGTCGAGCTCGCCGGTGGGGTCGTCGAGGTCGTCGTCGCTCCCTTCCCCAAGGGCGTCGAGCTCTGACTCAACTGAATCGAAGTCGGGTTCAGCACCAGCTTCTCGTACAGTGTCCTCACCAGCCGCGGGATCTCGCCCTGCGGAATCTCCTTCGGGACGGACTTTAGGACTTGATCCTCGGCGTGTTGCCATAGCGACTCCTCCTGTGGAGTATGAACTGCGCCCTTGTTCAGGGCACCGAAGGTATTCTTAAAGATGGAACCGCCACCACAGCTCTCGAGGAACGAGGCTTGGACGTGGGGCGGGACGTAGCTCATGTCTGCGGGGCTTTGTCTGTGCCCGTAGAACTCCGCCATGACTTGACTCGCCTCAGCGATCGACCCGCGGACCTTGTCGATGCCCGAGCCCATCGAGTCGATGCGTACTCGCTTGGTCTTAGACAGGAGATCGACCGCCATCTTGGCTTGGGCGTGCGCGCGGATGGTCGGGACCGGGACGTCACCTAGACCTACCTCGCTGAGCGCGGAGCTGATGCAGTCCGGCCCACAATGGAACAAGGGCCCAGTGGGGCTCTGAGAGCTGCGGGCGGTTACGTGGGCTTTGAGCTCAGGAGATTTTGACTCCCAGGTGAACTGGCGCCCCGACGCATGGTTCAGTAGGATCGGCAGGCCGCCGCGGCCCTTGCGCACGGAGGTGCCGACGTGGCCTCGCTGGATAGAGAGCACCTGTTCTACGCTGTGCCCGTGCTCAGCCACGATGTGCGCAGCAAGGTAGCGGTCCTTGTCGCCGTCGGGTGCCTCGTTGTAAAGGCGGAGCAACTCGCTGGGGGCGTACGACAGCGCCACCTTGTTCTGTTGCATTGCAGCGAAGGTGTGGCGGTGCTTGCGCTGATGAAAGTTCTTAGAATACGACCGGTTGGCGTTTCCTTCCTCGTCGTCCCACGTGGCCACTGCCTTTCCGTCCATGTCCCCGTCGGTGTCTACGGAGACGTGGGATGGGTGGATGGCGTCACTAGGACTGAACCCGTCGAGGTCGTACTTCGAAGCAAGTAGGCGGTTGCCTAAGGTGTTGGCGTCGGCGGCTCCCCCCACACCTTCAACCTGGGCCGGGCGCGCTTCGCTCTGTGGCGGCTTGTCCCCGTCCTTGATTTGCTTCCAGTTCTTAGCGTCAGGTGATGCCGGTTTTTGCCAAACCGAGCCATCTGCGCGCTGTGTCTGAACCCCGGATGGTAGTTGCTTGCTCATGAGCGGCAAGCTACTAGGCAGCGGCGTAACCCAATACGGTGTTATGTTTTAGCGGGATGCGCGCAGCTTATAAAATAAACTAGCAGCGTTTAGTCAGCTCACCCACGCAACACGTCCTCGAGTGCTGCCCTGCTAAATGCCTGCTCAGTCAGGGGCTCCCCGTCTAGTGTGAGGGTCGCCAAGGTATCAGGGAAGTGGACACCACGCCCGTTGAGCACGACCACGAATGCTGACTGGGTGTTCACGAAGGTCACCGCCCACGAGCGGGTCTCGCCCGTGGCGCTGTCGCCCATCAACATCAGCGAGGGGACCCACCCGTCTTCATCGGTCACTGTCGTGCTGCGTGCGATCGTGGTGGATGCCATCTGCACGCGCACATCGGCGAGCCATGCGAGCAGCGGCTTTAGGATGGCAGTGTTTAGTTTGTTACGGAAGATGCGCACGTAGAGGTGGTGGGTGCTCCGCGCGTCGCGCACGACCTCGGAGTCCTCTGAGGGCTGGAAGCTGTCCATGCCCCCACCGACTGTGCCGTCCTGCTGCCAAGGGTCACGCGCCTCGTTGCGCAGGATGTCGTAGGTGATGTCGATGTCATCGTCGTCTCCCCAGAACCGCACGATGGCGATGTGCATCAGCCTGCGTGCCTCACGCTCGCGGTACTGGGGAGGGATGGCGCGAAGGCCGGACTTGCCTAGCTGGTACGCAAGCCATGCGATGGGCTTCTTCTGGAAGAACTCGTAACCCTTCGGACCGATCAAGGGCGGCACGTGCTCCGCACGCGCCTTTACCCCTGGGATTTTTGCGCACGTCGTGCAGAGGCAGGAGGCAAGGAGCGACCGTGATGAAGTGTTGCTCTGACAGTGAGGGCAGCAAGGGACTGCGGGGTACCACTGGCGGGCAAAGGGATCAGGTGTGGGCAAGGTGGCCTCCGGGGCGGTGTCTCCGACACCGTGCCTGAAGGTGGAAGAATCCGCAAGAGTTAAAATAGTTAAAATCTTACAAAACTTAACAGTGCGTCTGAGGTAGGTGGTAGCCACGGGCGGACGCCGCGTGGAAACCGTGTTCTTTGGTACCTTCCCTGCGTCGCGTGGTCCGAGGAATGCCGTGGTACCTGTGAGGGGTGGAGGATGCGCGAGACAGTGTGCTGCGACCGCCTCAGAGAAGGTTAAAGACCGTGGTTAAGGTGGGAGGGTTTAAAACCGTGGCTTGGGTTGGGAGGGTTTGAAAGGGGTTACCGCAGGGAAGCCCTTTGCGTTTGTTTGTCTTGATGCGCGACCGAAGGGAGCAAAGCATCAAGAGCATTGCATTACATTTCATACTCATATCATGTGTATTTTGGATCTGACCTAACCTTATGAAATCATTCAAATCTAAAAAGAACTTAAGGGGGAGTTCAGGCGATATAAGGGGGAGTTCAGGCGATATAAGGGGGAGTTCAGGCGATATAAGGGGGAGTTCAGGCGATATAAGGGGGAGTTCGTTTTGAGGGAATCATTGAGCTTTTTAACTTTGACCTTAAACGCCTCAGGCACGGACTTAAAATATAAGGAGGGCTGACTTAAAATATAAGGAGCTTTAGGGGCGACATCTAAAAAAAAAACGACACCAAAGTGGTGTCGTTCTTCTCAGTGCATTCATGTCCTACCTGGCTGCCTCGTCACCTATTTCTTGCGCCATCGTTTAGCGCCCGCGACTCTATTTTCCTGTCGCTTGTCTCTGCGCCAACACCCTCCCTTCAGTATAAAGGCCATGTCATCTTTGTGCGCGTCGGCCAATAACCAGTGGTCCTCCCGCACACCTTCCTTGATAAAGGGAGGGGTGCTTGCATCACCAGCCTGCCACGCAGCAAGGATACAGGGCAGCGCCTTCATGTGAAGCCGAGCGCTGACAGCCAGATCTCTCCAGTGTTCTGGCGTGACCAAGAGCCCGCCGGCATCAACTACACTGACTGCCCTGTCGACAAACTCAAGGACCAACAGGCGCGCCAACGCCATGGCTGCTGCCGTGCCACGAGTCTTGGGTAGGGGTATTGCAGCTTCAAGTGTCGGGATGAGGATGCGTGCACCATATGAAGGTAGCTCCCCGCCAGTGTCCAAGGCAGCTGCCATTCCGACCTGGAGGGCAGGGCTAAGCGTGAAGGTGATAGAGGGGCTCCTCACACATGCCATCTTGGTCTCCTTGCACGTCCATAATACACCCCCATCCCAGCCTGCGGAGGCACGCCATTTGAGAGCTTCCCCCGCTGCGACGACATCCCGCAGAACGGACATGTCCCTCTTCCCTGGTTGGAGGATGTTGGACAGCTCTGCCCACCCCCCAGGGAAACGCACCTTCCCCTGTTGGCGGTTGACCAAGGTCGTACCGCTCGGGTCCTCTGAGATGACCCAGCTCCGACAAACCAACAGGTCAACCAACCTTGAGGCCACGACCCCGCTCAAGCGTGCGACCCCCCTAAGTACCATAGCAGTTGCATCTTCTTTAGACGCAGTGCGTGCGAGCAGCGGGGCACTTATACAGATAGACCCCACCTCAGTCTTCTCTCCATCATGGCCGCAGGAGAAGACCGCGCCAGCCTCACCAACGGTGAGCTCCGTTGTCTGCATCAGCAGCACTGAGTTCAGCAACACGGCGCGCGTCAAGGCTGGGCGTGACCGCTCGGCACGAGGTGCGCTTACGCTCTGCGCCGGCCCGGCCATGGCGAGCAAGCGGCCCCTGGCTGGAGGTGCCTTGTCCGTGGTAACCTCCGTCTCCGCCGCGCTGGATACAGGCACCTTGGGGGGTGCAGCGGTGACAGGGCTCAAGAGGATAGTGAGTGCTGTCACGGCGAAGGCACGCGCAACCATCGAAGCCCTCCCTGCCTGAGCCACTAGTGCCTTGTTCCCAGCCCACCGGACGTCGGCGCGGGCAGCGAGCAGGTCAGCGTGCCCTGCGCCGAAGGACTCTATGCGCTTCATCGCTGCGAGGTAGACAGCAGTGAGGTCTTCGACTGGGGTCGTTGGTTGCATCTGCACAGGTCGAACAAGGAACCTGTGCATCTGGGCGGTCACCAAAACTAGAGCCTGGGCGCTTATCTTGTGAGAGACAGCTCCTGGGTGTGCAACCTGCCTTGCGCTTAATGCTTCCGCGATGCCGGCCGCCGCATCTTTGGTTACGTTGTCTGTCAGGTGCGCGTACCAGTCTATGCCGGTGTGCGAAGGAACGTACGGGACCGGTGCGGGTGAGGTAGACTGTTGGGTGGTGGGTGCATCGCCCAGATCCTGCTGCCCCTCTTCAGGGCCTACGAGCCTTAACATCCTTCACACTCGCATGTCCCCCACTCACATGTCATCGCCGCACAGGTCTTCCCTTCACATGCCCCACACTCACATCCGCACTCACAGGGGTCAGTCTCCCCTTCGTTATAGCCACCTGACCGCATGCGCCAGTCCCGCGCATCTTCAGCTGCCTCTTGCGCTGCGTAGTGTGCTAGGAACTGGTCGTAGGTAAGGTGCCACCCGTCGGGGTCATCCTTCCAGGCTCGCACGCCCTGCCCATCTGAGTGCAGGTACAGGCACGCACCAGTAGGTGACACGTAAGACGGTGTGACCAAGTCGTGTACGCGCCACTTGACAAGATCTGCTTCAGGTACACCGAGGTGACGCGAGAACTCAACAGGCGTGAAGAGACCGAAGGCTACCTTCTCCCGCGTGGAGCGCTCCCAATCTGAAGGAAGCGGGGAAGGAAGGTGCATATCACTTGCAATAGTCAGGGCTACCATCTATCTTCTGCTTTCCGAGCTTATCACTCGGTGTTTCAGAGTTGTCATCCCGAGCTAATCACTCGGTGTATAGCTTGTGGGTTGTTAGGGTTGTGGTGGCCCGGGTGAGGCCCGTCTCTTGTGGAGGCGGGCCTTTTCTTTTTGGGCTGCATCACACACCACCTTTCCACCGGTTGTCGTCGCGGCACAGCATCTGGCAGTTCTTGGCTTCTGTCTTCCCACCAGCGTGCCACGGTGTAATGTGGTCGGCTTCCATCGCATCAATGGCGAAGCTCCCCTGACACACTGAGCACTTACCTCTTTGGCGCTCGTAAGCCTCGCGCCTTTGGTTGGGGCTGAACATTCTGATGTTCAAGTGCTTCTCTTGTTTGTTGAGCACATACGGGTAAATACCCTTCTTCTTAGACACGTCCTCGTCGACCATGAGGGCGCTGACCTGATGACCGATCTTGACCGAGTCCCACTCTGCGGCGCTGAACTCGTTGTAGAGCACTCCCCACGCTACCCCTTTCATTTCGCTGCGGTACTGGGGGAACGTCGTAGCCACCCAGGCAATCACGCGCTGGAAGTACAACCACAGCTCGTTCGCATTGGGCTTGTGTTGGTGCTTCGCCATGTAGCCTACAACGTCGCCTCCGTTGATCCAATCAAGGGCCGTCTCTAGGTAGTCCTGGCGGATAGGTGAGCCCGTCACGTACTTGCTGCCGATGTTGTAGGCTGCGCAGCCGCCCTTGCTGAAGTGGCGCTTGGCGTCGGCCAACCAAGGGCCGGCGTAGACTGCGTTGCGGAGCTCCTGCTCGGTGAGCTTCTCGCCCGCGATGTTGATCGTGCGGAACCACTCCAGCTTCTCGCTATCCGTCCCACTGCACAGATAGACCATGAGCGGATAGTCGAGAATCAACTCCTGCTTGTCGGCGGTGAGGTTGTGGAAGAACAGGCCGTCGAGCGAGAAGGCCCCCGAGACGTACTGGCAAATGGAGATGGTGCGCTGTTGTCCATCGACCACCTCGAAGCTGCCAACGTCCCGCACAGCCCAGTACATTACATTGAGCGGGAAGCGCTTCATGACCGTGGTAATGACCGCGTCACGCTGCTTGTCCTTGTAGATGAACTCGCGCTGGTAGGCCGGGCGAATGTCGAGCTTACCTGAGTAGCCCACGACGCCGGTGTTGGGGTCGTCCTGGTAGCCTGCGGTGAGGGCGCGGACAGTGACCGCGAGCAGTTCGACTTTCATGAGAGCCTCCGGTTTCTGATGAGAATGCGAGCGTACTTCTCGACCCTGTTGATGCGGAATCTCTTTCCGTAGTTAGGGTTGTCCTCCATGTACCTATCGAGCCCCAAAATCTCGAACTGATCTGGGTTGTGCTTGTCAAGGAATGTGATT
>Ga0209702_10008563_pt1 | contig 11840 bp, 9 predicted proteins | sample FRY01_FD_187210 | JGI IMG/M metagenome (GOLD analysis project Ga0209702, IMG submission 187210) | Freshwater microbial communities from Lake Fryxell liftoff mats and glacier meltwater in Antarctica - FRY-01 (SPAdes) (version 2) | ecosystem: Environmental > Aquatic > Freshwater > Ice > Glacier... | reverse complement strand
AATGGCAAACGCCGGTGGCGGACGACCAGGTCGACCGGCTGCGCGGCAAGATCAACAGCCGGGGCGAACCGAAGCTGAGCGCGCAGGCGATCCAGTGGCCGACCCCGGCGGCGCAGAACTGGAAGGGCAGCAGCCCGGCGAGCGTGACACGTTCCGATGGCAAGAGCCGGATGGATATCCTGCATTACCGGGCGGAACAGGGCTTCACCCGCCCGGTCCCGGCGATCACGCCGCATGGGCTGCAACCCTCGCATCACGCCCCGATCTCGCGCCCGCTATGGGCTTCGCTGATTGCCTCGCATGGGCAGGTCGTCTCACGGCGGATCCTGAAGGCCCGGGCACGGCGGCGGCTGAACCCGCTCTTCGTCGGATGGCTGATGGGCTGGCCCATCGGTCACGCTCTCTGCGCCTGCTCGGCAACGGAGTTCACCCTCTGGCAGCAGCACATGCGTGGCGCGCTCTCGCAACTGCCCACGGCCTCGGGCCCTTGGATCTGGCGGCCGAGTGACGAGCCGGAAAGCCCAGCGCAGATGAAACTGTTTGAAGGATTGCAGCCATGAGCATGCAGGGACGGATCGGCCGTGCCGGTGGTGCAAAGGTGAAACGCGCGCTGGGCGTGCAGGCAGTGCTGGAATGGGCGTTCAGGGTGGAAAAGGCGCAGCTGGAGCTGCCGCAGCGGAGAGACATCGATGAGGGAGGGTTCGGCTTTGGCATGGAATACGTGCTGATGCAGCGTGCACTACTGGGGTGTAAGGTGGACGGCGGTGGCAAAAAATCGCAATCCTACACCCATGAGGATGCCGAGATCGTGGCAGCGACCTTGGCCGGGATGCCAGACAGCCTCGGTGGCAAGCGCATGGCGATCAGCGTGGCGGAACTGGCGCGCGCCGGGATGACGCCCGACTGGATGCCCGGCGTGGTGCCGCGCTGCGTGCCCGTCGACATTAAACGCAACCGCCATGGCGATCGCGCCGTCAGCGTCGTGGTCGGCACGGAAAGGGTATTGGTCAGCGGCAAATGGCGGACAATCGAAGTGCGGGCATGTCCGGTGACCTGGCGGCCGCATCCGGAACAGATCACCTCCGCGCGGGGTGGTTACGAGGATTGGTGGCGGGCGTTGGATTGGGTGAGGGATGGACTGGTGGTGGGTGGCATGCTGCGCGATATGGAAGTGACAACGGCGATGCCTAAAATTGTGCCTTGGATGCGGTAAGTTGGTCACGATCGGCATAAAGTTGAGCTTCGCTATTGAACATTCAACGTCTGCTTACGTTTGTAAATTAGGGCGTGACGTTTGAGGATTCCCAAATCGGTTGCCGACTGATTCAAGGTTGCCAACATAGAAGGCAACCTTGATCCGCACCGCTTTGACCCATATCCAGTGAGCAACCATCGCCCCGCACTGCCTTGACCACGAACGCGACCCCGGTCACACCGGACCCAACCCTTGTATGTTCGTCGAGGCGGTTGTGGACATTGTACGCACGGGCTGCCCCCGCAGTTTGCCCAAGGTCGAGACAACGGTTTCATCGGCCGGAACCACTTCGTAGCCAAGAAGATTATCCTGCGTCATGCCGTGCCGGATCACCAGCACGTGACGGTCGTTGTTGGCAATGATCCCGACGATCTGACAACTGCACGGAGCGCCAAGGTTGATCGACAAAAAGAAACCTGCGGCTGCAGCGGCATCTTGAGCAACCGGCAGAACCGTACCCTATCAGCGTCATAGTGTCGTTGCAGGCGTCGACTCGTCGATCCCGGCAAACCGGTCGAGGCGCAGCGCCACCTCGCCCGCGCCTGGATTTGCCCCTCGGGCAAGACCGGTCATTCCGTCCTGCGGCACGAAGGCCTGCCACGGCGCTGACAGATCGCCAGCGCCGTGGAGACGTCGTCCGTTCCTGTCGGACGCAGGAGAACCAGCGGCCGGTGCCGCCCGGTTTCGCTTGTGTCAGAAATTGCGCGGTCGGGCGCATCTTCCCTGACAAAAGAGCGTCTAGGACTATAGTTGCGGCGAGCGCTGCAATCAGGTTCACGCCGCTTCGCGTTTCAGTGCCTGTGCCATGCAATGAATGCCCCCGCCGGTCTTGGATATTTCAGACATGTCTATCGCCGCCACCTCAAAGCCCCGCGCCCGCAACTGGCCAATCAAGGAATTGGAAACAGTCGGCGCGATCACGCGGTCTCGGCCCAGCGACATGAAATTGCAGCCCAGTGCCATGGTGTCGCGGAAGGGCACGTCGATGATCTCATGCCCCTTGGCGCGCAGCCAGTCGACGATGCCCGGCTCGGTACAGTCAAGGCAGACGGCGGTCAATTTCGGGGCGATCGGCACAACCATCAGGTCGATGTGGACATAGTATTCGTCGATGAAGGCCAGTCGGGTTTCCCAACCCTCAGCCTCGAACCAGCTTTGCACTTGCCGCGCGCCCTCTTCTTGCGTCCGCGCGCCACCGCAGCCGATCAGGACGCAGCCTTCCTCGATCACGGCAAAATCGCCGCCTTCGAAGGTGCCCGCGGTGACCATGTCATAGATCGGGATGCCTAACTGTTCATAGGTGCGGATCGCGGCATAATTCTCGCCCCGCCGCCACCAGTTGGCCATCGCGGTGATGATCGCGCCGTATGGCGTCATGACCGAACTGTCACGCGCATAAACCTGCATCGGCAATTCGGGCGAGGGCGTGTGCATATGCACCTTGACCCCGAAATGCTCATAGGCCGACACCAGTTCGGCATGCTGCGCCTGACCGATCTGCACATTGGCCGGGGCCTCGCGCAGGTGTTTGCGTGACAGCGACGAGGTGGACAGGTGCCGCAAATGGGCGGGGCTGCCCAATAGGACATCGGTGAGCGCATCGGTTTCATTGCGAAAGCCCCACCCCTCCAGCGGTTTGGTGCCGCCTTTCAGGTTGCGGCGCTGCAGGCTGAAGGGTTCGGAACCATGTCGATAGGTCTGCATTCTGGGGTCTCTCCTTGGATCAGGCGCCGGGCATGGTAGAGGGAATCCACCAATCACGCCCGCGCGGGGTTGTTACATATTCGGGCCACCGAAAGCCTATCGGAGGGGGGTAATCGCACAAGGGCGCGGTCCAGTCGCTGCCGCCGACACCGCCCCCGGTGCGGGCCCTGAACTCGTCCATCGCGGTCTCGCGCGCCACAGGGTCCTCCAGCAACCGCAGGGCCGACAGCGCCAGGATCCGGGCCGCCGTCTGCACCATCGGGTCAATCGTCGCGGGAATACCGCCCAGCGCGTTCATCACCCACGCCGGATAGGCCTTGCCCGCCGGGGCCCGCAGCGCAGGCCGCGCGACATAAAACCGCGCGGTCGGCGCGTGCCATGTCATGTCGGTGTAATCGTCCGAGGTGGAATTCAATTGCGACGGCGGCAGGTCACGCCGCAGGATCGCCTCGGCCTCCTCAGGGTCGATCAGGCGCGACATCTCGTCGATGAAGGGGTCCGCCATCGGCTCCATCCCCAGCCCGGCCTGAATTTCGCGCGCAACCACGCGGGCCGCCTCACCCCAGACCGGGGCACCGACGGCCTGCATCGCCTGCCAAACCGTGGTGGCAATCGCGTGATTGGCCAACCCGTGCCGCGACTTGCAGACCCAGTGCCGTTCGAACCTGCAACCGGTCATCGCGGCGGCGGCAGCGGCGTTGCGGTCAAGGGCTGCTGTCACCTGATCGGCCATGGCAATCGTCGGCACCCGGATCATGTATTGCACCTCGGCCAGACCGGCGGGCAGATTGTCCGCAGTGGCCTGCCCTGCCGTCAGGATGGCCTCGGATATCGACCAGCCGCCCTGATGCGGCAGCATCGAATCCCGCAGGGATTTCGACGCCTGATACATCAGCATCAGCGCATCGTTCGACCCGGGTGGGCGCACCGCAGAATGCGATTGCGGGATCGGTGCGCTGTCATGCAGCCCCCAACCCTCGGGCGTGTCGCAGATAAAGCGGTAGATCATCGCATAGGCCGCACCGCAATGCGTGTCCCAACGCACCGTGTTGCACATGGGCAACATGTAGAACGGATGAAACGACAAGATCGCCGCCAACCCATCGTAATACCCCGCAGCGGCATGAATGGGCTTGGAACCGCGCACCTTTTCGGCAGGCTCGCCGGTAAACCGGATGCCGCCCGCAATGCCATGCCGCTCCATCGCGGCCTTGATCGCCAGCACCGCCCCCAGACCGGCGATGCCCAGACCCGAATGCGGATCGGTATGCCCGCCCGCCTGATAGCCAAGGCCCTTGCGGGGTTCGCGCCGCGTGCTGGCCGCCTGACAATTGCCCGGCACCGCATCATATTCGGCATAAAGCCCGATCACCGGCCCGGCACCGTTCGACCATTCGGCGCAAAAGGCCGTCGGCATCCCGGCAGACCCTTCCTCGACCGCAAAACCCTCGGCCCGCAGCCGTGCGACATACCACGCGGCAGACCGGTATTCGCGCCACGCCGTCTCGCCAAAGTCAAAGATCGTGGCGGTCCAGTCCGAAAGCTCGGCCGCGCGGGCGTCAAGCTCTGCCAAGGCAGACAGCTGGGCGGGGCTTGCTTGCATCGGACGCTCCTTTCCAGACAGCCTATACGGACGGCACAAGCGGCGAAAAGTGAAACCTTTTTCCGCGATAGGCAAATCAATTTCACCTAACAGCTTGTTTGCGCCAAAGCCGGGTGGCTATACTGACCACCAGCGAGGCAGCCTTCATGATGCGAATACCCTCAACTCAGGCCTTGCGGGCGCTGGAAAGCTTTGCCCGCCACGGCACAGTCTGGCAGGTGGCGGACGAACTGGCCCTGACCCGCTCTGCCGTCAGCCATCAGTTGCGGATGCTGGAACGCGATCTGGACTTTCGCCTGTTCGACCGAATCGGCACCCGGATCGAACTGACGGCACAGGGCCGCGCCTATGCCACCGACATAAGGCAGGCGCTGCTGGCGATATCGGGGTCGGCCGCGCGCAATGCCGGACGCGGGATTGCCGGGGCACTGACCGTCAGTTGCGCGCCGGGCTTTGCCTCGGGGTGGCTGTGCAACAGGATCGGGCGCTTTACCCAAGCCTTCCCCGAGGTGGCGCTGTCCATCGTCACCCCCCGGCGGCTGGGCGAGGTTTCCAGCCCGGAGGTTGATATTTTCATCACCTTCGGCAGCGGCGACATCCCCGAAATGCGGGTGGAACACCTGCTGGACGTCGTGTGCACCCCGGTCTGTTCGCCGGCCATGGTCAACCGTCTTGGCGGCATGCCCGACCCGGTCGACGTGTTGCGGCTGGGCCTGTTGCACCTGTCCGATACCGAGGATTGGGCAACTTGGTTCCGGCTGGTCGGCATTCCCGAACGGCTGGTCAACTGCGGTGTCACCTTTTCGGACATGCATCTGGTCTATTCCGCCGCTTTGGCCGGTCAGGGCATTGCAATGGGCGACATCGTACTGTGCGAAGACGCCATGATCGACGGCCGCCTGGTGCGCCCCTTTGAACCCGTAGTGCGGCTGTCGCGGGCCTATCATCTGGCCGTGCCCCAAACCCGCTTTGACAACCCCATCGTCGATGCCTTTGCCGCCTGGGTGCGCGCCGAACGCGGGCACAGTCCCAGCCTCTCGCCCGTGTGACCTTGCCCCCTGACAAATTCCGTTTGTCGTTGCGGTGAAAAACTATCGTTTGCACGAACCCCGGACCTGACCCTAAGCTTTCCCCACCGCGAAGGGGTGGAGGGTGAGCAACATCAAGGCCGCTGAAATTGGCGCCGAGGGCATCGGCAAAAGCTTTGGTTCGTTCGCGGCCCTGACCGACATCGGCATGACCATTGGCCGGGGCGAGTTTGTCACGCTGCTGGGGCCGTCGGGGTCGGGCAAGACCACCTTCCTGATGATCCTTGCCGGGTTTGAACCCCCCACAACCGGGCGGCTGACGCTGGACGGCGCCGACATGACCCAAACCCCGGCCGAGGCGCGGGCCTTTGGCATGGTGTTTCAGGGCTATGCCCTGTTTCCCCACATGACGGTCGAACAGAACATCGCCTTCCCGCTAAAGGTGCAGCGCCGCACCGCAGCCGACACCCGCCGCCGCGTGGCCGAAATGATCGAGATGGTGGGGTTGGGCGGCCACGGCCACAAACGCCCTTCCGGCCTGTCGGGCGGCCAGCAACAGCGCGTCGCACTCGCCCGCGCGCTGGTCTACGATCCGCCGGTCCTCTTGCTGGACGAACCCTTTTCCGCGCTGGATAAAAACCTGCGCGGCCAGATGCAGGACGAGGTGCGCCGCCTGCACCGCGAAATCGGCACCACCTTCGTCTTCGTGACCCATGACCAGTCCGAGGCGTTGGCCCTGTCCAGCCGGATCGCCATCTTCGACCACGGCAAATTGCAGCAAATCGCCGCCCCGCAGGATGTCTACGAACGCCCCGCCAACCGTTTTATCGCCGAGTTTCTGGGCGACATCAACGTGCTTCCGCTGTCGTCCGCTACCGCAACCGATGCGCTGTTCGAGGGGCAGACTCTGACGATCACCAACACCAAGGGAACTCCCAGCCAGACCCTCGCCATCCGCCCGGAATACATGACCCTGCACCTTGCCAAACCAACCCAAGGCAACGCCGTCGCCGCCACCTTGGGCGATCTGACCTATCTTGGGGCCGAAACCCGGCTTGCCCTGACCACGAAAGGCAATGTCCCCCTGATGCTGGCCCTGCCCACCGCCGCCCTGCCGCCCGGCCTGTCGCCCGGCGCGCAGGTCTGGGCCGCCTGGCCACCCGACCGCAGCCTGTTTCTTTGACCACCGCGACCCAGCCGGAAAACCCAACTCTAACCAAAAATCCACCTTCAACCAAAAACAACGGGGAATTATCATGGACCAACACTTCCAGACCGACCAGCTTGAACTTCTGGCCGACAAGGCCCGCAGCGGTGCCATCTCGCGCCGCCGTTTCACCCAGCTTGCTATGGCCCTGATGGGCACCGCCGCATTGGGCCTGCGCGGCACACCCGTTCTGGCTGCCTCGGGCGAGCTGGTCTTCGTCAACTGGGGCGGCGATGCGATGACCGCCTATGACACGGCCTTCGGCGTGCCCTTTCTTGCCGAATCCGGGATTACCGTGAAACAAGATGGATCGGGACCCAGCGAAGGCGCGATTCAGGCGCAGTTCGAAAGCGGCAAGCCTTCCTGGGACATCGTCGACGCCGATCCCTTCTCGGCCCAGACCCTGGGCAAGAAAGGCATGATGGAACCGATCGATTACGCAGTCGTGGACAAGGCAAAAACCCGTGAGGGTTTTGGCTGGGAATACGCGGCGTCAAGCTATTTCTACAGCTATGTCCTCGCCTACGATGCCAAGAAGTTCGGGGCTAACCCACCGACAAGCATGGCGGATTTCTTTGACGTCGATAAATTCCCCGGCAAGCGCGGCATGTACAAATGGGGCGCGGGCATGTGGGAGGCGCTGCTGTTGGGCGACGGGGTTGCGATGGCGGATCTTTATCCGCTTGATCTGGACCGGGCGCACAAGAAACTGGCATCCTTCAAGGAGCATGTCGTGTCATTCTGGGGCGGCGGCGCTGAAAGCCAGGCCTTGATGATGAATGGCGATGCCTCGATGGCCTTGGTGTGGTCCACCCGCGCCAAGCTTTTGGAGGCGGACTCCGGTGGCGACATCAAGTTCATCTGGGATCAGGGTTTGATAGCGCCCGGATCGATGGCGGTTCTCAAGGGCAATCCGGGTGGTGCCGAAGCCGCGATGAAGTTCATCGCCTCGGCACAAGACCCGGCGCGTCAGGCGGTGATGTTCCAACTGACAGGTCAGGGTCCTGCAAACCCGGCCGCCGATGCCCTGCTTCCAGCCGAGGATGCGCGGTTCAATCCGATTGATCCGGCGAATGCCGCCGTGCAAATCGCACTGGATATGGAGTGGTACGAGGCCAACTATGGCCCGGCGCTGGACGCCTATCTGGCAATCGTCTCGGCCTGATCCAGCCTCTGCCTTCCGGCCTTCGGTCGGGGGGCAGACCCCTTTTGAGAAGTCGGCATGCCTCATATAACCAGATCCGCGCTGCTGCTTGTCCCCTTGCTTGGGTTCATGGTGCTGACCTATCTGTTGCCGTTTCTTGGCATCATGCAGTGGAGCGTAACCCTGCCCGAACCCGGATTGGGTCAATATGAGGCCGCGCTGACTGATCCGCTGGTGTTGTCGGTATTCCTCCGCACCCTGCGGATTTGCCTGGTGGTGACACTGATTGCCGTCGTGGCGGCATATATGGTGACGCTGCTTTGGGTGCGCGGAAGCCCTGCACAGCGGTTGGTAATCGAACTGTGCATCCTGATACCGTTCTGGATTTCGGTGTTGACGCGGGCTTTCGGCTGGCTGGCCCTGTTGTCGACCAAGGGCTTCCTGAACACATGGATGCAAAGCCTTGGCGTCCTATCCGAACCCTTGACCATGGTGCGCAACGAATTTGGCGTCGTGGTCGGCATGGTGCATTTCCTGATACCCTTCGCCGCCTTTTCGCTGGCTTCTGCCATGCGGACCGTTGATGAGCGTGTTCTGCTGGCCGCGCGCGGCATGGGAGCAAGCCGGACACGGGTGTTCGCGCAGGTCTTTGTGCCGATGACCTTGCCGGGCATTCTGGGCGCGGGACTTGTCGTGTTTGTCTTCGCGCTTGGGTTTTTTATCACTCCGGCATTATTGGGCGGAGGCCGCAGCGTCATGGTGGCAGAGCTGATCTATCTGCGTATATTCCAAAGCCCGAACTGGGGCTTGGCCGCAGCCATCAGCATGATCATGATGGTCGGTGTGGGCGGCCTGCTGGCCCTGTTGATGCGTCAGGCGCGCCCATCGGGGCCGCGATGACGACCCGGCCTGGCTTTCTTGCAACCTGCATTGCCGCGTTGATCGCAGTCTTCCTGCTGATGCCACTTGTCGCGGTCATCCCGGTTTCTTTTACGCCGAACCGCTATCTTTCGCTGCCAGATGGCGAGTGGTCCCTGCGGCACTATCGGGCTCTTGTGGAAAATCCGGCGTGGATCAAAGGATTTGGTCTGTCGGTTCTGATCGGGCTGATCAGTTCGGTCCTTGCCACAGGCCTTGCGCTGCTTTTCAGCCTTGGCATCTGGATCCTGCAGCCGCGTCATGCGGGGCTTTGGATGAGCATTGCTTTGTTGCCCATGGTGGCGCCGCCGGTTGTCTCGGCCCTGACACTGTATTTCTTTTTGATCACGCTCAGCAAATTCAACGACTTCATCGCCTTTGACACATGGGCCGGGGTTGCGTTGGCCCATACGGTGATGATCGCCCCCTATGCGGTGGTGCTGATCACTGTGGCGTTGGCGCAGGTGGATCGCAGGATCGATCTGGCTGCGCGCGGCATGGGGGCGGGGCTGATGCGGCGTATCCGCAGCATCATCCTGCCCAACATCCGCTTTGGCGTGATCTCGGCGCTCCTGTTGACCTTCGTGCTGTCATGGGAGGAAATCGGTGTGACCCTGTTCATCACGTCGGTCAATGCCGTGACCTTGCCGCGCCTGATGTGGATGGGCTTGCGCGACAACATCAATCCGGCAATCGCCGCTGTTTCGGTAATCCTGATCGCCGTGGTCATGCTGGGGATCCTGACAAAGACCGTCTTGCAACGCTTTGCCAAAGGACTGCCACGATGAGCCTGACCACTGGCGAATACCTGACCCGTTTGCTGAGCACCTATGGCGTTGAAGTCGTCTTCGGCATCCCCGGCGTCCATACCGTCGAGCTGTATCGCGGACTTTCCGGCAGCGGTCTGCGCCACATAACGCCCCGCCATGAGCAGGCGGCCGGCTTCATGGCCGATGGCTATGCAAGGGCTAGTGGCAAGCCGGGTGTCTGTTTCATCATTTCGGGCCCCGGCATGACCAACATCCTGACCGCGATGGGCCAAGCCTACGGCGACAGCATTCCGATGCTGGTGATCTCGACCGTGAATGCCCATGGCCGGATGGGCTCGGGCGAGGGCTGGCTGCACGAGATGCCGAACCAGTCTGCGCTGGTGGCCGGTGTCTGTGCCTTCAGCCGCACCGTACATCGCCCCGATGACTTGGCCACCATTCTGGCGCAGGCCTTTGCCGTGTTCGACAGCGCCCGACCGCGCCCGGTTCATATCGAGCTTCCGATCAATATCCTGCTGGCTGACGCCAGCCACCTGCATGTTCCCGAACGGCCTTTGCGCCTGACGCGCCCGGCGCCGTCCGGCGCCAGTCTGGACGAGGCGACAGCACGGCTTGCTGCCGCAAAGACCCCGGTCATACTGGCGGGTGGCGGGGCCGTTGCTACTGCCGGACGCCTGCGCACCTTGGCCGAACGGTTGGATGCCCCTGTGGTGATGACAACGAACGGGCGTGGAATCCTGCCCCCGGATCATCCCCTTGGCGTCAGCCTGACGGCCAGCGCGCCCGAAACCCGAGCCTTGGTGGCCGGGGCCGACGTTGTTCTGGCCTTGGGCACCGAAATGGGCCCTACCGACTATGATTTCTATGAAGACGGCGGCTTTGCCGTTCCGGGTTTTTTGATCCGCGTGGACATTGATCCGGCTCAGGTTCTGCGCAGCCATCTGCCGCAACTGGGGCTGGTTGGCGACGTGGACGAGGCTTTGCGGCACTTTCTGGGGCGAATTGAGGCCCGTGCTCCCGGCAACGGGGCCGAACGTGCGGCACTTGCAAGACGGGGGCGTGCATCCTTGCCGCCTCTGATGCAGGCCGATCTGGCCTTGCTAGAGACGATCAGACAGGCTTTGCCAACTGCGCTGTTCGTCGGCGATTCGACGCAAGTGGTCTATGCCGGCAACACAGCCTTCGCAGCCGCTAGCCCCGGCGGCTACTTCAACTCGGCCACGGGCTTTGGCACGCTGGGCTACGGGCTGCCAGCCGCGATAGGCGCCTCGATCGGCGCACCGGGGCGTCCTGTTGTGGCGCTTGTCGGGGATGGCGGCTTGCAATTTTCGCTTGCCGAGCTTGCCAGCGCTATCGAGGCGCGGGTGCCGGTCATTTTGATGCTTCATGACAATTCCGGCTACGGCGAAATCAAGTCCTACATGCTGGCACGGGGCATTACACCCATAGGCGTGGACATTCTGACACCCGATTTGGCCAGCATCGCGCGCGCCGCTGGTTGGGAAACGATCCGCCTTGCACGGGCTGCCGATCTGACAGACGCACTGCAAACCAAAACGCTGGCCATGTCCGCGCATCTTCTGCTCTTTGACGACTTGCTAAGACAAAGTTTCATCCCCCTGTCGATGCTTGGGTCGCAAGGTCAGTCGACCCCTGATACCGAACATAAAGCATAGATTTGCGAATGGCAGTTTTGAGCCGCTTGCAGCCCATTGACAACTTTTTCCCTCTAGATTCTGACCTTGAACATCGAAGAATTGCCCCCGGACGTCACCCTCTAGCGCGCTTTCGTTCCTACCCCCTTGGCATGGTTCCTCCCCAGCTTGATCGGTATACGGGGGGGCGCAGCGCGGCATTTCGCTAGCGACAGGCACTTTCACCGGGGAATCCAGGCGGAATCTACCTGCCGCTCGATTTTGGAAAAAGTGACTCATTATCAAAGACTTGCGGAATCACGATCTTGGCGTGCTGGATTCTTTTCGGAATCCAGGGAATCCAGTTTGTGGAAGCCACCGTGCCGGAAGCCAGCCAGCGGAAGCCACCCCGTAAGAAACCATTGAATCCACGTCATTTTTTCATTTGACAAAGCTGCCCCCCTTGACCTACCTATTGATCATCGAAGAATAGTGCCCGCAGGTATCCCCTCGCGGGCATTTTCGTTTCCCCCACATCGCGGACCCCGATCCTGTCGCTGGCCATGTTGCCCGCGCG
>Ga0209702_10008558_pt1 | contig 11850 bp, 13 predicted proteins | sample FRY01_FD_187210 | JGI IMG/M metagenome (GOLD analysis project Ga0209702, IMG submission 187210) | Freshwater microbial communities from Lake Fryxell liftoff mats and glacier meltwater in Antarctica - FRY-01 (SPAdes) (version 2) | ecosystem: Environmental > Aquatic > Freshwater > Ice > Glacier... | reverse complement strand
GCCACCAACCCGCCGCTGATACGGCATAGTAGAGAACACGAATAGTGGTCCTGTTTTCAAACAGCACTATTGGCCCTATTTTGGGCCGGCGTTAACATCGTGGTGTGTGTCCTTCGTGAGTAGCTTTGATTGGTTCTCACTGACCATCCCGCGGTGGCTCCTCACATCGACGATCCGACGCTCGAAAAACGGGAAATTACAACACTTTCCAGGACGCAACCGGTCAATTCGATGGTTGTTTTGGGCCGGGAACCCTTTATGGGGCGCGGGATTACGCAGCGACTGGTACCGCCGCCGAAGTTGAGATTTTTGGAATTGCAAGCACGAAATCGACGCCAGAGGGTTGGACAAAGGTATACCTCGCAATGAGGACTTATCTTGGTTTGCCACCTTTGCCTTCTCAAGTTCTGGAAACCAACCAAATCGAATTGCGCTCAATCCTCTTTTCCCCAAGTGACCTGGGAAAAGAGAAATGAGAATAGGCGCCGTCTTCCTTCTTTCTCGTCTTGCGGGAAAGCTTTAGCTATTCGCGCCATCACGAAGCTTCATTGAGGGGGGCGTGAAGCTGGTCCAATTGACCTGCCCCCTGTAATGCAACTAACGTAAGGCCGGCAAAAAAGCGGCAGTAAGATCACCTGGGCCTGCAAAATGTGGTCATGCCAAAATCTTCACGCTCCTTCGGGCTGAACTGGGAGGGGGCTTGCTCGAACCAGTCTTTTTCGGCCCCCGTCGCCTGGAGAAGAAACAGACACATCAATGATTGGAAGCGCGGCAAGGGGGAGGCTTCTTGCGGCGATCCTCATGAGGCCCGCGAGAGGGATCATTAATTGGAAAAGAGGTCCCTTTCTCGAGATAAAATCCCGAGACCCAAGTCGGGTCGTATAACTGATGAAGGCGTCTCGGTTGAATCCGTAATTCAGGTTGGAATTCCTAAAGAACCTCTTAACCTGGCGATATGTAGGCCATGACAAGTCGTCCCAAAAATCTTGCGCGTTCTCGATGCCCCTCCATGAGCCTCTGAGGTGGGAGGCTACAAAAAATTCTGTGAGCTTCTTCGAAAAAACGGTGGGAATGTTGAAATGAGGCTCGTAGGGAACAGCGTAATTCGGAAAGATGAAGTGTGCTTCACCCCCTGAATTCAGGTGGTCCGCCACACTGCGGATCAGATTGGGGTAGTCCGGGGCATGTTCGACCACCATGATTGCAATAGCGCACTCAAAATCTTTTCCCACCTTGGGAAAATCCTCGAGAAGACCATCGAGATAGGTAACTTCGGGGTACTGTCCTTTCCAGGTCTGAAGGAGGGCCTGACGAATCTTGCTATGCCCGCCAAACCCAGCAGATTCTGGCTCAACACATACGACCCTTTTGCCGGTAGCAGCAAGCAAAAGGCTGAGTAGTCCTATGCCGCCGCCAACTTCTAAGAGTGTTGTCGCCCCTTTCACGCTGGGTCGATTAACCAACATGTCGAAGAAGAAAAAGCTTCGTCAACATAGGTAGCGAATTTCTCGCGAACTGTATCCTCCTGATTTTCTAGCCACTGATCCAGAGCTACATCATCGCAATAAACACCTAAGCGCTTGGTCGAGGATGGACGCGGTACCTCAAAATCACGCGCTGTAGCAGATTTCATGCGATTTCCTCAATCTCTAAATTCAACAGGAAGAACGTAGGTATGGAAAATTTTTTCTCAGCCGCGTTCGGGAAGTGTTCCCTTCGTCAGCCAACGCCTGACTCGGACGCTCGAAAAACCAGCCACCGCGATACCGCAAAGGACACAAGTGAGAGCACAATCAATACCAAGACATAGGCCAAAAATGGTTCGAGTCCCATAAATTCGACAAGTAGAACCAGAAATATTGGCCCCATGAAGAACAACACCCACTGAGCAGACACAAATTTCACAAAGGCTCGAAATGGTTTGCTGGGACTCCCAAAAACGAACTTACGGTGAAGCGCAAAGGCAACGGGAAACCAGACGACGGAAATTATGACCGATGGCCACACATATCCAAGAGTTTCCCTGAAGGATCCGACCAGCCAGTAATAGGAAACAAGTGCAAATGTTGCGCCTAACCCACCGACAAGCCCATACCTCGCGACGAGCCTAATCAAACCTTTACTTGGCGCTCCGGCTACCAACGCGGGCCTGACGAAACGAGCTGGGCCATGAGCGCGCTTCGATTCTTCGGTTGGTAGGGTTGTCTTCTCCACTGACTACGAGGGTACCGTGAAAATTCCGTTCAATCGTTTCGAATTTACGCCGGAAGAAACAGCCGAGGCGCTCAAGGCCCTTCAGAGTGGCCATATTTCAGGCGGTGGGCCCAGAGGCAAAGTTGCGGAGCAGTTGCTGTCTGAAATTCATGGTGGAGCCGATGTGTTGCTCACCACATCCTGCACGCACGCACTCGAGATGAGTGCTCTCCTTCTCAACCTCGAAGAGGGCGACGAAGTAATCGTCCCGGCTTTCACCTTTGTCAGCAGTGCGTTGGCCTTCCTGGCGCACGGCGCAAAACCTGTCTTTGTTGATGTTCGTGAAGACACCCTCAACATCGATGAGTCACTGATTGAGCAAGCGATCACCGAGCGGACACGAGCAATTTGCGTGGTGAACTACGCGGGATTGGGCGCTGAACTCCCCAAAATAATGGCCATCGCGAAGAAGCACCACCTAGAGGTTATTGAAGACAACGCTCATGGCTTGGGTGGAGCAATTCATGGGCGAACCCTTGGCACTTTTGGTTCCATGTCAACCCTGAGTTTTCACGAAACCAAGAATGTGTCCTGCGGCGAGGGCGGCGCACTTGTCCTGAATGACCTTGCGCTCAAGGAAAGAGCAGAAATACTGCGCGAAAAGGGCACCAACCGCTCCAGATTCTTCAGAGGCCAAGTAGACAAATACACATGGGTCGATAAGGGATCAAGTTGGGTCCTCTCCGACATCCTTGCAGCATTACTGCCTCCACAACTGGAAAACCTTGCCCCGAATCAACAGCACAGGGCCAAGCTGTGGGACACCTACTGGTTTGGGCTCCAAGATTGGGCCCGAGAAAAGGGCTTCACCCTCCCTCTGCGCCCGGACGGAGTCGTGCACACAAGTCACCTTTTTCATGTTCGCACCAACACGCTGGACGAGCGCTCGCAACTAATCTCATCACTGGCAGAGGCTGAAATATCTTCGTTGTTTCACTACCAAGCACTTCACTTATCGCGTATGGGACAACGCCTGGGTTACACCGAAGGCCAGTTTCCTGTCTCTGAAAAAGCATCGGATACTCTGCTCCGGCTGCCTCTTTATCGAGGCCTCAGCGAAAGCGACGCAGAGTCCATTGTCGCTGCGTTGATCTCCGTCTAACCCGCGACAACTGAATAGTGGGTCCCGCGCATTACGTCATTTGAGCCCTCGAAAGCTCAGTCATGGCACCGCTTTGGCGGAAGCAGAGGGGAAGAAACTTAGCGCCAAACGCCGGGTGGGTGAAAATGAGTCTACTTCTTTTTAAACCTTGCTGTTACTGCTACTGCTGCCTGACGAATCCTTAGAGGTCGTTTGTGCTTCTCCAGTCGGTCCTTCAAGAACTTGCGGAGCTCACCGAGTTCTATTTGGGCGCCCTCCGTCAGCTGAACCGTAAGTTCCACATATTGTCCGGTCAAAGGGTTATCTCTAGGTTCCGCTTTTGCCAAGCTAACACCCGGAAATTCCAACGCCGCGTCCTCGACTTCAGAAGCATTAAACTTGAGACCGCCAACGTTTATCACGTCTTTGGTTCTTCCTGAAATTCTGACCCACTCGCCGTCTTGGTCCACTACATCTGAAGTGTTGTACCAACCGTCGATGTCGAACGGATCCGGAGCGTTCAGGTATCCCACCATCCTGTTCTGAGAGCGGATGCAGAGAACATCATTTTCTATCTTCGTCTCAACCCCTTCCCCATCTACCCGCATCCACAAGCTGTCCCTAGCCCGAGATTTAATCCTCAGGATTCCTAGCTCCGACATTCCATAGGTCTGCCTGAATTCAACATCGGGAAGCAGTTCGCAAAGTCTTGAAAGTGTCGGTTGATCCATTCGTTCGGTCCCGTAGGTGATGAGTCTCAGTTCCGACGGAAAATCGCCAGTGACGTAGTCACTCATCAGTAACATTCGGAGAAAGGTTGGGGTTGTGGGCAGAAGTTCCACGTTGTGTTCGTTGCAGGTTCGAAGAACAGTTCCCACGTCTCTTGATAAAGGAGAGACAACAAGTCCCCGGTTGAAAAGAGTATGAAAAAGGGTGTTAATCCCCCCAATGTGGTCAAAGAGGAGAAAACTTAGCGTTATTAACGCAGGCCGGGGTGTTTGAAATCTCTCGAGAAACGACGAGAAATCATGAAGAATAGCTTTGGGTTGGCCAGTTGTCCCGCTGGTGAATAGTACTAATCCCGCACGATTCTTCTCTGAAAAGTCTCTCAAGGGTCCCGCAGGTCGCAGCTCTGAATTCATGCGAGTCACATCTCCACCGCGGATTACCACTGAAGGGCGAACGGTTTCAAAAAAATAGTCGTGTTGAACTTCAGTTTCTTTCGTAAGGGGCACGACGATAGCCCCACGGTCTATTAGTTCCAACAATGCGCGGATTGACAGTGGATCAAAATCCCCCACTATCGCAACAACTTCCCCAGCCGCAACGAAAGAAAGATCAAGCTCAGTAGCTTCTTCGATATCTGCGAACCGTGTAGAACCCTCGGGTGTAACCAAAAAAGGTGCGTCAGTGCCAAGCCAAACGTTTCTCAGCAGAGAAAGCGCACTCGTCATGCGCCACCGACATGAAGCACTTGTCCAGAGAGGGAGTTTGAGCGCCCATCGAGCAAGAGTTCGACCACGTCACAAACGTCAGACGGCTGGAATTGCTTCCGGATTATCTGCTGATCAACAATCTTTTCGATTTGGCCCTGGGAAACCCCACGCAGTAAGTCGGTGCCAATTGGTCCCGGGGCGACACAGTTCACGGTAATTCCAAAAGCGGACACCTCTCGCGCGAAGGAACGAGAAAAAGCTTCTACACCCGCTTTTGAGGCTGCGTATGCAGCTTCCCCAGGAAGGCCGAGAGTGACAGCGATGGTTGAAAAATTGATTATCCGGCCGTATTTTTGGCGGACCATAAGTGGTGTGAATGACTGGGTGCAGTGAATCGTTCCCATCAGGTTAACCCTGATGACGCGATCAACCTGCGGGGCGGGCGACATGAGGGCAAGATTCATGGAGGCGATTCCTGCGGCGTTAATTAGTCCGGTTACCTTTTCGCCCGAGGACCGCAGTGACCGGGCCACTGTCTTGATGGCCTCTGCGTCCGCGACGTCACAGGCGTAGGCAGGGAAATCCAGTCCTTCTGTGTTTCTCGCGATTCCGACTACAGAGTGACCGGCCGATAGCAGTCGATCTGCAATCGCGCGCCCTAAACCGCGGCTTGCTCCAGTGACAATAATCATCCAATACTCTCGAGAAACTGTCGCAGAAATTCCGTCTGCAAAGATTCGACCGAGTGAAAAATGCTTCGCGAGTGGGACATGGCGCTGTCTGAAGTCCAGTCGAATTCAAAGCCAGCTTCTACCGCCAGATCTTCGAGTTGAACACAAATTTCTACGAGAGAAAAGGAATCAATCGGACTCTCTCCCCCCATGAGTTGGTCTTCGAGTCCCAGCGTACCTCTGGAGGAGCCAAGGACCGAGGAAAGAACTTGAAAAAACAATTCCTCTAGGCTTTTCGAATCCAAAATACCCCCTTTTTAACTTTCTACATCAATGTGACTATTACTGTAACGGGCTAAACGGGCTGAACCTCGCCCCAAAAGTTGTAACGACCGACAACCAGGGTCCATTGTTTATGGAGTCAGGGTGAGCCAGAGGATACCTAGGTCGGGCTGATTCAGGGCTAAGTCCAAGCCGACGGGTTACAGAAAACCCTAAAAAATTTCGATACCACCGCGGCCTCTAATCTCACCGGACTCCAGCTGCATTACTTCAAGTGAAAACGTCTCGGTGGCTTGGCTCGCATCGCAAGGTTCAAGAAATTCCATTCCATTCAGTTGCGTCCTCCTAAGGGTGAGACTTTCTGTCACCCGAAAACCCAGCTGGGCGTGGATTCTCTTCGCTAGAAAATTCCTCGACTGAATTCTAAGTTGGAACGACCCGATCCCCATCTCATCAACGGCCCAGTTCAACAAAGCAAGTTCCGAATCAGCCATCAATGAACTCGACCCACCAGGTGCACCTCTGATCATATTGTCTACTTCTGCTTCACCAGATGTTACGTTTGCTAACCCGATATGACCCAGCGGCCTTCCTTCAACAAAAATGAGGAAAAGAATTCTATTTGGGTCCCCGACAGCGTACTTCTCCAGATAAGAGGTCATGAGAGAAGCAGAAGCCTCGAATTGAGCGAGAAAAAATCTCATTGACCTTTCTCTCCACGAGGCCATCGACTCAATGAGATCCTGCCGGGAGAAAATCCAGGATCCAATTGGAACGAGTTTGGATGATTCCTCCGAGCTCGAAATGATGGGGATTGCCAGTTCGGTGGCTCTATCTTGTTGGCCAGATTTCATTGCATGAAGAACCCCGGCATTTACATTCTTCACGGGGATTCTTTCAAGGGGAATGCCTGGGCTTTCACTTCTTCTAGAATGAAAAAGCTAGGTCTAGCTAATCCTCGCTCGTGTTGGCGTCCGACATAGATTCCAATGATTCCCAATAAAAAAAGCTGCAGGCTACCGACCCCTAAAATCAGGAGCGTGGTTGACGCGAAACCCGGGAAGTCAATTCCACCCCACAAACGAAGCACGGTTACCGTGACTGCCACAACAGCCGAAGCGACTATTCCGAAGAGTCCAAGATAAAGCCCTAGGTACAGAGGCTTAACGGTGTACGTTGTCAGGGCCCGCAGGGCTAGCTTCACCAGCATCTTCCTGCTGTAACCCGTCTGTCCCTCCTCACGGGGATAAAATTTGCAACGGTGAATAACCACGTTTGCAACAACCCATGACAACGTTATATCGACTGGGGTGTTGGGGCTGGAGTCTTTGCCAAACACGTCCCGAAAATTACCCCTAAAGGCGCGAAAAGCACTCATAGATTCGGCAAACTCTAGGCCGACAAACCTCATGGCCTTCCGGTAAAGGATTCCACTTAGGTCGCGAGACCTGGAGGAAGTTGCCAGGGTTGGACGCCCGTACACTAGGTCGATTTCATGGTCCGAATCCAACAAATCCAGCATCTTGAGGGCGTCTTCTGGCCGGTGCTGGTAATCGTCGTCCATAGTTAGAACAATTTGGCCTCTAGATGCAGAAATTCCTGCGGCCGTAGCCTGCTGCTGCCCAAAATTTCGAGACAAACGCTTGACCTGTACCTCGGGAAAGGACCGGAGGAGGTGATTAGCCAGTTGCAAAGTCCCATCATCCCGAGAGTCCAAAATTAAGATGACTTCAAATTCTATCTGCCTATTTCGGAATATTTCTTCGATGTCCTCCACCAGCCTAATCAGCGACTTTGTTGACCTGAAACACGGAATTACAAACGATGCTTTCACAATTTAATATTGTACCTTTTGGGACTGATGCAGGTTAAGGGGACACCTTGACCTGAATCAGTCCCTTCCAAACATTTTTATGTAGCAATTACTTCCAGCATCTCCGCGAAAATGATGTTCACTTCCAACCTCAGGTAAGTTTCTTCCCTCCAGACTTGGCCAACGTCTTTAAGATCGAAGATGGCTTAGATGAATTGGCTAAAACCTTGAGACTATGCACGAAGGATGATTCCCTCTCTCTGACCGGGAAAGTCAACAGATCCTTATTTCGCGTCGGGGTGACAGATCTTCCTCAAGAAACAATTGAACATGCGCACAGAATATGCTCTGACGACATCGCCGCTTTGGGATACTCGAGGCTAATTCCGCCTGCGGCAAGAAATCAGGCTAGGCCTGTTTTTGGTTCAGACACTGAGTTTGCTCTCTTCCACGCCATTCGGGAGAGAAATCAAAGAATTTTGGCGCTTTGGGAGGAGCTCAACAACGTCGCGTCGCAGGAGAACGAGGCAATCAGCCCAGAGGGAGATTAGAGGGGATGACCATCGGTTTGTTCCATTCGCGCGTTACGACATGAATTTCCTCGCTAATCAGAGAAATTTAGACCTGACTACTCACCTCGCAACCGCGCAGGTTTCGTCACCCGCGGTCTGGCCCACCAGGCCCTCAAGCTCTTCGGCTGAAGAGGCCTCTGTATCACCTACCTCGCCTGAGGAATCAGCCCCAGAAGAACCGAAGCCTAGCGATCCCTCTCCGACGGTGAACGCCTTGTCGACCTGCAAGCGCTCCACCACTTCAGTGGCCAACACTTCGTTAGGTACGACCCGACCCGGATAAAGCTCGGGGTCTGCATCCAGCACCGGATACTGAATGAACAGAATGTTCTCATTCGGTATGCCTCGAAGCACTCTCGCCCTTGCGACCATCACATCGAGGCTTCCCAAGCTGGGGGAGAGCACCATGGTGTTGGCTGCTACCTGGGCGATTGAGAGCACTGCTGTTCAGACCCACCGTGGTTCGGGAAATAGAGCGGGGGCTGGTGTCGCAATTCCTCCCCATCATTCAGAGAAGCAAATTTCTACTGCCCTACCCCCTAGCGACACCTAGAATCAAGACATCACCTCGTAGCGAGGTTGTCAGATTTTCTACGTCAACCCTCTCGCACTCCTCGAACAGCTCAATCATGCGCGAAGAGTTCAAGACTTCCTCGTTGTCGTCATCAAAAACCACGATGGCGGCCTTCCCCCTGTCAAGGATCCATTTTACCTGACTGCAATCGAGGGTTTCTGGATTCCTGACAACAGAAACTGCCGAATAGAGACCATAAAAACTCGAAATAACAGGGCTCCATCCTGGCCATTCCCGGTTATCTTGTATCCAAACACGGGCATCTGTTTCTTCATGAACCTCATTAATTAAGGTGACATCTCGTTCGACTTGTTTCATAAAGTTGGACGCAGAATCGAAGCCGGGGGGGAGGATGAATCCCTGCCCCCCTGACATTGTCAGGGAAGTTGAGACCGTGGTGAAGACAACGCCTAACGACAGACTCAGAATAAGGATTGACGTTAGTGGTGACCTCACGGGCTCTGCGTCCTTTATCCTCTTCTTCAGCGCGAGGAGTGTTCCTCCCACGATGAGTAACAAAACCACGGCCCAGGTAACCGCACTAGGCAACGAAACTGGTGAGAGTAGAAGGACTCCGACCAGACTTACTCCCGCAAATGAAAGACTTCGATGATTCTTCAGGTCTATGCCTTCGAGTACGTTGTCGATCATAAGGACGGAAAGAAGAGACAGAACGAAAAAGAGAACCACAGAGAAATGGGTGACGAATAGAGGGTTTCCCCCAAGGAAAGACATTCCAAAGAAGGCCGCGAATGTGACCCAAGCGCCTGGTACTAACCGCACTAGAGAAGACCTGCTGCCGGAAATCCAAAGCAACGCCGCCCCTGATGAGCACAAAACGAGCATTGGCAACGGACTAAACCCGCTGGTCAGCAGGAGAGTAAACAACGATGAGGCATCAATGCCCCAATCGCCCGACTCCGCTAAGCCTGAACCTACGGAGAGCGAGTAAGTCACAAAGTCTGGCCACCCTTGCCCGTACAACAACCCAACCATTAGGTCCAGAACTACTGCGAAAGCGAAACCTAAGCCAAGAAAGCAAAGTGAAATCCAAAATGGACGCCGGAAATTATGATTTTGTCGGAGGTACCCTGCAACGAGGGCTCCTACGAGGACTGGTAGATAAAGCCCCATCAACGAATATGAAATCATTGACAGACCCGCGGAGAAACCGGCAAGCACTCTGAAAATATCTCCGACACGCTGTGTTCGGCTTGAGAACGCGAGCGCCAGTGCAACCACCAGAAAAAAAAGTGAACCCCAAGTGTGGTACCCGTTCCCAATGTGCACGATCGTTGCAGGGTTTGCGGTGATGACCATCGTGCCGACTGCAGCGATTGTAATTCGCTCTTTGGTGGCGGCCATCAAAAGCCAAAAAGAGGCAACCGAAAGAGACCAGAGTTGGAGAGAAGCTATGACTGCTAGAGCAAGGACGCCGTCTATAGAAAGCCAATTAGCTGCCAGGTAAGGAAAAATAACCGTCCATCGGCGAAAATAATAGGTGTCCGAAAAAAAATGTTCGGTGTACTTTTTCGACTCGCCCGTACCCCAGTAGATCCAGTTATCAATAAAAGCTGGGGAAATCAAGTACCATTCAGGATAAAGCAAGAACGCAAAACCTACCGGAACAAGCGCTATGACCGACGCCAAAGCCAGCCACTTCCTGCTTCGACTTGAAGCAATCTGGAGAATTATGCTCATGTTCAAAGCATAACAACCAGGACTTAAGTTGAGTGAATCGCCCTGGGTTTGATGGAGAGTTTTTTATTTGATTTCGGCCAACTCTTGTGGCCGGTTGGCCCCAGCATAGAACGTTGCTTCGAACTCTGCCGGTGGAACATCCCCAAGGTATCCGTGGAGGTGCTCAGTGTTGTGCCAGTGAACCCAGGTCAGGGTCGCCAACTCGAGTTGCTCAATGGTTTTCCACGGCCCAGAATGCGCTGGCCCCCTGACAAGTTCTGCTTTGTAATACCCGTTCACGGTCTCAGCGAGTGCATTGTCATAGCTGTCGCCAACAGTCCCAATCGAGGGAACTGCTCCGATTTCAGCCAAGCGTTCCCCATAGCGAATGGACGTGAATTGGCTGCCGGCGTCGCTATGGCATCGCAAACCAGGTAATTGTTGCCCCCTGGACCATCTGGCCATCTCTATCGCATCAAGGACGGTCTCTGTTCGCATGTGACTGGCGACCCTCCAGCCGACGATCATCCTGGAGAACACATCGATGATGAAACACACATACGCCACTCCTGCCCAGGTGGGCACGAACGTCAAATCCGTCACCCACAACTGGTGGGGAGCATCAGCGGCGAAAACCCTTTTGACAAGGTCTGGGTGTCTCGTTGCCCTCGGATCAGCAGTCGTTGTTTTCACCCGCTTAGACCGCAGAACACCCCTCATTCCCAGGCGTCTCATGAGTCTCGCGGTCTGGTCCCGACCAATATCAATGCCTGCCCGGCGGGCAGCTTTCCAGAGTTTGCGCACCCCATACACCTGGAAATTGTTCTTCCACAGATCACACAGTTGAGGTGAGAGCACCACATCGTTAAGTGCTCTTGCGCAGGGCACGCGGCCCCTGGCCGCGTAATAAGTACTGGGGGCAACCTGCAACACTCTGCAGATCAGCTCGACCCCCAGTTTTCGGCCTTCCACAATGTCGTCCTTGTTGGCGTTCACGAAAACGACTACATCTTGTGTTGGCGGTCGAGCTCCGCCCCGAAGAAACTCGCAGCCCTCTTCAGTATTTCGTTCGCGCGTTTCACTTCCCGCAGTTCCTGTTCAAGTCGACGAATTTCAGCAGCAGAATCCGAAGGAACCCCTTCACGTTTGCCTTCATCAATGTCGGCTTGAGTCACCCAAGCCCGCACAGACTCGAGCCCATAACCCAACTGGGTTGCCACCCGCTGCACTGTCCCCTGATTCGTTCCCAGCTCAGCGCGCAACGTCCTCACCATCCGAACCGCTGCAGCTTTTTCTTCCACCGAATACCTCCGGCCACGCTTGTCGTGTTTGTCCATGACTCCATCCTCGTTTCCTAAGTATGAAATCTCCAACAAACCCAGGGCGGTTCACCCCCATGGTGTCGGCGAGTTTGTGGTGAAACGCGAACTCGCTGCCGTTATCCGCGGTCACAGAGGCGACCGCATGGGCAGGCAGGGGGGAAAACAT
>Ga0209702_10008555_pt1 | contig 11856 bp, 13 predicted proteins | sample FRY01_FD_187210 | JGI IMG/M metagenome (GOLD analysis project Ga0209702, IMG submission 187210) | Freshwater microbial communities from Lake Fryxell liftoff mats and glacier meltwater in Antarctica - FRY-01 (SPAdes) (version 2) | ecosystem: Environmental > Aquatic > Freshwater > Ice > Glacier... | reverse complement strand
CCACGCCCGCTGCTTCACAGCCTGCGATCACATTTTGTGTGCCAAGCACATTCGAGTCGTAAAAATCGCGCTGTTTGCCCCAGGGCGCAGCCAGCGCGCCCACGTGGAAGACCACCGCCTGGCCGTGACAGGCAGCACGCATCGCCTCCCCGTCAGCCAAATCAGCGCGGATGGGACGCATCCCCTCCCGCTCCAACTGGGCGAGGATGGCCGGGTTGCGCCCTAGCGTGGAGACGTCGGCTTGTTGGCTGTGCAATCGGCGCGCCAACGCCTGGCCCAAAAAGCCGGTTGCGCCTGTGACCAATGTTTTCACGTCAGTTTCCTTTGGGCCTGGCGGGCCAGCTTTTCCCGGATGATTTTGGAATTGTGCCGGATGTCGGTTGGAAAGTTGGAGTGAAAAAGGATTGTACGAATGGAGTGGGATACCGGATTGTTGGCGGCCAATGCCAAAAGTTCGGCCCGCAGCCGGTCTTTGTCTAGCCGGTCTTTTTTTGTGCGGTGGGTAGATGGCTCCAACTCTACCCACAGCACCGGTTCCACGCGCCCGGCCCGTTCTACGCCGACCAGCGCGCTGCGATAGACTTGTGGGTGATCGTTGAAAACCCCTTCGACGGTCTCTGTACACAGGAGTTCTCCATCCACAACGACGCGGTGGGACTTGCGTCCACAGTACCACAAGCGTCCCTGTCCATCGAAATAGCCCAAATCGCCCATGCGGTGGATGACCTGCCCATCCGCATCCCGGATTTTTGCCAACTTGTTGTAGGCTGCTTTCCCCGCATATTCACCTGTCACCGCCGCCCCTTTCACGGCAATCTCTCCGATCTGGCCGTCTGGCAGACGCAACGCATTGTCCCACGCCGGGAACGGGCCGTCGTCGATGCGGATAATCCGCACATCTGCGCCCGCCACCGGACGGCCAATGCAGACGCCCGCCCCCTGCGCCGAGAGGTAGCGGGTTTCGTTCAAAATATCCCGGCCATTGACGAGCGCGACCGGCAGGGTTTCCGTCGAGCCGTAGACGCCCCACACCTCCGCCTCGTCGTTGAGCATCTGCCGGAACTCTTCCAAAACAGCAACCGGTGCAGGCGCGCCGGCTGTGATGATACGCTGCAAGCTGGGGAGCGTTGCCGAGTGTTCCCTGCCATAACGGGCCAGGCGCGCCAGCACCACCGGCGAGGCGAAGATCGTATCCACGCGCTGGGTCTGGATGGCGGCGATGATGCGTCGGGGGTCAACCCGCGCCGGGCGGGGGAAGCGCATATCCGGCACGACGGCGGTGATGCCCAGCAGGCAGTCGATGAGCGCAAAAATGGGGAAAGCGGGTAAATCCACTTCGTCGCCGTGCAGGTGGAGGATATCTTCCAGCATCGCGATTTGGGCGGCGAAATTGGCGATGGTGTATACGGCCCCTTTGGGCAGTCCGGTGCTGCCGCTGGTGAAGATGACCGCCATCTCCGCGTCCGGCCTGATGGCTGGCGGCTGAACGTTTGAAGGTTGCTTCTGCGCTGCCCGCTGAATGTCGGACAGGCTCAGATTCAGGTGCAGGCTGGATTTTCCCCAGCCAAAGAGCATACGCAGCCCGTGGGTCAGGGGCGATCCCAGATAAATCTCCGGCTTGGCTTCGGCCAGGCAGAGAGTCACATTGCGCAGGCCGATGCCCGGATCGATCAGCACCAGCACGATCCCCAGCTTGAGCAGGGCAAAGACCAGCGCGAAGAATTCCACAGAAGGAGCAATCATCAGAACGGCGCGGGTGCCTGGGGAAATGTTGTACGTTGCCAGCCCGCGCGCCAGGCTTTGGCTGCGCTCGAAGACTTGGCGGAAGGTGACGCTCTGCCAGTGGCCGGAAGAATCGGCGAAAACAAACGCCGCTTTGTCGGGCTGTCGGGTTGCGTTTTCTTCGAGCCGGGTGAACAGATTTTGCATACGCCGCCTATTCCCCATAGATCACCCGGTCTACGGGCCAATCTGCGGCAAACCAGGCGCGCAGGGTTGCCAGCAGGTGTTCTTCCAAGCCGCTCCCCGCTTCGTCGCTGCGAATCCAAAAGCCGACACTGAAGCCGTATTCGGCGTCCGCGTAAAGACGGACGGCGTCTGCGGCCATCGGCGACAGGTAGACGCAGCCCAGACAGCGCTCCCCTATCGGGTCCAGGACTGTGTAGATGAAAGCCACCCGCTCCGTGTGCTCCCGTTGATGGCGTTCCAAATCCGCCCGGTTTTCGGCCAGTGTAAAGTCTTCGCTGGGCCAGGTGGTCTGACTCCACCCATTTAACTGTTCGCGGCTCGCCATCACAGCGTCGTAGTCGAGGGCGACGTGGCCGACTGTCAACGGTTGCAAAAGGATGCGCTCGTGTGCGTTGTGAAGCCGGGCAGCGATGGTCTCGCGCAGGCTTTTGGTCTCCGTTTGCAATACCTTTTGGTTTGTACACCCATACGCGGTCATCCCCCTACCTCTGCACGGCTGGGAGATAGACAGCGGACGGCGTGCCCGGTGTATTCCCCACAGGTGTCGCTGTTGCAGTCGGCGTGGGTGTTGCCGCCGTGGGTGTTGCCGCCGTGGGTGTTGCCGCCGTGGGTGTTGCCGTCGTGGGCGCTGTGCTGGGCGGCGTGGGTGTTGCTGTTTGAGTCGCGGTCGGTGTTGCCGTGGGTGCAACAGTCGGTGTATCCATCGGCCCCTGGCTCAGTTTCCACACTTTCAAAAGCTGGCGCAGGGCTTCGGGCGGATTTTGGGGTGCGGTCTTCCCCTTTTGGTCTTTGTCGCTCAGACCGTGACAGGCCGCGCAGACCCGCACTTCGCCGGGCTGGAAGGTGAGCCAGTAGCGCTCCCGCACTACACCGGTTCCGTCGCCGTCGGTCAATTGCCAGCTCATCGCCCGCCGAGCCGGGACAAAGGCCGCCATCGAGCCGTCGGCGGCAATCTCCACACTCGACGGCACATCGGCGTCCAGCGTATTGGCGGCCACTGCTTCGGCGTCGTGCATATATTGGGCCAGCACCCGACGACCAGGCTCGGATTCGCTGTTGCCATAATTCAGCCCCCGTATCTGGTCCGCCTGAAAGAATTGCATATAAGCGATTTCGTAGACTTTTCCCGGCTTGCCGATTGTCTCCGCGCCGCCGTTCCGCACCCGCAGGTTGAAGGGCTGTTGGATGTCAAAGTCATCGCGCACAGTCACATTGCGGGTGACGGCCAGGGCCAGATTGCGCTGACGCATAAAATCCTGCAATTGGGCCAATTCGACCCCTTCCTCCGTCAGAATCTGCTGCTCTGGCGCTTGCAAAGGGGCCGTCAGGCGGGCGGGACGGGTGCGAGCGCGCACCTCCACCGGCTGCAACTCCCAGAGCAGGCCACTGTATGTCACCTTCACATCGGGACTCCAAAAGCTGATGATTTTGCTGATACCGGATGTTACCGTCGCACCGGCCTCAAAGATGCCGTCGCCCCGGTCGGCCACAAAACGCAGGCGAAAGTCGTAGCGGGAACGGGGGGCGGCTGTGCTGCCGTCGTTACTGTCGGCCCGCGTCTCCGCCGTGTGGGTGGCAATCAGCCGCCCATCAGAGAGAGGCAGCGGGTCCCGATAAAGGCCGGAGTGATCGGCGCTGGGCGGATTGTCGGAAGGATCGCTGGGTGAGGAGGTGTCCCGGTGGGTGACGTAGACGACGGCGATGTGGTCGGCATCGGTGGTGGGCGGCGCGTCCAGATAGACAATCTGCCCGGCGGCGTGGGTCTGAAATTCAGGTGCGTCCACTCCATAATAGCGGCCCGGCGTGTTTGGGGCTTCGCGAATTTGCAGAAAGTTGAGAATTTCATTGGGGTTGAAACGGCTGTACTGGCCGTAATACTCCACCAGATTGGGGTCATCGGTCAGGCTGGGCGGGATGTAGTCGTGCAGTTCGTGACGGCCCAGGTGGTTGAGCACTTCGCTCTCCGTGCCGTCTTCGTTGATCGTCCAGGGGAAGAAGTGGTTGATGGTGTGGGCCGTGAGATTGGTTCCCTCCACATCACGCGCAGCCCGGGGTTCCGGGTAGACCTCCGCCCGGCTGGTCGTGGGCACGGAATCCGCGGCCTCGCTGCTGAAATTAAAGGTGCAATAGCCACAAGTGCCGCCGTTGGCCTCGTCCTCATTGTCCCCGTCGGCCTGCTGATCCCGCTGCAAATGATCCCATTGGGTAAAGATGACCCGGCCAAAGCTGTCGATAGAGGGGGTAAAATCGCCGGAGGGCGCGTGATTGAGTAGGAAAAGATCGCCCGTGGCCGGGTCCAGACTCCACAGACCGCTGACCGTCGGCGCTTCTTCGTATTCGTCCAACTGGGGGTAGAGATGGGCCTCCCCGCTGCGGGGACGGTCGGTGGTGAAGAGAATGCGGTCGTCGGTCCCGTAGATGGGGCTGATATTGTTGAAGTTGGCGGGCTGGTTGGGCACTTTTGTGATGACCGGTATCTCGTTTTGGCCCAGGCCGGTGATTTCGTACAACTGCCAGTGGAAGGTGAGAACCTGGTATTGTTGGGTCGGCGCGCCGATTGCCATACTAAAGAGCGCTTTTGTGCCGTCCCAATGCACCGACGGATCGCGCACGGCGATGGACGTTGCCCCCTGCATCCCCTCCACGCCAAAGCCAGCGGTCGCGGTCAGGTTCTTCTGCGTGCCGTCCGGGTAGCGAATCCACAGATCACCGCCCCGGCCTGCCGAGTCCATCGCGGCCAGGTGGTTTCCAAAGACTGAGCCGATAGTCGTAAAGTCGGTAGGGATGGGGAATTGGGTGACGAAGAGAATAGGATTGGGCAATTGGGGTTCCTGGCTATGCACAAGTGAGGAACCGGCGGGAAAGAGGTTAAATGAAATCGACAATAGAAGACAAACGCGAAGCAAAATTCGGACGAGAATGTGGGTGCGAGCAAGCATAGGTACTTCTCCCAGGAACGTAGCAAAATCGATTGAACGCGGTGCAAATAGAGTCTATCACAAAAGAGTAGCGTAGAATGTTGCGCGAATCAAGACAGAAATGTATCCTACGGCACACGACAACCAGCGACTGTTGGCTGGGCAAACCGATTCTTACCACAGGCGACACGACGGGCTGACACTCAAAGCGATAAAAAACGGACGCTGATTTACGCGGAAATAGATGATCTGCGCAGATTTTATCAGCGATTATCAGGCTCGTTCAGCGTCATCTGCGTCCCACATTTTCAGAACAGGACAATCTCCCCATGACAAATACAACCACCCTTCTGCGCAAAGATGCCCCGTTGGAAAGCACCTGGGACGCGGCTTCGGTCTTCCCTTCCTGGGACGCCTGGCAGACGGAATTTGAAGCATTGAAAGCCGACTTGCCCGCACTCACTGCCTTTGCCGGGCGGCTGGCGGAAGGGCCGGCCAAAGTGGCTACCTGGCTGGAAGCCCACAGCGCGTTCCGGCGGCGGGTGCTACGGTTGCAACTCTACCCGTATATGCACACTGTTGTGGATGCAGACGACGGCGCGGCCAAAGGCAAACTGGGCCAGGCGTCCGGGCTGATGGGCCAGTTCAGCGCGGCGGTTGCCTTTGCCGAGCCGGAGTTGATGGCTCTGGGCGATACCCTGCGGGGTTGGGCGCAGAGCGAACCGGGGCTGACGCTCTATGCCCACTATTTCGACGATCTCTTGCGCCAGAAGGCCCACAAGCGTTCGGGGGAAGTGGAGGAGGTGCTGGGGATGCTCGGAGACCCCTTCCGCAACGTCTTCCAGACTTTCAGCGAACTGACTAACAGCGATCTCAAATTCGCTGATGCCGTGGACGGCCAGGGCGCGGCCCATCCCGTGCGCCAGACGACACTGCCGCCCACGGGCATTCAGGACGCTGACCGCACCCGGCGGCGCACGGCCTGGGAGAGCTTCAGCGACGGGCATATCGGAATGCAGAATACCCTCGCCAGCAATTACATTGGCCACGTAAAACAGGCAATTTTCAGCGCGCGGGTGCGGGGCTACGACAGTGTGCTGGCGTCGATGCTGGAACCCTTCAACACGCCATTGAGCGTCTTCCACACGCTGCTGGAAACCTTTCAGGAAAATCTGCCCATCTGGCATCGCTATTGGGAGGCCAAGCGGCGCATCCTGGGCGTGGAGGCGATTCACCCCTACGACATCTGGGCGCCGATGGCGACGCAACCGGTGCGGGTCGATTATCGGCAGGCAGTGGAATGGCTGATCGAAAGTCTGCGCCCGCTGGGGAAAGAGTATACGGACGTGCTGGCGCGTGCCTGTGGCGAAGAGCGCTGGGTGGATTGGTCGCCCAACGCGGGCAAACGCCAGGGCGCGCAATCCCTGCGCGCCAAGAATGTCCACCCCTTCCTCTGGCTCAGCTACCAGAGCGACCTGCCCTCGGCCAGCTTTCTGGCCCACGAATTGGGCCATTCCATGCACAGCCACTTTGCCGACAGCGCCCAGCCGGAGTTGTACAGCGACTACTCAATGACTGCGGCGGAGACGGCCTCCAACTTCAACCAGGCGCTGCTGCGGGCCTATCTGCTGGCGGAAAAGAAAGATGAAGACGACGCCAACTTCCAACTGGCGCTGATCGACGAGGCGCTGATCACCTTCCACCGCTACTTTTTTATTATGCCCACCCTGGCCCGCTTCGAGTTGGCTGTCTACACGCAAGCTGAGAAGAGTCAGCCGCTGACGGCCAGTTTCTTCAACGATACCTGCGCCGATCTCTTCGCCGAAGGCTACGGCGACGCGCTGGTCGATGACCGCACCCGCACGGCCAGCACCTGGTCCCAGTTTCTCCATCTCTACATGCCCTACTACACCTTCCAATATTCCGTGGGCATCAGCGCGGCCCACGCCATCGCCGAGGGGATTTCGTCCGGTGCGGATGGCGCGGCAGAGCGCTATCTGGGCTTTCTCAGTGCGGGCAGTTCGCTCTATCCGAAGGAGTTGTTCGCCCTGGCCGGGGTGGATTTGACCAGTCCCGAACCGGTGGAGAAGACGTTTGGTGTGCTGGCGGGGATGGTAGCGCGGTTGGAGCAGTTGGCGGGATGAGGGGGGAGAGGCGCATGGGAACCGTAAGATGCTATCGGTTTTCTACTTTGCTTTTTCCCTTTTTGTCTAGGCCGCTTTTGCAAACAGACACTTGAGATAGGCTCCTTCCGGATAGGAAATGGGGTGGTCTAAGGCGTGGTCAGTCCGGGCAAGTTCCACGAGTGGACGATCGGCCTGGGCAGCCGTAAGATGGATCTGTTTGAAAAATTCTTCGGCAGTCACCCGACTTGAGCAGGAAGCCTGCACCAGAATCCCCTCTTTTTTGAGAACGCTTAACCCCAAAATGGTTAAGCGCCGGTACGCGGCAAGCGCACCATCCACATGGGTCTGCTTCTGGGCAAATGTGGGCGGATCGAGGATTACCATATCAAAATGGTGACCCTCTGCCGCCAGACGAGCCAGGGCCTCGAAAGCATCTTCCGCGACCGTTGTATGCACGGCATCCCCCACGAGAGGCAGATGCCGATTGTGGGCAAAATTGCGCTCGGCGTCGGCCAGCGCCGCGGCGCTTATATCGACACTGACCACGCGCCGCGCCCCTCCCCTGGCGGCATAGACCGAAAACCCACCTGAGTAGGCAAATACGTTCAGTACCTCCAGTCCGGCTGCCAGACTCTCGACCCTGCTCCGATTGTCGCGCTGGTCAAAAAAGAAGCCTGTTTTTTGCCCCCGGATAGGGTCGGACTCAAACCGGAGGCCGTTTTCCCAGAACATTACTGGACCCTCCAAGGGGGCACCGCTCAGGACCATCCCTTCTTCGAGTCCGAAAAGACCCTCGGGCCTCGTTGCCATTCGCCGATTGAAGCGGAGGATGACCCGGTCGGCGGCAGGAAGCGCGGGTAAAATATCGTGAAGGTGGGGGAGCCAGACGGGCGTGTACAGTTTGAGGACGAGGGTGTTTTCGTACCGGTCAAGAATGAGACCGGGCAATCCGTCATTTTCGCCGTGGATGAGTCGACAGCCGGTCGTTTGGTGTGGGGCAGGCTGAGCGAGGAGCGGGGTGCGCAAGCTACAGGCGGCGGTGATTTTATGCTGGAACCACTCTCGCCCGATGGAGACTGGTTTACCCGCATGCAATATCCGCACGCGGATGGGAGAATCGGGATCAAATAAGCCGATTGCCAAAAAGCGGCGCTTTTGGTCAAAGATGACGGCAAGGTCACCCGGCTGGCCCGCTAAACTTTGATGGGTAATTGCGCTTTCAAACAGCCAGGGATGACCCTGCTTAATCGCCCGCGCGGCCTCTGGCGTGACGCGCAGGGCGATCCTTTTCTCGGCTATGCTTGGGATTCTCGACAAAATATCAGTCAGTTTATGTTCCGCCTCGAAATGGTTCTGGTTGATGTGCTTGGAAATATGCTTTATCGTCGTATTGTATCGGTTGCTGCACAGCGCAGATGCACCCATGCGACTGACAAATTCGGCCCACCGCCCGCATCAGCTTGCCCCACCGACGGTCTTGACATTTTGCGCCAGCCAATCACCCAATAGGGATCGCCGCTATCGCTTGACGCTGCGTATCCTGGACTTCATACGGCTGGACCAATACATCCGCAGGCAAGCCCAGACCGGCCTGCAACTTGCGGATCATTTCCAGGGACAAAGGGCGGCGGCGATTGAGAATTTCCGACACACGGGCGCGTGACCCCAGGTACGGTTCCAGATCGCGCCGGGTCAGTCCGCGTGCATCCATCACGTGCAGGATCAGCTCAATCGGGTCCGGGTCTGGGATCGGGTAATGCTCCGCTTCGTAGGATTCCACGAGCATAACCAAAATATCCAGGCGGTCCGCTTCCGGTGTTCCGGATTCTGCCTCCCACAGCGCTTCGATTTCTTCGAGCGCTGTTTCATAATCTTCTTCATTGCGAATCGGTCGGAGTGTCATCTGGTTTCCTCTTAAATTGTGCTGGCGTCAATCCGGTCATAGTCGGAATGAGTACCAACAAAGCGCACAAAGAGCTTGCCTTTGTTATATTCGGCTATCACAATGAGTCGATAATCGTTGCCTTTGATGTTGAAAACAACGCGGTTGTTCCCAACAAAGCTGGCACTCCCATAATCGGCGCGGATGTCTGTGGGTGTTCGCCAGTGGGCACGGCGGGCGATGGCATACCACGCCCGCAAGGGCTGTTCGGCGTCGGGATGGTTCGTCCAAAACAAGCGCAGCGTTCTGAGGGAAATGATGTGCATGGGATATTCTATCACGCTCCCTATTGGGGAGCAAGCCACAGCCGGTGGCGAAGACATTTGGTGTGCTGGCGGGGATGGTGGCGCGGTTGGAAGAGTTGGCGGGGTGATCGGGAGGGACGGCAGCACACAAATCAGAGAATCCCCGTTAGGCAATGAATTTGTCGTAGTCAGCGTGGCTGCCAATCGGGGACGTCGATACCTATTGCTCGATACTGCCTTCCTACGCGTACCGACCAAAGTTCTTCAATTCGCTTTAGTTGCAGTGAGGGATGTCGTAGATTTTCCTTCAGTAACTCGTAGTTCTTGTCAGCCAGTTTTCGAATTTCAACCGGAAGCGCCCAGTACAACATCCAGAAGTCTGATAAAGTATAGTGCTTCACAGTTCACGCGCTTTGCCTTGGGCAAATTCTGTCCGTGCTTTCTCAATGAGTCCATCAAATTTTCCGGCCTTAAAATCAGTACTGATCTGTTGATCCCACAATTCATCTTCAAGCTGAAGAAACCATTCTCGCAGCTTTGAAAAATCGTTTGTCGGCAAATTGCGAATACGCGTTTGAAGTTCTTCAACTTGACTCATAGGGATAACTCCTCCTTAATCTACACTACAAAAATTTACAACGCTCACATCCCGAATCAGCTTGCCCCGCCAACCGAAGGGACGTGGGGTCCGTTGCATTCGTTATTGGGCGATAGCTAACCGATCACGACAGCAGTTTGTCATACTCGGCATGCGTGCCAATCCAGAACCACAACATACCCTCCGGCTTCTCCCTGCCCAACGCACGGTAGTGCGCGCCAACGCGCACTGACCATACCTGGTTTGTCGTACCGACCTTCTTGAAGTGAAGCGATGGATGATAGGGATCGGTCTTGAGTAGTTCAAAGTTCTTGTCTGCTAATTCCTGCGTCTCTTTGGGCAGTTGTCGATAATACCGCCAAAAACGAGGCAGGGCGATATGTTTCATAGCGGCTGTCCTAACCCTGTCGCATACTCTTCGTCAACTTCCGCGAGCAGCGCATCCAGCCGTCCTGCTTTCAAGTCTTCCTCGATCTGCTTGTCCCACATCTCGGCGTAATAGTTCGCAAGCCACGCCATCAACTTAGCCAGGTCTATGGCTGGCAGCCGGGTAATCGCAATCTCTATTTCTTTTATACTCATACCTTAAACCTCCATTGCTTTTGGGGTAGATTGCTGACTCGCCCGTTTAGCCCGCCGTTGTTTAATTTCATCGATCAAGCCATCCAATGTCTGATCGGCAAATAGTTCGCGCCGTTCCTCGGTATAGTTCCCGTATCCATTTGTACACTGATTGATAAAACGCACTGTGCTTTTCATCGCTTCTATCGCTACCGACTTTCAAAAATGGATTTACGGATGCCAGTATAGCAGAAGTGGCGAGCAGAATCTAGTCCTGTCATCGCATCGTCCCGCCTTCAAAAGCCTATCTCCCGCCTTACCCCTGGTATACGGGGAGAAATCGCTGCTGAAATCCCAAAGAGCTATTCGCCCTGGCTGGGTGGATTTGACCAGTCCAGCGCCGGTGGAGAAGACGTTCGGCTTGCTGGCGGGGATGGTGGCGCGGTTGGAGGAGTTGGCGGGTTCTGAACTTGGGCAGCAGTCCACTACTTGAGCAATCGTACAAGCCCCTCTTGTTCAAAATGTTTATCAGTGGTCAATGCCTGAACTACATTCCGCTGGCGCATCAGGACAAAACTCACGGCATCGCACAAAGAGTACGCCTTATCTCTGCGCGCCAGCAGTAAGGCAAAGGCTGCGCGGTGGACTTGCTCATCGATCCAAATCAGCTCAATATCGGGGTTGTCCACCAGTGCATCCAAATAATCAAGCATGGGCCAGCGGGGAAATCGTCGCGCCGTGGCAAGCGCAACAAACTCCGCCAGGACATAGCTGTGGGTAAGTCGTACTTGGGCCGTTTGATACGCATGGATTGCTTGTTGATGAAACGGCTCACTTTGGTGATAAAGACAGAGCAATCCCGACGTATCGAGAAGCATCAATTCTCCTCGTGGGTTGCCAGATAGGCCTGTGCCAACTCTGCATCGATTTGTTCGTTGTCCACACCCGTCGCGTAGCCCAGGTTAAGCGCACCAAAGTGATGCTCAAAGCGTTTCCGCGCCCGTTGCTTAACGGCTTCGCTCTGCTCTCGCCGCTTTCGTTTCATGCGCAACGGTTGGTAAACAGCCTGGGGGGAGTCAAATTCTGCAATCAAACGCCGAACCGTCTTTTCCAGGAATTTCTCATGTGTCATCCCCGCTTGTTGGGCGATGATTTGTAATGTCTGCTCTTCTTGTTCTGTCAGAGAAATGTTGGTTGTGAGTAGCATATCTTCCTACCTCCCTGAAGTGATTTGGCTCATTGAAGTATAGTCGAATCATTCATTTCAGGCAATCAAAGTAGCAGCGCAGCCCACGCTATCGCAGCGGAATTCTCTCCGGTGTAGAAGCCGGGACGTGCGCGGCGGATCGTCATCTGGGTTTCCTGTCCGCGGGCAGTTCGCTTTATCCCAAAGAGTTGTTCGCCCTGGCCGGCGTGGACCTGACGAGTCCAACACCGGTGGAGAAGACGTTCGGTGTGCTGGCAGGGATGGTGGCGCGGTTGGAGGCGTTGGCGGGGT
>Ga0209702_10008554_pt1 | contig 11856 bp, 7 predicted proteins | sample FRY01_FD_187210 | JGI IMG/M metagenome (GOLD analysis project Ga0209702, IMG submission 187210) | Freshwater microbial communities from Lake Fryxell liftoff mats and glacier meltwater in Antarctica - FRY-01 (SPAdes) (version 2) | ecosystem: Environmental > Aquatic > Freshwater > Ice > Glacier... | reverse complement strand
TAAATTTCAGTTATTAACAAAAGAAAAAGAAGCAAAAAGAAAATTCTATAATAACAATAAAGTCTCTTTATTAGAGATTGCTAATCTAAAGGAAGGTGGTCGTATGTGGGAACTTTGAATACATACGACCACCTTCGGGGTCGGGAAAAGGGTTACACGGAATTTACTATAAACATGTGACCACCTTCGGGGTCAAAGTAATGATATTTTATGCTGGGCTTGCATTTTGAGAATTGGACAGAATCATTCCTCCAAAGGAGTATAAGCATGTTTTATCAGGAAATACAATTTTAACCGGACAGTATTGGTGGAGAATTGAGAGTGGAGAATTTATGGTTGACAAGACTAAGAGAATCCCAATGAACCAATACCCTTCTAACAACTACCAACTAATAAACAATTGATAATAAACAATCATCTGCTCATAAATCTAAATTTCATTTGAACTACTTATGAACTGACAATAGATAACAGACAACAGATAACTTACTGAAAATCGATAATTAACAAGTGGAGAATTTAATTAAAATAGAGTTTAGCAAGTGTTTTATCATGTCCATAAATATCATCCCGGAAATGCACTTTGCCATTTTCATCCGCCCAGGCGGTAAAATATACCAGATAAACCGGTAAGACCTTTTTTAATTTCACATGCCTTTCTTTTCTTTTAGAAATAGTGCTCAATATTTTTGACCTGCTCCAACCTTCTACATCCCTTAATAAATATTCGGCAAGATCAATCGGCTTTTCAACCCGAACACAACCATGACTGAAACCACGCTTTGCCTGACTGAATAATTCATCGTGAGGCGTATCATGCAAATAGACATCATTAGTATTTGGAAAAATAAATTTTACATCTCCTAGGTCATTTTTTGGGCCGGGACGGCGGCGCAAAATATATTTCCAGTTACTCTCATTAACGGATCCCCAGTTGATTGATGATGGATTAATCTGTTCCCCCTTTGCGGTTACAACTTCCATATCAAGGCGATCGAGGTAGGCCGGATTTCCGACAAGTTTTGGTGCCAGCTCCTCCTTAATGATACTTACAGGAACATTCCAATAGGGAGAAAGAACCACTGTTTCCATTTTATCGCTGAAGATCGGAGTGCTGTTCAGCGTTTTACCAACGATCACATTCATGGATAATTTCTCTTTACCCTTCTCAATAACATGAAGTTTATATGCTGGGATATTGACCAGCAGATAATCGGGCTCAAAGCTTTTGGGTATCCATCTCCAGCGTTCCATATTAAGAATAATCTGCCTGATACGTTCTTCCACAGAAATATTCATTATCCTGACGGTTTCTGCACCCAATGCTCCATCTGATTTCAGACCCTGGTCATTCTGAAATTGTTTTACTGCATTCATAATATCCTCCGAATATACCGAGTCTGTACCGGTACGTAATCCGAGTCTTTCCCTCAATGCCGGTATGTTTGGCGAGGGCTGCCCCGCTTTTAGTTTTGGTGCGGCGACAATTTCAGGCCACCCACCTGATGATTGAATTTGTCGGTGAGCTGCTAAAGCAGATTTAAGCCTTGAATATTCAGGATGAAGCGGACTAAAATTAGCATAGGGATATTTACTCTCACGTTCACTCAATACCGTCATTAAGGCATTATCAAGCTTTATTTTATTCCGTTTCACATCCCATTCAATTGCTTTATTCTCTCTTGGCACAACAAGTCCGCGATAATAGTCGGAAGCCCATAAAAAATAGGTCCCTGTTAATGCTACATCAATTTCCTTTTGAATTTCAGTGAACTTTTCAAAATCTCTTTTTGAGGCTTTAAGTTCTTTAAACAATTTATCAAGATCCGATAATCGGTAATCTGCAGGATCCAGCCCTTCATCCGCAGCCTTGGTAATGACATCCAGCAATTTTTCTGCCTGCGGCACAATCGTATTATTTTTGAACCAAGCCAATTCAAGATTCCTTACACGGTAAAATGATTTTACCCAGTGCAGCTGATCCGCAAGTTTAGGATCTGATTTGATGTAATCTATATAATAAGTGCTATCAAGTACCTGCTGGTCTTCATCAGAAAACCTAGTACTTGAATTTTTGCAGGCTGATACAAAAAATATTAGGGAAAGAACAGACAAAAAGATAAGGATTTTACCGGCCCGATCTCTAAAAGTTCTGATTGAAATTATTTCCTTCTTAATTGTATTCTTATTCATATTATTCTTGTATTTTAAAGACTCCATTTTCTTTTGGCTAATATTTTATTTTACTGTCAATCAGTCAATTACACCTTTTTAACTTTTGTTATAATATCTATCCGGCATTAATGCAACAAATGTGCCGAAGTGCCGGCAGGCTGATTTACTGGTGATAGGAAATAGAATAAGATTGGAATCTAGAGGAAAAATCCGGAGTACCACAATAGCCTCAGCCATGGCAAAATTCTCAAATCCAAAAAATAGAAATACCAAACTAGTACGAATCGTACAAATCAGAAAACAGGAACCATGGGATACATTATAACTTATACCCTCAATCAAATTCTTGCCTCATTCATTCATATATTGACAGTAAATCAATAAAATATGACCATTATAAATGTCAACTTGACATAATTTACTTTTGGAATAAGTATTGATGAATAAGCTTGTTAAACAAAAAAAATAAGAAGATGCAAGAAAAAGGAACTATTTCAATTCACACTGAGAACATTTTTCCAATCATTAAGAAATTTTTATACTCTGATAACGAGATCTTCCTGAGAGAGCTGGTTGCAAATGCGGTAGATGCTACACAAAAAATCAAACGACTTTCTTCTTTAGGAGAATACAAAGGTGAGCTTGGGGAACCAAATGTGTCGATTTCTTTAGATGTGAAGAAAAAAACAATCACCATTTCCGACAATGGTTTGGGAATGACTGCTGAAGAAATAAAGAAATACATTAATCAGATTGCCTTTTCAGGAGCTACAGAATTTGTTGAAAAATTTAAGGATGCCAAAGATGCAAATGAGATCATCGGTAAATTTGGATTAGGCTTTTATTCTGCCTTTATGGTAGCCGATCAGGTAGAAATACAGTCTCTTTCCTATCAAGAAGGTGCTGAACCTGCACGTTGGATTTGCGATGGAAGTACTGAGTTTGAAATCAGTGAAGGAAATCGTACCAAACGTGGTACTGACATCATACTACATGTTAATAAAGAATCGAAAGAATTCCTAGATAATGGAAAACTTCAGGGCATTCTCGATAAATACTGTAAATTCCTTCCTGTTCCAGTACAGTTTGGTTCCAAAAGTAATTCTGAGCCTGATGGTGAAGATGCAGAAGGCAAAACAAAATACAAATCGGTTGAGGTTCCGAATATTATTAACAATACCTCCCCAATTTGGACAAAAGCACCGTCCGAATTAAAGGATGAGGACTACCTAGCATTTTATCAGGAACTCTATCCATTTTCTGAAGAACCTTTATTCTGGATTCATCTGAATGTCGATTATCCGTTCAACCTGACCGGAGTTCTTTACTTCCCTAAGTTGAAGAACGATTTTGAAATGCAGCGTAATAAAATTAAACTATTCTCTCGTCAGGTATTTATTACTGACGAGGTAAAAGATGTAGTACCTGAATTCTTAATGTTGCTTCATGGGGTAATTGATTCTCCGGATATTCCTTTGAATGTTTCCCGCAGTTTCCTGCAAGCCGATAGTGCCGTTAAAAAGATTAATACTTATATCACTAAAAAGGTAGCTGACAAATTAGCGTCATTGTTTAAAGCAGATCGTAAGGCTTATGAAGAAAAATGGAGCAATATTGGTCTATTTGTGAAATACGGAATGATCAGTGAAGAGAAATTCTACGACAAGGGGAAAGATTTTGTTTTATTGGGTAATACCAATAAGGAATACTTTACCATTGCGGAATACACTGAAAAAGTGAAGGTGAATCAAACCGACAAGGACGGCAACTTAGTTTTCCTTTATGCAACAGATGCAAGTAAACAAGATTCCTTTATTCAATCGGCTAACAAAAAAGGTTATGATGTATTAATTATGGACTCTCCAATTGATACACACTTCATTAGCCAAATGGAGCAAAAGCTTGAAAAAACTTCGTTAAAACGTGTAGATGCCGCTTCTGCGGATAAAATCATCAACAAGGAAGAAAATATTGTTGCGGTATTAAACGACGAAGAAAAGGAAAAAGTAAAAGCAGTTTTTGAAAAAGCTGTTGTGAAGCCAAACATGAAAGTAGAGGTTGATAGTCTGAATCCTGATGAATTACCGGTTATCGTAACTATGGATGAGTTTATGCGTAGGATGAAGGATATGGCAGCCATGGGTGGTGGTGGAATGAATTTCTATGGTAACCTACCTGATAGTTATAATGTTACCATCAACGGTAATCATAAATTGATTGGTAAAATTCTTCAAACTACAGATGAAACCGAACAAATTCAATTAGCTAAACAAGCATTTGATCTGGCTTTATTGTCACAGGGTATGTTGACCGGTTCTGAGTTAACTGAATTTGTGAACAGAAGTGTGAGTTTGATCTGATAGTTCCGATAAAAGCGTAGCATTGTTTTAAAAAGCATTCTTTCTGAAATAGATGGGATGCTTTTTTTGTTAATTCGAAATTTGAATATTGAATGATATTCCAGTATAAATACTAATTTAGTCGAATGGAATCGCTCAATATTCTTATGGAAAATTATCATGCATTTGAAGAAAAGCGCATAATTGATCGGTTTTTCAAACATGATGATCTCTTGAAAATATTGGATACGTTTAGGACAAATTCCGCTTTCAATTTAAAAGAGGTCGGACTCTCTACCAACAAACTTTCTATCAATCTGATTACTTGGGGTAATGGACCAATACGGATATTTTTATGGAGCCAGATGCATGGGGATGAAGCAACCGCGACCATGGCAATTGCTGATTTATTAACTTTTTTATCTAAGCCAGGTCAGTTCCTTAACATTTCTGATTTGCTAGCTGAAAAATGCATCCTTTATATATTACCCATGTTGAACCCTGATGGCGCTGAAGTATTTAGTCGACGCAATGCAATGGATATTGACATTAACCGGGATTTTAATCGGCAACAAAGTCCGGAAGGAAGACTGCTTCGAAATTTAAGAGATGAAATAAAACCCCATTTCGGATTTAATCTGCACGATCAGAGTACTTTGTGGTCAGCTGGGAATACCGGAAATCCGGCAACAATTTCCTTTCTGGCTCCGGCATATGATGAAGCACTGAGTGTGAATTCAACAAGGGAAGAAGCCATGAAAGTGATTGCTGTAGTGAACTCAGAACTGCAAAAAAGCATATCAGATCAAGTCGGACTCTTTGATGATGAATATGAACCTAGGGCATTCGGAGATAACTTTCAGGCTGCCGGAACCAGAACTATTCTTATCGAAGCGGGTGGTTTTTACAATGATCCTGAGAAACAATATATCCGCAAAATATATTTTAAAGCAATTCTTTCTGGTCTGGTCTGTATCGCTGATGAATCCTATCTGAAGGCAAAAACCGAAGATTATTTTTCAATTCCTAAGAATAAAAAATTACATTTTCACATTTTACTCAGGAATTGTAAAATGAAAAAAAATGGCAAGCCATATATGCTAGATATAGGCATATCCGCAGAAGAAAAGGTTCTTGAAGACGGTCGCACAGTTAAATACACTTACCTTGTGACTGAAGTCGGCGATCTGTCGGGTTATTATGGTTATGAAGAAATTAACTGTGAATATTTTACGTTAACAGAAACAAAAAAAATAAAGATCGACGAAGCGGCAGATTTGATTGTACATCACGACACGAACATTCTGCTTTCAATTGAGAATGGGGTATTAACTAATGTTAGTATAGAATAAATTTCTGTTATCTGTTAACTGTTGTCTGTTTTCTGAACACACAACTGACAACAGACAACAGATAACTAATAACTAATAACTAATAAAACATGGCATTAAACTACATCTGGATCGGCTTCTTTGTAATCGCATTTATTGTGGCATTGGTTAAGCTAATATTCTTTGGGGATACGGCTATTTTCAATAATGTGGTGAATGGGATGTTTGATAGCGCAAAAACAGGTGCTGAAATCTCCATAGGTTTGATTGGAATCATGACTTTCTGGCTGGGGATTATGAAAATCGGCGAAAGAGCAGGTATGATCTCGCTATTTGCAAAAGGTGTGAGTCCGTTTTTCAGCAGATTATTTCCCGGAGTACCTAAAAGTCATCCGGCAAACGGTTCGATTATCATGAACTTCTCGGCAAATATGCTGGGATTGGATAATGCCGCTACACCTGTAGGTTTAAAAGCCATGCAGGAATTGCAGGAATTAAATCCGGAAAAGGACACCGCGACCAATGCTCAGATCATGTTCCTTGTGCTAAATACTGCTGGAATTACCCTGATACCAACCGGTGTTATTGCTTTAAGAATGGCAAATGGTGCTGCAAACCCCGCAGATGTGTTTATTCCTTGCTTGATTGGTACGTTCATTTCATTCTTAGCAGGAATGATCGCAGTATCTTTCTATCAAAAGATCAATTTGTTACAGCTTCCAATTCTGATATTTTTCGGAGGTTTCATTGCTTTGATGGCCGCATTATATTTCTGGCTTGGAAGCCTCCCACCCGATCAGATTCAGATCTACGCCGGCTTACTCGGGGGGATCATTATTTTTTCGATCATTACCCTGTTTATTGTTTTTGGTGCTTCAAAAAAAATAAATGTCTACGAGGCATTTATTGATGGTGCCAAAGAGGGATTCAGTACTTCCATAATGATCATTCCCTTTCTGATTGCAATCCTAGTTGCTATCAGCGCATTTCGTACAACAGGATGTATGGATTATGTCGTGAATGCGATTGGTGCAGTAGTTGGAGGTATGGGTTTGGATACTTCCTTCGTTCCTGCCCTCCCTGTGGGTTTGATGAAGACCTTGAGTGGTGGCGGAGCAAGAGGCTTGATGGTGGATGTAATGACCACCTATGGCGCCGATTCCTTTCAGGGACGTTTGGCCAGTGTGATTCAGGGAAGCTCAGAAACTACATTTTATGTTCTGGCAGTATATTTCGGATCAGTTGGCATTAAAAAACCTCGCTATGCATTAGTCTGCGGACTTATAGCTGATTTAGTAGGACTCATCGCAGCAATTTTCCTAACTTACCTCTTTTTTGGGCATACTATAAAATAGGGTTCGATTAACATTATTCCAGACGGATCATATTTGAATATCATCGGGCTATCAACCTATTTTTTGCAGGAAGCCAAAGCTCACATTGTAGATTGATGATCTGTTTTCCCCTTTTTACAACAGAACTTCTTGCTTCAATAATATCCCCTTCACGAGCGGGTGCAAAATAGTCTATGCAATTATTAATGGTGGTGTAAGGGTGGCTTAAATTAATAGTAAACTCAGTTGCTCCGATTATATCATCCATTATACCGGCACTGACCCCTCCATCTAGAACTTGCATGGGATTTGTCATATCTTTTCTGACCAAATATTCAAAAATCAGGGTACCCGGTTCAGCAATTCTTACAATAGTTTTAGCCAATGGGTAAAGGGAGAAGGACTATTGCTGAACTTCTGGCCTATACTTTGTTGAAGTGAAATTAATGCATTGTTTATCTCGTTCATATTTAAATTATTGAGAGAATAAGAAATTGGATCTAAGCAAAATCCTGTTTATCCAAACAGAATCAAAGCAATAATCAAGGTTACAATCACATTGAATCCTTGGGCAATCAGAAAGGCATAAAATGGTCGCTTACTTTGTTTATTAAAAAGATCAGCAAAATTAGTTTCTAGTCCGATACTGGTAAATGCAAGTGCAAACCATAATCCCTGCAAATTCTTAAGACTTCCTTTTACAGATGAAATGGCTTCCGGACTGAGTACAAATGAGAATAATAGAGAAGCGGCCAGAAAGCCCAAAACAAATTTCGGAAAACGCTCCCATATAACTTTCAGGCTTGGTTTGCCCTCAGGTTCACCTGCTTTGGGATGTTTGGTATAGGTCCAGTATACCGAAATCGCGAAAGCAGCTAAACCAAGAAGTACGTTTTGTGAGAACTTCACGATGGTACTGATCTTCAGTGCTGTTTCACCAACTAATGAGCCCGATGCAACCACTGCACCTGTTGTGTCTATACTTCCCCCAAGCCATGCACCGGTCACTTCCTGCGATAGGTCAAAGTACTTGGCGATCATTGGCATGAATATCATCATGGGAATTGCTGTGATCAATACCATCGAGATTACATAAGATAGTTTTTTTGAATCACCTTTGATCGCTCCTGAAGTAGCTATCGCAGCCGAAACTCCACAGATTGAAACAGCGCTAGAGATCATCATAGTGAGTTCATCGTCTATTTTCATCTTCTTACATAACCAAAAAGCGAAGTACCATACCGATAAAACCACTGCCAAGGCCTGAATCAGTCCGAGTGACCCAGCCTTTAAAACATCAGAGAAGATTACGCTTGTTCCCAATAATACCAACCCGATCTTGACAAACAGCTCTGTTGAAAGTGATGAACGCAGCCATTCAGGCAATCTAAAAAAGTTACTAATGATCAGCCCTAAACCCAAACTGAAAATAACTGCCTCGAGATTAAATTCCTTCACCTGACTATTCCCTGCCAGTATTAATGCAATGATCGTGATCAGATAAACCAAGGGAAAACCGTACATGAAATGTTTAATGGGCTTAGCAGTAAGTAATGCTCCTAATAAAGCTATCAGCAAAACGAATATGAATTGAATAAAAATGAGGCTCAGATTACCACTTGAAAGAACCTTCTCAAAAAGCTCGTCTGAATTACCCCAATTAAAAACCGGCACTTTTAAAATAAGACCAGCAAGAAATATAATAATGATCAGGGCTCCAAGGATAACAACTGTCCAGTCCTCATGTATTACAATTTTTTTCAGTTCTGACATAAATTTTATAAACAAATTTTGATATTAAAAATATCCTTGAGTACTTGTTTAGCAGCATTATAACCACACATCCCGTGTACACCTCCACCGGGAGGTGTTGATGAAGAGCAAATGTAAATTCCTTTGGAAGATGTACGGTATGGTGACGACCTCAAAGCAGGTCTGGTAAATAATTGTGTTATGTCAATCACTCCTCCATTGATATCTCCTCCAATATAATTGGGATTATAGGCTTCCATTTCCCGGGTATTCATGGTATGCTTTGCCAAAATCAGGTCCCTGAAACCGGGAGCAAAACGTTCTACCTGCCTCTCTATGGCATCGGTCATATTCACTTCAGATCCATTGGGTACATGACAATACGCCCAGGCGGTATGTTTACCCTCAGGTGCACGCATAGAATCAAATAAGCTTTGCTGTGCCAGCAGAACAAATGGCTTTTCCGGCAGTACCCCTGCCGCAGCCTGTGCTTCTCCCTTGGCTATCTCCTCAAAAGTATTACCCAGATGTATTGTTCCGGCTTTATGACATTCGGGAGCAGTGAAAGGAATTGGCCCATCCAAAGCCCAGTCTATTTTAAACACGCCCATCCCGTAACGGTACCGCTGTAACTGCCATTTATAAATAGATGAAAACCGCTCCCCTGCTATTTGCAAGATCTGTTTTGGGGTCAAATCAAAAAGTACCGTGCGAGAAGGTGGAATATCTGCCATTGAGCGCACATGCATTCCTGTTTCTATTTTTCCACCCAATGACAGGAAGTAAGAAGCCAGTGCATTGGCAATTTGTTTCGATCCGCCTAGTGGCACAGGCCATCCATTTAGGTGCCCTACAGTCATCAAAACAAGCCCAAAGGCAGAAGTGCTGAGATTACTTAATGGTTGTAAGGAATGGGCTGCCATGCCACCCCATAAACCTCTGGCTTCTTTTGTTTTAAACTTTGCCACGAGAGATGAAGCAGAGCGCAAGGCATTTACGCCAAAGGCCGCCATGTCTAGTGGATGTTTTGGAAAACGCAAGGGACCTAAAACATCCTTAACCATTCCTGGCCAACTCTTGACTAGGGGCGTGAACAGATTGACATAGGTTTCCTTGTCAATTCCCAGTGTTGCTGCAGTGTCTTCAACACTTCCACTAAGGGCTGCAGCAGTTCCATCATCAAAAGGATGGGCTGCTGCCATCTCCGGGTAAATATATTCAAGTCCGTGTTGGTCTAAGGACAGTGTATTAAAAAATGGAGAGCCCGCAGCAAGCGGATGAATCGCAGAACAGATATCATGCATAAACCCGGGTAATGTAAGTTCTGCAGATCGCAATCCCCCTCCTATAGTATCCTTAGCCTCAAGGATCAGAACCGAAAGCCCCGCCTGTTGTAAAGCAATAGCCGCCGAGAGACCATTCGGACCGGAACCTACCACTATCGCATCAAATTCTGTTATTGCCAATCTTGTTAATTATGGCTGAATATCATCATTCTGTTTAAGAAAACATAATTTTAAGGCTGATGGGCTTCAAACTTTTCAGCCTTGATTAAATTAAAATAAAGAAGTCTGATATTCTGCCCTTGCACCAATCTGGAACAGCCAATACCTGATCTTGTCTATATGTGTGGGATCAGCAAAGAATTTCTTCAATTTCCTGTAATCCTTAATGTTTCGATGCCGGAAAATGATAGCTCCCATATACATAAGCTTATTCAGCGGTAGCTTTTGCTCTTCGTTCAGATAAATCTCTTGAACATAACCACTACAAAGATTTTGAATGAGCAGCCTTACATCAGCTGAAGAATAATTAATATACATTTTTGCAATCAGCAAGAGGAATTTTATTTCCTGATATAAATCTTCTCTATTTTCTTCAGGGATCTGGTCTTTTCAGAGCTCTATTACTGGTATCGGATTAAAATACCTTCCGAAAACATCTTCTGCATCATTTTTGGACAGGTGTATAAAACTTGTTTCCATGGCTTGCCTAATCTTAATCTAATTTAGGATTTTAGATTATGTGCAGAAAAGAAATTTGCCCATATTTTTCCACAATAATGAACCACATTCAGAAAACATCTTCCATTATTTTTCCTCCACAATCTTTATCTCCTCCTCTGTTAAACCATAAAGCTGGTAAACGAGCTGGTCGATATTTTCAATGATCGCTGAAATATCAGTACTTTGATTCTCAGACCTAACCCTATAAATGTCCTTTACTAATTTAGTTATTGATATTGAGAGGCCATTATTGACAGGTGGAATAGGAAATGAAGCAAGTTTATCTAACCCAATTTTAGCAAACACCTTTCCCTGTACTTCATATAAGATTTGATATAAAGAAGTAGCAAATTTTGAGTTCAAAATTGCAATCAGATATTCCAAAGTATAATTTGAAGCATTTTTCCGATTATATATACCATGAACCAATGAATCGAAATAGAAATTTTCTGTGTCTAAAGCAGCGAGAATTTTATCTCCTGTTTTTCTTACTACAATTTTCTTAGCTTCAAAAATATCAGAGGACCGTAAGGCAAAATCAATGCGGTTTTGAGAATTCATTCCACTTTTTGATTTAATATCTTCTAAGGTGATTGTATCTCGAATATCGTGATTATAGTTAACGTAATCACCAGACCAAGTTATCTTATACTTGTTAATGTTCCTACCCCAAATTATTGGCTTATGAAATTTAGTATATGCCGCATCGGTTATTAAGATGTGTTTTACGTTACCAGGATTTAAGCCATTTTTTAACTCATAATGATCTTTTATTGTGTCAAAAGACTTTAATTTATTAAAGATTGAAGCTAACTTGATTTGTGCTGTATTGATCTCATATTTAGTATTATATAAAAAAGATTTTTGGTCTACTTCATTTATTAAGAACTCATTTGTAATAAATTTATTAGCATTTATT
>Ga0209702_10008553_pt1 | contig 11859 bp, 12 predicted proteins | sample FRY01_FD_187210 | JGI IMG/M metagenome (GOLD analysis project Ga0209702, IMG submission 187210) | Freshwater microbial communities from Lake Fryxell liftoff mats and glacier meltwater in Antarctica - FRY-01 (SPAdes) (version 2) | ecosystem: Environmental > Aquatic > Freshwater > Ice > Glacier... | reverse complement strand
CGGCACCACGGATCGGTCGCGGCACGACAGCGGGCCGAATATCGCCATGAACCGCGCCGCCTCCGCCTCGCCCTTGGAGCGGTGGTGCGAGCATTCGGGGCAGCCCTGCGCCCGCCTTATGTGATGTTCCGGCGTCTGCTCAAACGCGCCGTGGCGGGGGCATACTATCGTCACCTTGGCTCTCTGGCCCCGGTAAACCGCTTGGCTGTAGTCATAAGCGCCGCCGTGGGCCGCGTGTGCCTGGGCGCCAAACAGCGCCGCAAACTTCGCCAGCTTGGCGTCGGCGGTTATCCGGTTTGCCGCCAGCGCGTCGCGGCGGTGTCCGCGACGCAGAGAGCCGCATGCGGGGCAGCCCTTGCCCGCAAGCAGGTTCCCCGGCGTGATCAAAAAGTCGCCGTGGATCGCGCAGGTAACCGTAAACTTGGTGTCGCAGCCAAAGTACACCGCGCGGGGGTAGGTGTATGTAATCCCGTGCCGATTTACCGCCGCCGCCAATATGTTCGCCAACTCCTGCCGCTGCTTTGCGCGGCGCGCCACGTCACCGCACTGCGGGCATCCCGACCCGCCCTTGCGAAGCTGCGCAGGATACTGGCTAAAATTGCCATGTTCAAGGCACCAGAGGCCCGTCATGCGCGCCAACGCGCCGTGGTAGACGGCCTCTCTAAAGTCATACCGCGCAAGGGTCTCGGGTGGAAACTTCGCAAGAACCTCAGAAAGTGTAAGCAGCACGGCGGTACCTCGTTAATGGATCGCCTTTGTATCTCAATCTTTCAGTATTGTGAAGCATCCCTCTAGGCACATGCCGCACCCGAAAGCCCCGCCAAGCGGGCAACAAAAAGCCCCCGAAACTTTCGCTTCGGAGGCCGTTTGCTTGGTCGTTAAGCGCCTGTTATATGGCGATTAAATACCGGCGGTTCCGTAGATACCACGCGGGTCAGTCCAGCCGAACGAATAACGCTCGGTGGCTTTGTAACGCATGCTGTCCGTCTCGAAGTCGCCTTCCATTGACTTCTCAAGGCCACGGCGCATCGCGAGCTTGAGACCCTCTGGCGCATCAGTCTGAATCCACCACGCGGTGGTCGAAGTGATGCGCGAGAGGTTAGCCTGACCGCCTTCAAGCAACCCCATCGACTTAACGGGGTTGATGTCGTTGTTGGCGGTGCCAGCACGCAGTGCAGACTTGAGGAGAACCTCGGCCTGAAACACGTTAGAAGGCCCGGAAACAAGCTTCTTGGGCGTCAGCCGGATGCGCTTGCCGTTGTTGTCAACGGCGTTGCGGATCTGGATCAGCAGCTGCTCCAGCGACGTCTGCGACAAGTTAGCCGCAGTCGCAAGCTGGTTCGAGAAAGTTCCAGTCGCGATAGGATGCGCCGTGTTGACTAGCGACACACCGTCACCGCCAGCGAAAGAGCCGTTGAACGCGCGGTTCAAGACGTTTGCGCCGAGGGTTTCCTTGGTCTCAATCAGCGACTGAGCGAGGTGACGTGCGTAGGTCTGGCCGATACGGATGTGGTCACCATCCTCAACCAGCACCTTCGTGAGAGCGAAGGCCAGGCCGTAGACGCGGTAGATGTAACGCTGAATGAACAGCACACCGCCCGACTGATAGGTGACCGGCATGCCGTCCGGGAGTTCCGGCGCGGCACCCATGCCGAACAAAACAGGCTCCTCATGATAGTTCCGGGGAATACCCTTGAACTCCTTGAAGACCTGAGACCATTCGTCAGCGCGCTGGTCATAGATGCCGTTGAACTCTTCGTTAAGAATGGGTTCGACGATGGAGCGGAAGTCAGTACTCCGCATTGGGGTAGCCATGGTTCAGCCCTCCTTAATAAGCTGCACGATCGGCGACGTTCTGGTGTTCGGACACCTGAACTTCGACAATCGTAAAGTTATCGCCGAACGCATTGTCTGGACCTGGCGAGAGGCCGACGATGCGAAGCGCGGCGTTACCCGAATTGGTCAGCGTAGAGGCGTTAAGCACCACAGCCGAAAGGCCGGTGGTGGCTGAACCCGCCGTGATGGTACCAAAGTCGGCCTGCGAGCCAATGTCGGTGACAGCAATCGTGCCACTGGCTTGGATTTCGTAGACAACCGACGGGTCGAGCGTGACGTAAGCCACGATCTCCGTGGCGGCGGTCGATGCCGTCCACTTGTTGCTGACCCGGCGGCGACCATCGCTGTCGGTGAACTCAACGCCCTGAAATGAGCCGATGAGGCGTTCGCCGATGGCTGCGGCCTCCACGGTGCCATCGGCACCGATCTTGACCGGCTGGCTCTGTAGAATGTTCGCCCCATAGCCCGTAGCAATCGAGTAGGCGGTCGGACGAATCGTCCCGCTTGGCGAAAACGCAGGACGAAGGCCGAACGGCTGAGATACTGTTGACATATCCGTTCCTTCGAAAGAGGTTTAAGAAATAAACGTCAGGAGAAGTTCCCCTGGCGCGCTGAGTTGCCACGCATATCCGAAAGGCCGTCACCCTCATACATACTGCTGCCAGCTCGCTCGGCATTGTCGCGCATCATATCTGCGACTTCTGCCAGTTTGCCCTCTTCGCGTTGCGGTGCATCGTGGTGCGCTTCCTGCATGAACTTCAAATAAAGGCTCATGGGCAGCTTGAACGCGAGCATCTCGTTAACGCCGATAAAGCCAGACCATTCTCCGGTCTTCACCGAGGCATACTCCATACCGGGAACCTCATGCGGCTTCACAGGCTCGTATCCAAGCTGCAAGCGCCGATGAATTGGATCGCGCGGGTTGGTTGTCGTGAGCCAGCATGCATGAAATCCAGGCATGTCAGGCAGATTGGGTAGTGCGTCGTTGAAAAGCTGCTGACGAAACATCTCAAGTCGGTCGTCTTCGCTTACTTCTCGGTTCTCAGTGATCTTTCGATCCTGCGAACGTCGCGTATCGCGGCGACCAACAACGTCAAAGTCCGACGCCTTCTTCAAACGGCTGTCTTCAGTAATATCTGTCACGTTGTCTCACTCCTGTTTTTAGCGAGCCGAACTAGCATCATACGACTGATACGCCTTGAGATAGCGTTGGCGGCTTTTGGGGTCATCCCATACACCGGCCTCAATCATAGCCTGCTTTCGTTCGGGTGTCACATAGATTTCGCGCTTTGTGCTGACGGGCGCATGTTCGCGTGTATTGCCAGTCGGCGGGGCTTTGCGTTTCGGCCTCGACGTGGCTACTTCGCTGCCGCCAATTGCCTCCGCAACGCGACTAGTTAGCTCTTCCCAATACTCGCGCTGCGCTGGGTTAAAGCCTTCTTTCGTAATTTCATTGTCGATGGCCTTGGTCAGCGCACTATCCCGATCTCCACCCTGCGGATCGTACCATGCATTGGCGTCGAGCCACTGCTTGGCGTAGCCCGCGACCGCCGGATTGACTTGCGGCTGAGAAGATTGCTGGCGAGACTGCTCGTATTGCTGCTTGACGTAACTTAGCTGCTGCGCATCACCCATCGCCTGATCGCGCAGGCGCATCGCCGCGACCACATCGTCGCCGTTCCCAGCCTCGGTGGCCTTGGCAATGATGTGTTCCGCCTGGCGGATTTCGTTTTGCGTCTTCGCGATCTGCTGATCAATGCTCAGGACGTCATTGCTTGCCGACCGCCCCTCAATCGCCGCCAGCCTGCGCAGCATGTCGCCGTTCTGCTGCTCGAGCAGGACGATCTTGCGCTGCGCTGCGTCCTTGGCGCGGCGCTGCACATCGCGGCGCTTCTGCCGGCGCTTGCGGTTTGTGCCGGTGATGTCGTCCTCGCTGTCGTCCTCGCTCTGTGCAAGGCGAGCATCGCCATCTCCCGCGTCTCCCGCGTCGTCATCGCCATCGTCATCGTCGCCGTCCTCGACGTTGTCATCGGCTGCCGCCGACCTTGGCTGGGTCTCGACGGGGATCAAGTCTTCGTCGTCGTCTTCGTTCATTGTCTTGTCGCTCATAACCGGCTTCCTTTGTGTAGCCTTATCAACTAGATGAACGCCTTGATGGCCAGCGGATCGCCGGTCACCTTGCCCACCAAATCGAGGTCGTTGAAGATTACCAGCAGCGCCTCATCGTCGCCGCTGTCGGTTTTGACGGTCCATCGGTCGCCGCCGTACTTGGGTACGCGCACGAAGTCGCCCGGCTTGCACCAGCTACCCTCGGGCCACGAAGCCATCGTCGTGCGGTTTTTGAACGCCAGTTCGCCCACGCCGATCACCTTGCCGATCTGCGTGTTCCACGCGTCCGTCTCGCGCGTTTCAGTGGTCAGGATAATCCCACCCCTGGTCTTCTGCCTTGGCGTCCGTATCTGCACGACCACGCGGCTCCCAAACGGGTGGATACCGGGATCACAAGGCGGGAAAGCCTCGTCAATCGTGCCGTAACCAAAGTCGATCTTGTTAGCTAGTTCCTGCATGTGCGCTCCTCTTTCCGCAGGGTTAAATTAAAACGTCTTTACGCTCCTTTTCGGACACCATATCAATCAGCGTCCTCTTGGCATGCTCGAGGCCTGCATAGATGCCGACCGCGCGACCGTAGTCAAACATATCTCGGCCAGACGGTCGCCCCAGCGCCTCGGTGGCCAGCCTTATCTGCTCGGCCTCCAGGCGTTGAAGCAGGCTCTCGATCTTCATGCGGGGGTTTTCTTGCCGCCGCTGACTTTGAAAGTGGTGTCCAAGCCCATCTTCCGCAGCTTATGCATGTTGGTGTTGCTTTCGTTCATGCTCGCAGCCTTCTTGCCCTTTGCGGGCGATGCATCGCTTTTCATGTCTGCCTTCCTCTCATTGTTATGGGCTGGGGTTGATGCCCGTGCCGGTGCTGACGGCGAAACGCTCGCCGGTTGTAACCTCCATCTGCGCCAGCGCCATCGCGGTGGCGTTGTCGTCGGCGTTCATCTTCATCCGCGAGTTAATCTCGGCTAATGCCCGCTGATCTTCCGCCTGCTGTCGCTGCGCCTCAATCTGCACCCGCGCCTGAATCTCTGCTGCCGACATCTGCGCGTCTTGCTGCATCTTTTGGGCGCTCTGCTGGAGCCTCTGTGCATCAACCTGTGCGTCAACCTGCGCCTGCTGCGCGTCGGCTTGGGCTTGCTGCGCGTCGGCTTGGGACTTGGCCTGCGCCGCCTGCGTCTGAAGCTGCAGCTTCTGCCCCTCGATGGCCATGCGCGGATCTTGCTGCGCTGGCTGGGCAAACTGCTGCATCACCCGCTGCGCCTGCTGGATAATCTCCGGAAGCCGCTGGAAAACCTGCGCCCCGTTCTGCAGCGCCGCCGTCGATGCCGTCGCCAGCATCTTGTCCAAGGCCCGCTTACCTTCGGTGTCCTCGTTGCTCATCGCGCGCATTGTATCGCCAAGGTCTTTGCCGCCAAGCGCGTCGGTCGATAGGTCAAAGACCGTGCTGGCGTACCAAAGTGCGACGTGTTCGGTGATATGGCGCAGGATGGCAGGGATGAACGCCGGGGCGATTAGCGGGTTCATCCCGAAAATCGGGTTCATCAGATACGATACATGCGTCTCAAGATGTGCCAGGTGATCCTGCTCAGGGAACGCCGTGACGGGCCTGCCCAGCGTCGCGGCGACGTTTTCATTTACCGCGTTTTGCTCTTTTGGCTCGGCGGGCGGGTTAAGAAGGCTCTCGGCGTCGGGTATCTTGAGCGTTTGCAGCAGGCGCTCCTCAACTTTTCGCACGTTGTAGAGTTGCGGCATGGCGGCGGCGCGCTGGGCAATGGCCTGCACCTGCGCGTAACGCTGCGCCTCGCTGAAGATATTGGGGTCGCTGACCGGCACCACGTCGAGGACGCCGTCAAAGTCGGCGCGCCGCGCCAGCTCCTCGCCCGCCGACTTTTGCAGCTTCTCGTCGTCGAGATACAGGCCGTTGAGCCGGTCCAAAATGCGCAGCATTCGCCCCATCGCATCGTAAAGGCGGCTGTGGATCGCGGAGTAGACCACCGCGCCCTGCTCGAGCTTGGCAAGCGTCGTGCCAACCGGGGCGTTGGGGTTGTTGTCGGCGATGTCCTCCATCGACGTGCGGACGACACCCTTGCCCGCCTCAACCAGAAAGCCCATCAGGCTGAACAAAACGGGCGACGGCTGATTGTAGGGCAGCGGCATCGCCAGCTTTCGCACGTCATCGACGTTGAGACCGCCCTCGATTTCCTTAACCTCGCCCGGCTGAATCTCGAGGCTCTGGCCCCCAGACGTACCGCCTTTAAGCTTAAGCATAGTCTGGCTGTTGCTGATGTGGGCGCTGTCGAGCAGGGCGCGGAGCGCGCCGGTGGCGGCACCGCTCAGGCCACCGATCATCTGCGGCAGGCCGATGGGGTACGCGCCGCGCCACGGGATAAACGGAAACTCGACAAACCACATGGCCTCGTCGCGCGTCTCGTCGTCCTCGTCCCAGTTTCGATAGATCGACAGCACCTTCCCGGACGGCTTGTCGATGGTCAGGATATACGGTGACGGCCCCTCGCCGTCTTCGATCTCGGCGATGGTGTGGACTTCGTAGACGATCCGCAGCCCGTCCTCATTATAGCTGGTGCTGTCGCGGCCCTCGATGCGGTCATTGGCCTGCCCCGCAACCGACTGCTCAGGCTCAAGACCCGGCGGGGTCAAGTCAACTTCGCGATAAATGCCATCACGAACGCGCATCTCATAGTCTAACTGAGTCAAATACTGAACGTGCGTTTTGCGCTGCGCTGTGTAAAAGTTAGTCGCCGCGTACGGCAGATACATGTCATCGAGCGCGACGAAAAGAAACGTCGGTCTGTTATGCGGCTCGTCCCACCCAAGCTTCATATACTGAACGCCAGCCAGCGGCACCTGCGTCATTAGCTGCTCGAGTTCGGCACGCACTTCGGGGCATTGAACCGTCATTTGCCAATTAAGGAGGCTTGTCTTGCGCTCTGCCCGCCGCGTCTTTTCCTCTGTCGGCTTGCCGGTGATGTGCGTGCGCGCCGGTCCCCCGCTGGGGAATATTTCCTTCATGGCGCGCGCGGCAAAGTCCACGCACGCCTCGGTCAGCATCGGATGCACGACCCTAGACGCGCCGTTGAACGTGGCGCCGCCAGGCGCGTCATTGCCGAGGCCGGTGCGGCGCAGCCCCTCTTCGTACTGCTCGTCGCGTTTCTTGCGTGCGTCCTTGTCCTTGACGATCAGGTCGAGAAACCGCGTGGCGATGGTGCCAAGTTCGGTGTCAGACATGTCCTCGGCCAAATTGTCGTAGAACTCGCCCTCGCTTGGGCGCACACTATCCTCCATCGTGACCATGGCGCCGCCGTCATCGGTGTCGGTGACGGCGCCAAAATCATCGTCCTCAAGTTCGGCGAACTCGCCTTCGAGCTGGGCGTCTTCGTCGTCGATGTCATCCGGGTCCATTTTTTGCCTTACTGGCTGTACGGGTTGATGACGACCTTGGGCGGAAGTCTGACGGCTTCTTCAATCTTCTTGGACTTTAACACAGAAACGAGATTTTTATCAATACACAGCCGCATGACCTGTGTCATGGCATCGACATAGTCGTCGTGCTTGACGCTGCCGGGTCCGGTGTATGCGCAGAGCTGGGCGAGCATTGGCTCCACCCATGTGCGGACGCGACCTGGGAACTTGTCGCTTTCGGGGAGCCAGACGCGCTTGCGTGCAAAGATGTGGCTGACCATGTGGAGGCGTGAGAGCTTGTCGGCGCGGCCCGGATTATACGCGTAGGCAAGGATGCCTTCGCGTTCGAGCATCTGCCGCAGCGAGATGCCGCTGCCCTTATCCTCAATGAGACACAAATCCGGCTTACGCCCCGACGTGACCGGCTTACCGCTCCCAAACATCGGCTTGATCAGCGCGGTATCGTGGTCGTCGCCGTAGGAAACATTTAGTTCCTTTTTCACGCGCCGGATGAGGTCTGGCATACCCATCTGCTCCGACCAGCAGTCCAGCACGATGAGGTGCGAGTTGCCTTCCTTGTCCCGAAATGACGCCATGACCACACACGCGGTGCTGTCGGGGTCGCTCTTTTTGCTGTCGTACGTCGCCTCGGTGAACGCGGTGTCGAGCGACAGGATGATGTAGTCGAGCGCGGGCAGTGGCTTCTTCGCGGGCCAGAGCCGGAAATGGCTGCGCTTGACGATGCCGCTTTCCTCCGGGTCGATCAGCTCGCCGAGCAGTTCCTGCCGCCCAATCGCGGTCCCCTCAAATTGCGCAAGGTTGTCAAAAAACACTTTCGGGAGGTTGGCCTTGTTGTCGTACGTCGATCCGCGCACGATCAATCGATTGCTGCGTGGCAGGCTCAGTTTTCGTATCAGGTCTTTTGGCTTGGGCGTCGTCGTCCAGAGGATTTTCGGGCTTTTGCCGAGGCGCAGGCCCATCATAGCCATGTCCCATGTCTCTTCGTCATACTGCCAGGCCGCAACCTCGTCGCACCAGATGCGCGCGTTTTGCGGGCCGCGCAGCCGCTCTGGTTTCTCGGCGGTGAAACCCCTGATCATCGACACGCCGCCCGCGATATTCCGCATGCGGATGAACAGATCGGACTTGTTGTACTCCACCAGCAGTCCGGCTGGCAGCACCGACAGGATGCCGCTCTCGCCCTCGAAACAGACAAACTTAACGTCTTGATATGTCGGGGCTATTACGCAGCTTTCAAAGCCGCTGGCGTCCTCGAAAACGCTGCGGGTGAGCCACTCCGCGCCGATCCGGGTGTTGTGTGTCGGCACCATCGCCGCCCCCGCCAGATACAGTCGGCTGGGGCTGTCAACGGTGATGCAGCGCACCTCCCGGCTAGCTACGGGCGTCACCGACACCAGCATGCGGTGGTCCGTGCGTATGCCCTGCCCGGCGACGGGGTTGAGCAAGTCACGCTTGCGCGGCAGGTCGAACGGGTTGTGCAGCCGCCCCCTCCACGTTACCCGGTAGCGCGGGCCGCAGTCCCTGCCGCCGAGACGCGCCCGATCCTGCGCCAGCACCGGGCGCTCGCCCAGCGACGCCGTTAACTCCACGACCGCCTGCGCCAGACGCTGCGTCGTCGAGCAGAACTCGACGCTGCTGGCGGACGCATGCCCGTCGCTGTCGCACAGCCCCCTGAGCAGCGCCAACCTCTGCGCCTCGGACGCCCGCAGATACGCGGCGGGGACGTGTTTGTTGCCGAGGACGTCCAGCGCCCGCAGCTTGCGGGTGAGACCCGGCACCGAGATCATTGAGTGGCCACGGTCGTGGCGCTGCCGGACGGTGGCACCGGGCAGGCGGCTCAGGACGTAGGCGTCGTCGAAGTTGCCCGCGTGGCTCCCGGCGCACAGCTGACCGCCGCCGATGCAGCCGTTGCCCAGCCAGTAGCCGAGCAGCCACGGGTCTATCGGTAGGTCGGCGTCGGGCAGGCGCAGCGGAAACGCCAGCGGTATGCAGTGATTGGTGTCGCCGCGCGCGCTGTGCGTTGCGGTCGCGGCCAGCTGCGCGGTGTCTGACACCTCAGCGCCCGTATGCCCGGTGACGTTGCCCCAGCAGTCAAGCTGCGGTTGGCGCGCGGTTGCCCAGTCGGTCTGGATGCGGGAGACGCCGCGCCGCAGCATCTGCTTGCGCGCCCGGTGAGACAGCGTCGCCCACAGGTGATCGCCGTCCGCGACCAGCGTCGCGCCGTCACTGAACGTCAGCAGGTACGTCGCCTCCGGGGTGTACGGGTCGTGCGCGGTGACGACGCGGCAGACGTGGCCGCGCTCGTCGAAGATGGCGTCGCCGTCACGCAGGTCGCCGTTACGTGTCCAGCCCAGCGGCGTCGGGATCGGCGTGTCGAGGCAGAGGCCTTTGCCGTACCCCCTGCCCGCCAGAATCCCGCACTCGCTCCAGTCACCGGCTGGTATCACCTGATCCTGTCGCGCGGTCGCCCGCCATCGCTGCTGCCAGTCGAGGTGTATACGCTGCTCGGGTGTGATGCTCGCCAGCGCCTTAGTGAGGTCAAGGGGTGCCGCTTCTGGCATCAGTTGGGGGCGCTGATCATCTCAACCGTCATGCGACATTCCATGCCATCGGAAAAACGCACCGTGCGCTCGATGCGCTGCGTCTCGTCACCCGCAGATAAGTCAGCGCAGAGTGCCAGCAGCACCGCGTCGGTGACGTCTTTTACGGGCAGCACTGCCGCCATGTGACGCTCGTGCGTGAGCCAGATTGTGCCGTCCTGGGCGCGCGCCCGGATGCCGAAGTGGCGCGGGTTTAGCGCGACCTTCATCCGATGAGTTTCTGCTGGCGGAGCGCCTCGGCCAGATGCAGGACGAGCGAGACGTTGTCCACCGCCGCATCGACGCGCAGTGTCTCGCCGGGCTTGTTGCCGACGTCCACACTCTGCCGATCTGCGTATCGCTGGCTCCACTTGCCGAGCAGCCGAATGCGCGTTTCGATGCGTACGCGGCGATCCTGCGGCTCGAGATCTCCGGCGTCGGCGATATCAATGCACTGGTCGGCCATCGAGTCAAAGCCAAGCTCGCGGGCGCGAATGACGCTGCTTGCCGCCTCCGGGCAGTCGCGTATCCAGCGGCGCACGGTGCTTTCTGGCAGATTCATTTTGGTGCAGGTGGCGCGCAGTGATGTGCCGGACGACAGGCTGTCGCAAATAGCATTAAGCTGCTTGTCGGTCAGCGCCATAGGTGTCCCCTGTCCATCGCCAACCACGCGGCGTCGTTACGAGGCAAACATAACACCGGCGCCTGGCGCATACAAGTGCGGCTAAAGTAGGCCGTGCATCCTCTAACGATGTTTCGCGATCAGGCCCGAGGTGACGCGCTTAACGTCGTTCCGGGCCGCTTTGTATGGCATAGGATTCTGGCAGCACAAGCGGGCTACAGCGCTAGGCCGGCTTGTGCTGCCATCATGCGCAGCGCGACGCGTGCCGGGCCTGTGGTGCCTGGCACATGAGCCCATGTGTCGCCGCTAATAGCGGAAGACACCGTTTGCCTCGACACGCCATAGTCTAATGCAATAGCCCTATGAGACCGCGTGTCTAGTCGGATGGCCACAACATCAGCTGCGGTTAATTTAGACCCGCCAACCCGTTCACCGCGCACCGTCGCTTCTGGTTTGGTGGCTTTTCCGTTTCTTTCACCGGATGCTACACGCCACGGCTTTGTTCGGCTTCCGTGGGTCACACCTCTGGCGGTAGTGCCGTGCAACTTTTTGTCGGCTTCATTCTGCGCGCCCGTTGCCCACCGAAGGTTGTCCGCGTCGCTGTTTGACGGGTCGCCGTCATTGTGCGCAGCGTGGTGAGAAGGCGTAGGCGGGTTGCCGTGAAAAGCCGTGCAGACGATGCGATGCAACGCCAAGGTGTGAACTTTGCCGTCGCGGCAGAGGTCTATCTGACGATAGCCTTGATTGTCCCAAGATTTTAAAATGCGCCCTGGCTTACTGCCGTTGCCACCCATAACGATACGCATCACGCGCCCTTGACTGCTAATCGCGTAAGCTGGAAAGCCGCTGATCGGCAGCCATCGTTCAATATCACACGCGGGGCTAGCTTTTGCAGGCGCTAATAATGTAGAGAAATTGCAACCCATGGCGCGGTCCTTTCGTGTTGTGGTCAGGGCCGGGCAGCGCGCTAACGCTGTTCCGGCCCGCCTTTTATACAACAATCGTTTAAGGTGTTCAATCAAAATACTGGCGCGCGTGCAACCGTTAGAAACAGCCGCATTACTAACTAACAGCCCGCGCCGCGCCATGCCGTCAAGCGGTATTTTTCACCCGCGCAAAAATAGTCACGCCGCGCGCGCCTGATCGCCGCTGACAACGCCGCCGGGCCGCTTCATTCCGAGAAACCCGACGCGCGCCGAGCATCGTATGCACGCGCGGGCGCGGGCGCGGGGATTGCGCCCGCTCTCGGTCTACTTTCAGAGGGCGAACAGGCCGCAG
>Ga0209702_10008551_pt1 | contig 11862 bp, 9 predicted proteins | sample FRY01_FD_187210 | JGI IMG/M metagenome (GOLD analysis project Ga0209702, IMG submission 187210) | Freshwater microbial communities from Lake Fryxell liftoff mats and glacier meltwater in Antarctica - FRY-01 (SPAdes) (version 2) | ecosystem: Environmental > Aquatic > Freshwater > Ice > Glacier... | reverse complement strand
AAACGATATAGTTTATATCTTTTTATTTATTATTTCCTGAAGAGCATAAAAAGCTCGTTTGGAAGCAATTTCTTCTGCTTTCTTTTTAGATGTGGCTCTTGATTTGGCAATTACTTTACTGTCGATACTTAATTTAACTCCAAAATAGCGTTGTCCATCATTTCCATTATCGTCATAAACATCAAAATGAAATGATTTTTTCTCCTTTTGACACCATTCAATAACTAAACTTTTGTAACTGATGACTTTGCCTTCTAGTTTGGCAATATCAACATAGGGAATAATCACACGTTTGCGAATGAATTTATCGCAGTAAACATAGCCTTTATCCAAAAATATAGCTCCAACTAAGGCTTCAAAAATATTACCGTGAATATTGTCTCCAAAATGTTGGGAAGGCACTTTACTGTCTACTAAAGCAATTAAATTTAAATCTCTACCCAACTCGTTTAGATGCTCCCGACTTACTATTTTGGAACGCATTTTTGTCAAATAGCCTTCATCACCTGATGGAACTTCGTTAAACAAATGTCCAGCAATGACTGCACTTAACATAGCGTCGCCTAAAAATTCTAGGCGTTCATAATTGATTGGATTTCCTTCTAAATCTAGTTTATTGGACGAACGATGGGTAAATGCTTTGCGGTAAAATTCAATTTCGTTGGGTTTAAAACCTAGTATTTTGTTAATTTCTTGAAAAAAAATCCCGCCTTCAAGAGGACGGGATTTGGTAAATATTTTTTTAAAAATACTCATTTAATTTTACGCTTCCAGTTTTTTAAATAATACACAAGCATTGTGTCCGCCAAATCCAAACGTGTTACTCATGGCTACTTTAACATCTCTTTTTTGAGCTTTATTAAGCGTAAGGTTTAATCCTGGATTAATATTTTCGTCTACGTTCACATGATTGATTGTTGGTGGAATAATACCGTGTTTAATGGCAAGAATAGAAGCAATTGCTTCAATTGCACCAGCCGCACCAAGTAAATGACCTGTCATAGATTTGGTTGAATTAATGTTGATGTTTTTAGCATGATCACCAAAAACAGCACTAATCGCTTTCAGCTCTGCAACATCACCTAAAGGAGTCGAAGTGCCGTGCGTATTGATATGATGCACTTCTTCAGGTTTCATATTTGCATCTCGCAAACAATTGTTCATTACCGCAATCACGCCAATTCCTTCTGGATGTGGAGCTGTTAAATGATAAGCATCAGACGACATTCCGCCACCTCCAACTTCACAATATATTTTTGCTCCACGAGCTTTGGCATGTTCATATTCTTCTAAAACTAAAGCTCCAGCACCTTCACCTAACACAAAGCCATCACGGGTTGAGTCAAATGGGCGAGAAGCGGTTTCTGGACTTTCATTTCGGGTTGATAAAGCATGCATCGAATTGAATCCGCCCATTCCAGCAATCGTAACCGCTGCTTCAGAACCGCCAGAAATAATTATATCACATAATCCTAATCGGATATAATTAAATGCATCGATCAAGGCATTAGCCGAAGAAGCACAAGCTGAAACCGTAGTATAATTTGGTCCCATATATCCATTTCGCATCGAAATATGAGCAGGAGCAATATCAGCAATCATTTTTGGAATAAAGAACGGATTAAAACGTGGAGTTCCGTCACCACTAGCATAATTTAGTACTTCGTTTTGAAAAGTTTCTAGTCCGCCAATGCCAGCTCCCCAAATCACTCCAACACGATATTTGTCTACGTTTTCATCGGTTAAACCTGCATCTTTGATAGCTTCATCACTCGCCACAATGGCATATTGAGCAAATTTATCCATTCGGCGGGCTTCTTTGCGGTCAATGAAATCTTCGATGTTAAAATTTTTTACTTCACAAGCAAACTTTGTTTTGTGTTTTTCTGTGTCATAATAGGTTATTGGTGCGGCACCACTTTGACCATGAATAAGACCATTCCAATATTCTTGAATATTATTTCCAATAGGAGTTAATGCTCCTAAACCGGTAACAACTACTCGTTTTAACTCCATACGTTTAAAAATTTATTTGTACCAATATAACCAAAAAAGCCCTGAATTTTATAGTATCTTAAAAAACAGGGGTAAATTTTTGTATCGATTTGATTGAATTTCAATCGCTAATTTAGTTTTAAGTAAAATAATAACACCCGTTCTGAAATTTTCAGAACGGGATGATTATCGTTATTATTTTTTAGCTTCTTCGATGTAAGAAATAGCTTGACCTACAGTGGCAATGTTTTCCGCTTGGTCGTCTGGAATTTGAATATCAAATTCTTTTTCGAACTCCATAATTAGCTCAACAGTGTCTAATGAATCAGCTCCTAAATCATTTGTGAAGCTTGCTTCTGTTACAACTTCGTTTTCGTCAACACCTAATTTGTCTACGATAATCGCCTTTACTCTTGATGCAATGTCTGACATAATCTTTAAATTTTAGTTTAATTGTTGGCAAAAATAAAAAACTTTATTTTAAAACAACATTTTAGTTCATAAATGTTCACTACGAAAGTAAAAAAATTATTTCACATTCTTGATTTATAACTCATAAATTCTCCATTTTATTTTGTTTTTTTGCAAGCTAAAGCATAAAATAAAAATGAAAAATATTGTGATTTTTGCCTCTGGTGCCGGCTCAAACGCTGACAACATTATTCGTTATTTTCGAAAAAACGAAATAATTTCAGTCGTGGCTGTTTTGTCAAATAATCCAAAAGCTAAAGTTTTAGAAAAAGCAAAAAACTTAGGCGTAGCTTGTCTTTCCTTTGATAAGGAGGAACTTTATGGTGATTTTGTTCAATCAAAATTGAATCATTTTAAACCCGATTTAATTGTTTTAGCTGGTTTTTTATGGAAATTTCCAGCACACCTCATCGCAGAATATCCTGACAAAATTATCAATATTCATCCCGCTTTATTGCCAAAATATGGCGGAAAAGGAATGTATGGTCAGCATGTGCATCAAGCCGTTTTGAATCAGCAAGAAAAAGAAACTGGAATCACCATTCATTTTGTAAATGCTGAATTTGATAAAGGAAGAATAATCTTTCAAAAATCTGTTTCTATTTTAAATTGTGTCACGCCAGATGAAATTGCCGCAAAAGTCCACGAATTGGAACACCGTTATTTTCCAGAAGTCATCAACGAACTTTTGACCACTAACGCCTAATTTTTTACGCTTAACCTTTAAACCCATAACCTTATGATTCATCAAGTACATATTTACACCGACGGAGCTGCCAAGGGAAATCCGGGACCAGCAGGTTATGGCGTAGTGATTGAATTGGTGGGTACTGATTATAAGAAAGAATTTTTTGAAGGTTTTCGACATTCCACCAATAACCGAATGGAATTGTTAGCAGTAATTGTGGGTTTAGAGAAGTTAAAAAACCCAAAAATGACTGTTTTAGTAGTTTCTGATTCTAAATATGTAGTAGATGCGGTAGAAAAACGATGGGTATTTCAATGGGAAAAGAAAGGTTTTGCAGGTAAAAAAAATCCTGATTTATGGTTGCGATTTTTAAAGGTATACCGTAAACACCAAGTCGATTTAAGGTGGATTAAAGGACACAACAATCATCCGCAAAACGAACGTTGTGATGAATTGGCGGTTTATGCTTCGGCTTTGCCTACTCTTTCTGTAGATGCGTTTTATGAAAAGGAAGATAGGAAGTTGTTCTGATTTACGAAAAGATTTTTTACTGCGAAGTTGAAAACTTCGCAGGACACAAAACCCGCCGAGAACAATTCCTCAAATTTCACAATTCATACTTGCTTTCACCCATTCTTTTTTCAGATTCATAATTGCCTCAAATAATTGCTCATACGAAGCAATCAAAAAATAATGGTTTTGTACATGGTCGGTTTCAAAAGGTTGATTAAGTATTGCTTCCAAATCAAAAGGCGAGACTTTTACCGAATTTCCAATCGATAAATTGGTTTCGCCAAAAGAAGAAGCGATGCCAGCACCATAAATTTTGCTCGTTTGTTCGTGAATTAAACCAAACTCAATCGTAAACCAATATAAACGTTGCAGTTGCACCAAACACTCTTTATCGTCTTTCATCTGAACACCTAATTTGCCAAATTCGTGCATAAAGTTTGAAAAAATAGGATTGCATAACAAAGGTACATGACCAAAAATATCGTGAAACATATCGGGTTCTTCCAAATAATCGAGATTTTCCATTGAGCGTAACCAAGTTGAAGAACAAAACTTCTTTTGTGCCAAGAGTTCAAAGAAGTCTTCAACAGGAATCAAACCCGGTACACATTCAATTTGCCATCCAGTTTCTGTTTCAAACCAATGGTTTAACTTGTTGAAATCTGGAATTTCCGCTGCATTTAAAACGGGTTTCATTTTGACTAAAGCCTCCAGATAGGCAGTTGAAGCCTTGTCTTTAAGGTTTTCGAGTTGACGTGTAAACAAGAGGTTCCAAATTGCGAAATCCTCTGTCGTGTAATTGTCATAGTGTTGTTTCATTTTTTTGTATTTAATTTTGGGACATAAAAAAAGCTCAATTCGAAAGAACTGAGCTGGATTGTTATTTGTTAACTATTGGCCATACTACGTCAGTTCCTGAAGGGGAATAAAATAGTAATAATATTTTTTGTTAGTAATCATGAGGTAAAAGTAGAAAATGTTTTTTGATTTTTACAAATAAACAGAGAAAAATTTTCTAAAAAGCTAGTCAAACTTTCACAAACATTTAAACCTATAAACTTTTAAACTTATAAACTAAAACTTATCTTTGCCTCTTATTTCAAACCTTACTTTATGAACAAGCTTTTAATCGTAGGAACCGTTGCTTTTGATGCCATTGAAACCCCGTTTGGAAAAACAGATAAAATTCTAGGAGGAGCTGCCACGTTTATAGGTCTTTCAGCCTCTTTTTTTGATGTTGATACCGCTATTGTTTCTGTGGTAGGTGATGATTTTCCACAAGAATATTTAGATTTATTAACGGATAGAAACATTGATATTTCTGGCATTGAAATCGTAAAAGGTGGAAAAACCTTCTTTTGGAGCGGTCGTTATCACAACGATTTGAATTCAAGAGATACGTTGGAAACGCAATTGAATGTTTTAGCCGATTTTCAACCTAAAGTGCCAGAAAATTATAAAAATGCGGATGTGGTGATGTTAGGCAATTTACACCCAACGGTGCAAATGAGTGTCTTAGACCAACTAACCGAAACACCAAAATTGGTCGTTTTAGATACGATGAATTTTTGGATGGATTGTGCCTTACCAGAATTGCATGAAGTAATGAAACGCGTCGATGTGATTACGATTAACGATGAAGAAGCGCGTCAACTTTCTGGCGAATATGCACTAGTAAGAGCAGCAGCGAAGATTCATAAAATGGGACCAAAATACGTGGTGATTAAAAAAGGAGAACACGGAGCTTTATTGTTTCAAGGAAAAGATGTTTTCTTTGCTCCCGCTTTACCGTTAGAAGAAGTTTTTGATCCAACTGGTGCGGGCGATACGTTTGCCGGCGGTTTTTCTGGTTTTATCGCTCAAAGCGAAAACATTTCTTTTGAAAACATGAAGAATGCGGTAATTTACGGTTCTAATTTAGCTTCCTTTTGTGTAGAAAAATTTGGAACTGAACGAATGCTAAAACTTGATAAATATGATGTGTTTGACCGACTCAAACAATTTCGTTCCTTGACGCAATTCAATATAGAAATAAATTAATAACGCATGCCTCGAAATCTCGGGGCATTTTTGTTTTAAACCATTAAGGAGTAACAAAAGTAGAAGCAAAACGTAATGAGCCTAAATGACTTAATGGTTCAAAAAACAAAAAAATACAACACAATAAAACCACCAAACAATGAGCGACGCCATTAAACACGAATGTGGGATTGCACTTTTACGACTAAAAAAGCCATTACAGTTTTATAAAGATAAATATGGCTCTGCTTTTTACGGAATTCAGAAAATGTATCTTTTAATGGAAAAGCAGCATAACCGTGGCCAAGATGGTGCTGGTTTTGCAAGTATTAAATTTGATGTTGAACCTGGTCAACGTTACATTAGTCGCGTGCGTTCCAATCTAGCTCAACCAATTCAAGATATTTTTGCTCAAATTAACGAACGAATTAACGAAGAACTTACGCTACATCCAGAATATCAAGATGATGTGGCTCTACAAAAAGAACACATTCCATATATTGGCGAATTGTTTTTAGGCCACGTTCGTTATGGTACTTTTGGCAAAAACAGCATTGAAAGTGTGCACCCTTTTTTACGTCAAAATAACTGGATGCATCGAAATTTGATTGTAGCAGGGAATTTCAACTTAACCAATGTAAAAGAACTTTTTGATAGTTTAGTAGAATTAGGTCAGCATCCAAAAGAATTGGCCGATACTGTAACAGTAATGGAAAAAATTGGTCATTTTTTGGATGATGAAGTGATTGATTTATACCAAGAATGTAAAAATAACGGTTTATCAAAACGAGAAGCCTCACCAGTAATTGGCGAAAAGTTAGATGTGGCTAAGATTTTAAGAAAAGCTTCTAAAAATTGGGATGGTGGCTTTGCGATGGCCGGTTTGTTAGGGCATGGCGATGCCTTTGTGCTTCGTGATCCAGCTGGAATTCGGCCCGCTTTTTTTTATGAAGATGATGAAATTGTAGTAGTAGCTTCTGAACGGCCAGTTATTCAAACCGTTTTTAATGTTCCTTTTGAAAAAGTGCAGGAATTAGAACCTGGAAAAGCATTAATAATTAAAAAAAATGGAAGTTTTTCGCAAGAACAAATTTTAGAACCACTAGAAAAGAAAGCTTGTTCTTTTGAGCGAATTTATTTTTCGCGTGGCAGTGATGCAGAAATTTATAAAGAACGCAAAATGCTCGGAAAGTTGATTCTGCCCGTTGTTTTGGATGCGATTGAAAATGATACCGACAACACGGTTTTTTCCTATATTCCAAATACAGCCGAAACGTCTTTTTATGGGATGGTCGAAGCAGCAAATGATTTTTTAAATCAACGCAAAAATAAATATATCCTCAATAATCGTAAAACGTTAACTAAAGAAAAGCTAGAAGAAATTTTAGCGGTTAAAATTCGCACGGAGAAAGTAGCCATTAAAGATGCTAAACTTCGCACCTTTATCACAGAAGATAGTAGTCGTGATGATTTGGTCGCACATGTTTATGATGTTACTTATGGGGTAATCAAACCAACTGACAATTTAGTGATTATTGATGACAGTATCGTTCGAGGAACAACCTTGAAAAAGAGCATTATTCGAATGATGGATCGACTCAATCCAAAACGTATTGTCGTTGTTTCTTCTGCTCCGCAAATTCGCTATCCCGACTGTTATGGAATCGATATGGCAAAATTAGAAGGATTGGTTGCTTTTCGAGCTGTTTTAGAATTGCTAAAAGACAATAATCGATATAAGATAATTGATGAGGTTTATAATAAATGTAAAAACCAAGAAAAATTAAAAGATGATGAAATTGTGAATTTTGTCAAAGAAATTTATGCTCCGTTTACCGACCAGCAAATTTCTGATAAAATTGCTACGATGTTGAGTTCGTCTGATATCCAAGCGGATATTAAAATTATTTTCCAAACCGTAGACAATTTACATATTGCTTGCCCGAAAAACTTAGGCGATTGGTATTTCACAGGCGATTATCCAACACCTGGTGGAAACAGGGTCGTAAATCGTGCTTTTATGAATTTTTACGAAGGAAAAGATGTTAGAGCCTACTAAGACAGTGCTTTTTTTGCTTTTTAACGATTTTTGATGCATTTCATCTAATTTATTTGCAAACAGAATAGTCAAGGTATACATTTGTTTGACCATAGCATTAGTAGGTTAAGTTTATGGTAGATTTGGGGCAAAAAGGGTGGAAGCAATTCCACCTTTTTTATTTTACAGCCTTTTAAAAACACTTCTTTGCTAGCAGCAAACCCACAAAACTGCATCATTCACCCTTATAAACCCAAATGTTAAAATTTAAAGTACCATACAATAGTTATGCGATAAAAAGCGTTGTATATTTGTATTTACCATAGTACGCACGGTTAAGTTTATGGTAGATTTGGGGCAAAAAGGTGGAAGTAATTCCACCTTTTTATTTTTATAAAAAAAGCGACACATTCCTGCATCGCTTCTTTAATGAAATTAAGATAGCTTATTTTTCTAAAGCATACCTTCTTGAAACTTCTTCCCAATTGACAACGCTAAAAAAAGCTTCAATATAATCAGGTCTTCGGTTTTGGTAATGCAAATAATAGGCATGTTCCCAAACGTCCATTCCTAAAATTGGTGTTCCGCCACAGCCAACACCCGGCATTAATGGGTTATCTTGATTTGGAGTTCCGCAAACTTCTAGTTTACCGTCTTTCACACACAAGAAAGCCCAGCCAGAACCAAATTGAGTTGCACCCGCTTTAGAAAATTTTGCTTTAAATTCTTCAAAATTTCCAAAATCACGATCAATCGCATCAGCTAATTCGCCTTTGGGTTTACCACCGCCATCGGGAGACATCACTGTCCAGAATAGATTGTGATTATAAAATCCGCCACCGTTGTTGCGAACAGCCGCATTGGATTTATCTAAATTAATTAGAATGTTTTCAATGGTTTTTCCCTCCATATCTGTTCCGGCAATGGCGGCATTCAAATTGTTGGTATAAGCAGCATGGTGTTTTGTATGGTGTATTTCCATAGTTCGAGCATCAATATGGGGCTCTAAAGCATTATATGCATAAGGTAATTGTGGTAATTCAAAAGACATAATATAAATTTTTAAGTTAGACAATAGTTCTTCAAATTTAAACAATTAACTTTGGAATATGAAATTCTAGTTGTTATTGTTTTATTAATTTACATTTTAAACCGTGGAAAAAAGCGCTTTTTCAATTTACGATGCCTCGGCTGGCTCCGGGAAAACCTTCACATTGGTCAAAGAATATTTAAAAATTATCTTAACGTCAACCAAAGAAGATGCTTATAAATCGATTTTGGCTATTACGTTTACCAATAAAGCGGTAGGCGAAATGAAATCGCGTGTGTTAGAAACACTTTCAGAGTTCGCCAAAGATGAACCTAATCCAAAAGCGATGGCTGTTTTAAACGCTTTGATTGATGAAACGACTTTAAAAAAAGAGGCAATTCATCTTAAGTCGAAAGCGATTATTCGAAATATCATTCATAATTATGCCGCTTTTGATATTTCTACTATTGATAAATTTACGCACAAGGTCATTCGAACGTTTGCCCATGATTTAAATTTACCTTCAACGTTTGAAGTCTCTCTGGAAACCGAAAATTTGCTTCAAGAAGCCATTGATGCCATTATTGCCGAAGCGGGAACAGATGAAACACTGACCAAATTATTAGTTGATTTTACATTAGAGAAAACCGATGACGATAAATCATGGGATGTGACTCGAGATATAAAAGAAGTTTCGAAATTATTAAACAAAGAAAATAATCGGAATGAACTAGAGCATTTTAAAAACAAGCAGATTTCTGAATTTGTCGAATTAAAAATTTCTGTTAAGGCCAATAGTAAACGGATTGAAAAAGAAGTAGCTGGAATTGGAACAGCCGCTTTTCAATTAATTTTAAATAATCAATTAGATAAAAAAGCGTTTACGCGAGGAACGGTTTACAATTACTTTGAAAAAATAAAATCGGGAGACATCAATCTCAGCGAAAGCATAATCGGTAATTTAGAAGAAGGAAAACGTTATGCCAAAACAATTCCGGAATCTCAAAAACAAGCAGTCGATTCTATCGCACCGCAGCTTTTGGCTTTTTATTCATCGCTAGAAGAGTTGATTAAAGAATATTTGTTGTTTACTGCTTTTCTAAAAAACATTACTCCTTTATCGTTACTCAATCGCGTCAGTCAAGAATTACACAAAATTCAACAAGAGCAAAATATCCTTTCTATTTCAGAGTTCAATACGATTATTCATAACGAAATTCAAAACCAACCCGCTCCTTTTATATATGAAAGAATGGGCGAACGGTATAAACATTTTTTTATTGACGAATTTCAAGATACGTCGCAAATGCAATGGGAAAATTTATTTCCATTAATAAACAATGCACTTTCTGGCGAAGATTTGTCTGGCGAAAGTAGTTCGCTATTAATTGTGGGCGATCCGAAACAATCTATTTATCGTTGGCGAGGCGGGAAAGCAGAACAATTTATTGATTTAAGCAAAAACACTAGTCCATTTTCCAATCCAACAAAAAAGGTAGAATCTTTAAAAATCAACTGGCGAAGTTATTCGGAAGTAATTGATTTTAATAACGAATTTTTTAAATTTCTAGCTCATGATTTTGAAAACCTTGATTATAAAGACTTATATGAAAACCATAGTTATCAGGAAAAAAACAGTAAAACTGGCGGTTATGTAAACTTGACTTTTATTCCTTCGAAGCAAAAAGACGACGATGAATACAGTAAAGATGCACTTTATTTAGAGGCCGTACGGGCTACGATAGCCAAAGTGCAAGCAGAAGGATTTACTTATCGCGACATTGTCATCTTAACGAGAAAAAAAGATGCAGGAGTAAAAATAGCATCGTTTTTAACCGAGCAAGCAATTCCAATAGTTTCTTCTGAAACACTATTATTACAAAATTCAAAAGAAGTAAATTTCATCATCACAATGCTTCGTTATTTAAAAAACGAAAATGACAAAGAGTCAAAAGCATATATTTTATATTATATCGGAAAACACCATCAAAAGGTAACCAAACTTCATGATTTCATTGCCCGTGGAATGGAATTACAAGGAGAAAATGTTTTTGAAGAATGGTTGGCTACATTTGCTATTCGGCTTTCTTTTTCGCAGCTTCGAAAAAAAGGGCTGTATGAGGTAGTAGAAGAACTCATTCATGCCGTGATTCAACCTACCATTTCGAACGCGTATCTTCAAGATTTCTTAGATAGGGTGCTGGAACGGAACGCTAAAAATCAATCGGGAATAGCAGATTTTCTTATCTATTGGGATGAAAATAGTGCAAAATTTAGCATTCCTTCGCCAGAAGGGAATAACGCCATTCGGATTATGACGGTGCATAAATCAAAAGGATTAGAATTTCCAGTGGTAATTTTTCCGTTTGCCAATGAAGATTATTCCCGAACACCAAAAGATAAATTGTGGATTGAAGCGGCATCATCCGTAATTCCTTTACAAAAAATCTTGGTCGATAATAATAAAACGGTAGAAAGTCTAAGCGAGGCTGCAGCTAAGGTTTTTATGCAAAAAAAGGAGGAAGAATTATTGGACAATATCAATATTCTATATGTAGCCCTAACGCGCGCAGAAGAACAATTGCATATTATTTCTGAAATGAAATTGTTGTCGAACGATGAGCCGCCACAAAATAATATGGCTGGTTTTTTTATTCGATTTTTAGCAAAAAATGGTTTGTTTAATAAAAATCAGTTTGTTTATGAGCGAGGAACGTTTAACCGAATTTCTTTGGCCAGTAAAAAAACCAAGGATTTGATTCCGATTCCAGTTGTACAAACGTTATTAGACCCAAATGCTATAAAAATTGCACAACGCGAAAGCTTGATGTGGGGAACGCAGCAGCAAAAAGCCATTGAATATGGAAATGTTATTCATGAAATTTTAGCCTCTGTTAAAACCAAAAACGATATTGGTTTGGCCATTGAAAAAGCCTTAGAACAAGGCCTGATTACGTTTGCTCAACAAGTAGAAGTGCAATCCATTTTGGAACAAGTTTGTTTACACCCAGAATTACAAGCTTTTTTTGAAGAATCAAATAAGGTATTTGTAGAGCAAACCATTTTAAGAAAATCAGATAGTTTAATAAAACCAGACCGAATCGTAAT
>Ga0209702_10008547_pt1 | contig 11864 bp, 9 predicted proteins | sample FRY01_FD_187210 | JGI IMG/M metagenome (GOLD analysis project Ga0209702, IMG submission 187210) | Freshwater microbial communities from Lake Fryxell liftoff mats and glacier meltwater in Antarctica - FRY-01 (SPAdes) (version 2) | ecosystem: Environmental > Aquatic > Freshwater > Ice > Glacier... | reverse complement strand
TCCGGTTCGCGGTCCGGATCCCCTCCAGGGCCAGATGCGGTCCGGCCAGGGTTTTGCGATGCCCCGCCACGTCGATCAGAAGGATCTCCGGGCTGACCTCCCCCGTAAAGGTGCAATTTATATTCATCTCGGCTTCCTTTTTTACTTCTCGAATTCCACAAGATATTTCAGGTTCACCTGGGAGGTGCGGTAGACGATCATCTCATTGTTCAGGACCCGGTCCCGTCCGCCACGGGCGAAGACGGAATCGTAGCCGGCGGCGGGCTTGACGGAGGCGCCGGTCCGGTCCGGGTGCCAAGTCTTGCCCATGGCCACATCCGCGAGAAACATGAAGCAGCGCTCATCCGAGCTTTTCCCGTCCCAGTAGCCCGCGGCGTAATTCAGGGACTTTGTGGACTGGTCCGAGAAGTAGACCCCGTTCCCGAACATCCGTCCCGTGACGTGAATCGAGCCGTTCTCACGTGGAACGATCAGGCCGCTCCTCAGGATCGAGAGCAGGTTATGCGCCCGGGTCCCGTGCCACAGCTCCATGACCCCGCCCACCTTGATCCCGTCCTCCCGGTAGTCCTGGTCCATGTCCCCGAGGGTCAGCTCGAAGATCCTGGCGACGCGCAGGGTCGAGGAGGCGTGTTTAGCGTGATGGCCCGCCTTGAAGAAGGCCAGCACCCGCGCACGCAGGGCCGGGTCCTCCGACACCCGCATCGCCACGTCGAAGATCCTCAGCGCCTCGCTCGATCCGGTTTCGGCCTCTCGCGTTTTTCGCAAACGGTCCTCGGCGATCTCGATCGACCCCTCAAGCTGATCGAGGAAGGTGCCCTGGCGGGAAAGCGCGCCCTCCGCCGCGAGGAGATCCCGGTGCCAGCCACGTTTGGTCCCGACCTTCTGTGGAACCAGCATCAGGTACTCCTCGAGTGGGGTGAGGAAGTCCGGGCTGTCGAAGTCGGCGGTGCGGACGAGAGGTTCAATCCGCTGAAGAAGATCGCGGGCACGTCGGATGTTGCTCAGCGTCACCACCCCGACCGGGGTGGAGACGATCCCGGTGGCGAGATCCACGCTCATCTGGCCGCCGGAGGCGGCGATGATCTGGTGGCGGTTTATCTCGGCGAGCTGGCGGACCAGGGCGCTGATCACCGGGTCGCCCCGGCCGATCTGCGCCTCCGCAGCCCCGATCAGCTCGGCCTTGTCGACCCCGCCCCGTCCGGACGGCTGCCCCATCACCTCGACCCGACGATACCCCTTGCGCTCCTTCTCTCGGATTTTCGCATTGAACAGGGTGTCCCCGGCGCCCAGGACGCGGTGCTGACCTACCGTACCGACTCGACCGTTTCGTGTGCTGACACGGCCGGCCTCGTCGCTCGAGATTTCCCAGAACTTGTTGTTATTCGCGTTGGCGTCCGTGAGGACATACATCAGGGTCTGTGCGGTCATCGGCGTCTCCGGTTTACCGGAGAGTATTGGTTAATATTTTTTCGCAAATCAAGCAGAATAGGGATGATATCCGGAAAGGTTTTTGGAGAACCCGAAAAAGAGGATTTTTGCGGAAAACCGCAACATCAGTTATCACTGATCGGGTCACGAGCCGCCACTCGCGCCCCCATACGGGGCGAGTCTCAACAGTAGCGGGCGCGGCTAATCCGGGACCGAGCCGCCGGGGTCTCGAGGTCCCGGTACCGGCCGCCGGAATAGCGCCGGCAGTCGAGCGCATGGCCGTTTGCGATCGCGATCGCGCCGATATCCTGCCCGTCGAGGTAGCAAACCCCGACCCAGCGGTCGTAGGTGCGCTCCCCGTTCAGCGCACAGGTGACGGCCTTGCCCCGGACCAGCCGCTCCATGAAGGTGCGCGCCTCCCGCCCGATCCGGGTGGAGGTTTCGGGGCCGTCCAGCCCGTTCAGACGGACTGGGGTTCCGGCGACGACGATCGTGTCCACATCGCGCACGACGGTGACCCGACCCTCGAGGACCCGGTCAGCGAGGGCGGGAGCGGGGGCGGCGAGCAGAGCGATAAGCAGGGCGGGTAGGATTTTCATCATACCCCATCATGCGTCTTGACGGTGTTCAGCGCAAGACCGTCTACCTGCCGCCCTTCACTCGGGCCTCGCGCCGCTCGAAAAAAGCGAGGTCCCCGCGCAGGAAGGCGGAATGGAGCTGAGCGAGCTCGTCGCGCCAGGCCCGCTCCAGACGGGCGAGTTCCCCGGCCGGCTCCGGGTGGAGTGTTCTGGTCGTCTCGAGCAGGAGGGAGACCTGCCGCTCGAGGATCTGCACCCGGTGCTGGAGGTAGACGTCCGCGATGCTCATGATGCTCCCCTCAGCGCCATCGTGACCCAGGAGATCTCGGACCGGCCCAGCTTGTCCGGGAGCGGCGCCTCCCGGATGACCGCGAGGTCTGAGGCGGCGGAGAGATCTCGGATCTCCGCGACAAAGACCGGGCGCATGTCGCGCGCAAGGTCGGGCGGGCCGAGCCGCAGGCTGATCAGCAGGAGACCGCCCGGGGCCAGGAGGCCCGTCAGGCGCGCAAACGCAGCGGCCCGGTCTTCTGGCCGCACATGCTGCCAGACCGCGGAGAGCAAGATCACGTCGAACTCTCCGCTGACCCGGCCGAGGTCCGGGAGCTGATCATCGATCCAGGAGATCGCCCTGTCCGGGTGCAGGCGCGCCCCCTCCACCCTGAGGGTGGCCGAGGGCTCCACGGCGAGGACCGAGTGCCCCATTTTCGCAAGCCAGGCCGCGTCCCGGCCGGAGCCGGCGCCGACGTCCAGGACCCGGGACGGGGCGGACGGGAGCAGGTCCGCCACCGGCCCGTGCAGGTCCGGGGCCGAGACCGCCTCGTAGCGGCGGGCCAGCGCCAGACCCGCCTCCCCCTCATAGGCGGGGGCGCTCATTCGGCCGCCTCAGAGGGGAGCGCCGTTGCGGGCCCGTCGAGCCCGAGCAGAACCGGGTCATCCCCCTCATCGAACTCCATCCCGATCGACTTGGTGGTCTTCGCCCCGAGCGTTTTGAGCATCTCGGTCTGGCGCAGCAGGTTCCCGCTGCCCTGAGAGAGCTGGCCGAGTGCTACATCATAGGAGTCCTGCGCCTGGCGCAGGCGGGTGCCCACCCCCTCCATGCTGGAGATGAACCCGGCCACCTTGTCATAGAGGAGCCCGGCCCGTTTCGCGATCTCCTCCGCGTTGCGGTTGCGCCGCTCCACCGCCCAGACGTGGGACACCGTCCGCAGCGCCATCATCAGGGTGGTTGGGGTGGCGATGGTGACCTGCCGCTCCAGAGCATATTCGGTCAGCGCCCCGTCCTCGCGCAGCGCCTCCGACAGGGCCCCTTCGATCGGCACGAAGAGGATAACGTAATCCACGGTCAGGTCCTCCGCGGTCTGATAGGACTTCCCCGACAGGCCGTTGATATGGGCGCGCAGCGAGGCGACGTGGCGCTTGCGGGCCGCAGCGGCGTCCACGTCGTTTTCGGCGTTAACCGCCTCGGCGTAGGCGACGAGGGACACCTTGCTATCGACTACCAACGACCGGCCGCCCGGGATCCGGACCACCACGTCCGGGCGAAGCCGCTCCCCGTCCGTCCCGGTCCGGTGCGCCTGGGTCTCATACTCCTCCCCCTCGCGCAGGCCAGACCGCTCGAGGATGTTCGACAGGATCATCTCCCCCCAGGCCCCCTGGCGCTGCTGGTCGGATTTGAGGGCCCGGGTGAGCGCGGTCGCCTCCTGAGAGATCGCCTCGGATCGCTGGGTGAGGTGCTTGATCTCCGCCTTCAGTGCGGCCCGGTCGTCAACGGTGGCCTGGTGCACCGCCTTCAGCTCCCGCTCGAAATGCCCCACATGCTCCTTGAGCGGGGTGAGGGTGGCGTTAAGCCGTTCCAGGTTCGTGGCCGAGAAGGCCTCCCCCTGCACCTTGAGCGCCTCGCGGGCGAGTTCGCCGAACTTGGCCTCCATGTCGGCCCGGACCCGGGACAGGATCTCGATCTTCTCGGCCGCCGCCTCCCCCTGTGCGGTCAGCTCTGCCTGGAGCTTGTTGACCTGACCGGTCAGGGCCTGCTTGTCCGCCCCCGCCTGATCAAGCTTGACGCGCAGGTCCCGGATCTGCCCGTCCCGGTCCGTCACCTGGGCGCGCAGCTCGGTGAGGGTCTCCTGGGTCCGGGTCGCGGTGGTCGTGGCCAGAGTTCCTGCCGCCCGCAGCTCCGCGTCCAGCCGGCTGATCCGGTTGGTGAGCGCCGCCATCTCCTCCGTTTTCGCCTCATCCGCCCGGGTCATTTCCGTGATCCGCGCGTTCACCCGCTCCGCCTCCGCACGCCGCTCCTCCAGCTGGGCCTGGTGACGGGCGGCGGCGCGTCCCGCCTCCTCCCGCTCCCCGCGCAGCTCCGTCTCAAGGGCGGAGATGCGGGCGGCCGCCGTGCTGGCCCGTTCCGCATCCTCGTCCAGCTTCACGCGGAGCTTGGAGAGGTCCCCGTTCAGCCGGTCGATCTCCGTGCGGCGCTCCTCGGCGAGGGCCTCGGAACGGCTCGCCCCGTTCTGCGCCTCGCGCAGCTCAAGCTCTTTGGCGGCGATCTCGTCCCGCAAGGGGCTGGTCTGATCTTTGGGGCGACGGAAGAGCAGGATCAGGAGAAGAAGGGCGAGAAGGCCGATCCCGATCAGGACCGGGTCGGTCGTTGCGAGAAGGTCCTGAAGCTTTGCAAATTCGTCCATGGGGATCCTTGGATTACAGGGAGGAGTGCAGGGGACGGGAGAGCCAGCCAGGCTCCCCCCAGACGGAAACGGCGATCCGGGCCCGACCATCCGGCGCGAGATGGGCCTGCGCCAGCTCGACGATCCGGACCCGGAGGGGCTTGCCCGCCTCAATGGCGGGGGCGAGCAGGTCACGTGCCTCCGGTCCCAGGGCGCCGATCCGGACCCGGCCCCCCGGCAGGAGCCCAAATAAACGGGACGGGCCCTCCGCGTAAGCGCCGGTGTGACCATCCGGCTCCGGGAGGAGACGGATGGGGGCGGTCGGGGCCAACCAAACGGGGGTCCGGTCGACTGTTAGGTCCGTCTTGTAGATCAAGATCTGCATTCGCGCGCCCACCCCGCATAGCGCGGGCCTCTTAAATGTCTAGTTTTGACATTACATCTTCGGATGTATAGTTCTAAAAAGCAGCGTCACAGCACTACTTTTTGTATCGGGCCCATGTCCGGAACGCAACAGGAACTGGAGACTGACGTGCCCAGAAGGCGGCCACTGACCCGTGAGGAGACCAAAGAGCGTCGCCTGGTGATCCGGGACAAGGCCTTTCGGGGAGAGCTACGGCTTCCCGGGGCGATCCGTGAGATGCGCGAGGCGCTCGGGCTGACGCAGGCGGAGTTCGCGACACATTTCGGGCTGACCCGGCTCCAGGTGATTGATTTGGAAAAGGGCAGGGGGAACCCGCAGGCGGAGACCCTGCTGCGGATCTGTCGGCCGTTCGGGTTCACGCTGGGGTTTGTGCCGGCGGAGAGGGCCCTTGAGGGGGCTGAGGATCTGCCTGATAGCTGACGCTCCCGATCGGTAACGCAAAGGCAGACCGGCACCGAAATGAGGGGCTGATGATACCGATCAGAAACCTTGCGCGGTGCGCAAATCCCGCAATGCGGCCTCCTTGGCCCTCAGATCAGGGACTGATAAGACCCTGACCAGCTCTTATCGACGAGGTCGGCGTAAAGCGTCTGAATGGATACGGGCAGTCTGTTCATGGGAGCGTCCACGCCCTGTTATAGAACAAAATTATTTTTTGTCTATAACTGCAATGCCCATGTCATCCCGCCAGCGGATGCCTGGGCAGGGGCGCTCCCTCCTCATAGGGCCGCCAGGCCATCGGCGGGACCGACTTGGTGAACATGTTCCAGCGCTCCTGATCCTTTATCCAGTGGGAGACGGCGACCACGCCCCCGTTCCCGGCGGCGAAGATCTGCTCCTTCACTTGCGCCTTGCGCTCATAATCACGCGTGCCCGCTACCTTACCGGTGATGACCCGCTCGCCCCCGGTCGGGGCGGCGCTGATGTCAAAATTCCACCCCTCCGCGGCGGGGCCCAAGACCAGATCTGCCCCCGGCTCGGGATCCGAGAGGGCGGCGCAGAGCACCTCCACATCGGACGGGGAGGTCGCGGTCGGGAACCCCCAGATCAGAGCCCCATCTTTCTCGCGCAGGATCTCCCCACCAGCTTCCCGGATGCGGGCTGCGTTTTTCGCATCCTTTTTGAGGGTGGCGATGAAGGCGCGCCCCTCCGTGGAGGTGCCAGGGCGGCCAGGGAGGAGGCGAGGGAAGGGGGTGTCGGACATTCTGTGGACCTCGATAAAAACCTCTTTTTGTTTTTCGCATATTTTTTGAGGCTGGACAAGTTCTTTGCGAAAAAAATTGACAGGGCCGACGGGAGCGCAGCTTTGGTTGAGGATCAGCCGAGTGCCGCTCCGATCTCGTCGTAGCGGCCAAAGAGCAGCCGGTCGAGATGCCAACCGTTGACCCCAAGCTCCGCAGCCAGCCCGAGGAGCCAAGCCTCCCGAGGCCCATAAGGTGTCGCGGGTGGAGCCCCTTCGACCCGGTCGCAGAGCGCGTTTAGCCGATGATCAAGAGCTACGTGGTTCAGAACGAGTGGATGCGCCACGTCCATGCACATGTTGCGCGAATATTTGTCCCCGATCATCGGGAAGGTTTTCAGCCAGCCCAGCAGGGTCTCGGTCCGGTTATGCCCCATCCAAGTCCGCGCGATCACCTCCGGGCCGCCCACTGCGTGAAAACGGCGGAACGTGGCCAAGAGGGCGGGGCGGGTCCGACCCGCACGGCGCGGCGCGAGGAAGCGGTGCGAGAGGGCCTCAAGACGGGTAGCGGCCGCCTCCACGTCGTTGGGGCAGTCTCCGAAAAGGGCGTCCCACTGGATCAGGTCACCGCCGCCCTGAGCCGCGAAAGCGTCCCAGGTCTTGACGCCTCCGTTTGTCGCGTAGGACTGGGCCAAGACGTACCAAGTCCAGCCCTCTTGTGCGCGCAGCCGCGTGGCCGAAATGAACTGAGCATCGAGGCGGTCCTGATCGCCGTCCAAGATCCCGCGCAAAACCTCAACAAACCGCTTTTTAATGATCATCACATCCCCCTTCCCCTTGCTGACCTGATATATGCATGAGTTGTGCGAAAAATCAAAGGGCTTAACTCTATGATTGATCAAGGTGGTAGACCTGGTCTCGGGGCGCCCCTTTACGCGAGGCACGCCTCGACCCAGCCTTTCAGGTCAGAACCAATCCGAGAAAAGCCAAGCAGGCGCGCGGTCGCGACGACCAACTCCTCATTCGACATCTCACCACACTCCGCGATCACCCTTGCCGCTGCGGCCCGGATCTCGATCGGTGCGATCTGGTCTGCCTTGGCAGGCGCATCTTTGCCTGACCGGTCCCGGACAAGTGGGGTGTTGCGCTGCCCCGCCGTCATCGCAAACTCCCCGTCGAGGAGGCAGCGGCCGGTCCGGACCGCCCGATCAAGCGCTGCATCAGAGGCTGAGCGGATCCGCCCCCCAGTCCGGGCCTTCCCGAACGCCGCCGCGACCCGGCGCGCGAGGAGCTCGCGGTGGATTGGCCCTTCCGCTTCGACGATCCGGATCACCAGATCGGTAAGCAGGGGGAGCGGCGCCTCATGCGGCTCGACGCTCACCGTCACCGTGAATGTGGAGGCGACATAAGCGGGCGCGCTCATCTCCGAGGGCGGGGGGAGCACTGTCTCCGGGGTGAAGATCGACGTCGCTGGCGCCACCGGTATGAGGATCCCGTCCTTGTTTGCGCCTCTGAAGGCGGGGCCCTCAGCCACGCGGGCCGCCTCAAGCACGGACCGGAGCCGGTCGATCTCGGCCGCACGCCGGTGGAACCAGTCGGTGCTCCAGACCCTGTGGAAGCGCCAGCCGAGCCCTTCGAGCACGTCTTGTCGCAGCCGGTCGCGCTCGCGTGCCCAAAGGGCGGAGTGGTAGGTGGCCCCGTCGCACTCGACGGCCAGGATATAGCGGCCCGGCTGGTCCGGATGACGCACGCCCAGATCGATCTTGAACCCGGCCGAGCCCACCTGATGATCACAAGGATAACCCAGGCGCCGGATCACCTCCGCCACGTCGGACTCAAACGGGCTGTCTGCCAGCTCTCCCGTCACCTCCGGCTGGGCCATCTGCCCGGACCGCGCGAACTCAAGGAAGCGCTTCAGGACCCTCGGCCCGTCCCGGGTGACGCGCGTGAGGTCGATGTCGCCCGGGTCAAACGAGCAAAAGACAAGACAGCGCGTGCGGGCGCGGGAGAAGAGCACGTTGAGCCGTCGCTCGCCACCCTCGCCGTTCACCGGGCCGAAGGACATGGAGGCGAGCCGGCCGCCGGGTTCGGCGGGACCGTAGCCCACCGAGATCAGGATCACGTCGCGCTCGTCGCCTTGCACGTTCTCGATGTTCTTGACGAAGACGTCCTCGGCGCGCCCCTCACGCAGGAAGGCGTCAAGGAGCTGGTCCTGCCGGCGGGCGAGCTCCAACACCTCGGTCAGCATGTCCGACTGCGCCTTGGAAAAGGCGACAACGCCGAGCGAGAGGTCGGGTCGGGTCCGGGCGTGCTCGGCGATCTCGCGGACCACCGCCTCCGCCTCGAGGCGGTTGGTGCCGGGTCGGCCCGTGCCGCGAGACCGGCTGGTGTAGACGCCGGGGACCTGTCGGAATGCCAATCCGTAATCCGGGTCGTTCTGGACCGGGGAGGGTGGCAGGATCAGCCGGTGATCGTAGAACTCGGCATTGTTCACCATGATGAGGGAAGGGTCGCGTGACCGGTAATGCCATTCGAGCATGGCCGGGTTCAACCCGCGCGCCTCGCAAAGGGTCAGCACGCTTTCCATTTCGGTGGCGAGCGCCGTCCGGACCTCTTCGGTCTCCTCTTCCTCCGTCTCCTCGGACCCGGCCAGCCGGTCGAAAAAGCTGGTGGGCGGGAGCTGCTTTTGGTCCCCCACCACGACGATCTGCCGACAGCGGGCGATGGCCCCCAATGCTTCTTCGGGGCGAACCTGGCTCGCCTCGTCGATCACCAGAAGATCGAAGGTGGCGGATCCCGGCGGCAGGTATTGCGCGATCGAGATCGGGCTCATCAACAGGACGGGCTTGATGCGCTGTACCATCTGGCCAGCCGCCCGCATGATCTGGCGGATCGGCTTGTGACGGCGCTTCTTGCCCATCTCGCCGCGCAGGAACCCCATCTGCCCGGAGGCGCCGGTGGGGAGTTGGACCAGATGCTTGGCGCGCACGAGCCGGCGCGTGTCCTCGAGACGGGTTTTCTCCAGATCCCGGAACAGCGCGACCAACGCATGCCGGTCGAGATGAGCCAAAGCGTCAAGCTCGGGCAGGGCCGCACGAGCGGCCTCCCATCGCGCCTCTGCGGTCGCGTAAAGAAACTCGTCCACCGCTCCTGCGGGCGCAATCCGCCCGCTGCCCACAGCATCAAGGAGAGGCTCCAGCCCGTCCCGTTTCAGACCTGAGGAGAGATGGGCGAGGCGTGTCCACTCCCCGTACCGGTCAAGCCCACCCCGCATGGCCCTGAGCCGGAGCGCCATCTCTTCGATCCGGGTCTCCTCCCCCTTGGGCCAGGTGATCGCGAGACGGGCAACGATCGTTTCGAGACCACGCAGAGCCCCATCAAGCGCCTGATGAAGCAGGTCCGCCTGCATGCCGGCCTCGCATATCCGCTCAAGCGCCCCCACGTCCATGACCCGCGTGAGGTGCACGATCCGGCCGAGCCATTCCGCTTGGGCCTGAAAGGCCGCGAAATCCGTGCGCTCCCCGCGCCAATGTTCCCCAAGCGCCGCCTTCAGCCACGCCTCATCCTCGCTGAGGGTGGCCCGTCGGCGCGCTACGGTGACCAAAGTGTCGACCAGCCTGAGCCGCTCGGCGGGCGCCTTCGGGAGGGGACCGCTCAGAAGCGTTGAGAGATCGCGGCTCGCCCCTCGGTAGGTCCCGAACAGCCGGGCCCAGAAGGACCCTGCGCCGGGGGCGAGCCGGGCCCGGAGCGGTCCCGGTGCTGCATCAAAGGCGGCTTGCGTGAAGTGGGTGGCGGCGGCCGCGCGCGCTTCTGCCCAGGCGGACCCGGCCGTCAGGGATTCCACAAGCCGAGGTTCCCTGGCCCGCGCCAGAAGTAAGGCGGTTGCCTCACGCCCCGTGTCTGGGCGCCCCTGCGTGGTGGCGAGGATCTCCCCAAGTGAGATAGCTTCCCGCATCGTGCCGGGAGCTGACAGCCCCGCAGTTTCGGCGAGGAAGCCGGCTGCGCCCCGCAGGTTTGCGACCGCCTCTATCGCCGTGTCGAGATCAGGTCCGACCCGCTGGATGTCGGTCGGCTGAAGCCCGGTCGCCCCCACCCCGGCGAGGGGGTGGTGGGCGGGTGGCCCCGCCTGCGCAATCAACGCCACATAAGCGCCTATCCGGTCTGCTAAGGCGCGGCGGCCGGGCTCATCGAGCGCGGCCAGCCCTTCACGCGAGAGCCGCGGCGGGGGGACGTCCCGACCGACGAAGCGAGCGATCTCCGCCATCACGCGGAACGGGGTGAAGCCGTGTCCCGGGACCGGCTGATGCAGGAGGGCTGCGATCTCGTTCAACCGGTCGCGCGCCGCGCGCAGCGCGTCGGGCGGACCCGGCAGGTCCGGAGCGGCCGCCCCCGCCGCCAGCGTGCGCGCGAGCGCGTCGAGAAAGATCTTCTTATTCGCGGAGCGCGAATGGATCTCGAGGCACAGATCCCCCAGCCCGACCTTGCGGAGCCGGTCATGCACGACGGAGAGCGCGGCCATCTTCTCAGCGACGAAGAGCACGGTCTTGCCGTCATGGGCGGCGCCCGCGATGATGTTGGCGATGGTCTGCGATTTGCCTGTCCCGGGCGGGCCCTGAACCACCAGGTTGCGGCCCGCGCGCACCTCCTCGATCACCCGGGTCTGGGACGCGTCGGCCGGAACCACGTGCAAGAGCGTCTCGGGGGGAAGTCGCGGGTCGAGCGGCTCCTGCGGCCCGAAAAGAGGCGGCTCGCGGTCAAATCCGCCCCCGAGCAGGCCGCCCAAGACCGGGTGGTCCTCAAAGGCGCCCTCAGGCCATTGCACGGGCTCGAGGTCCTTCATCATCAGGAGCTTCGAGAAGGAGAAGAAGCCCAGCTGCATCCCGTCCCGGTCGATCGACCAGCGGGCGCGCCCGTGGATCCTGTCCTCCAGATCGTCGAAATAGGCCTCAGGCGAGAAGGTCTCGTCCTCCGCGACCTCGGGCAGCTCCAGGCCGAAATCGGCCCGGAGCCTCTCTTGAAGGGGGAGGTTCGTGACGATATCGGTATCGCGCGCCTTCAGATCGAAGGTGGCGCGCCGGTCGTCGCGGACCAGCTCCACCGGCACAAGGATCAAAGGCGACTCGCGCAGCACCTGCGAGCTGTCGCTCTCGTACCAGCGCAGAAACCCGATCGCGAGGTAGAGGATGTTGACCCCTTGTTCCTCCTCCGCAGTCCGGGCATCCGTGAAGAGGGTGAGAAGGCGACGTTGCAGCGGCTCGGGTCCGATTGCCGTCTCGAGGAAGAGGTCCCGGTAACGGGCGGTCGGGTCGATCTCCTCGACCCGTTCCGGCATGTGATCGGCGAGCAGCAGCTCCCCCTCGCCAGGCTCCGCATCTGCCTCACCCTGCGTCTCCGCGTCCCGGGGGAGAAAGCGCATGCGCTTGCTCTGGATCCGCAGGAGGTCGAAAACATCCGTGCCGCGCTCATCCACGATGTCGAGTGCGTTGGCGCGTTTCGCGGCGCGGTTCACATGGATGAGGCGGTTGCGGGTCCCCGTTTCCACAAGCCGGCGCCGCGCGTCCCCCAAGAGGGAGGCGAGGTTGGCGGGGTGGGGGAGG
>Ga0209702_10008544_pt1 | contig 11867 bp, 12 predicted proteins | sample FRY01_FD_187210 | JGI IMG/M metagenome (GOLD analysis project Ga0209702, IMG submission 187210) | Freshwater microbial communities from Lake Fryxell liftoff mats and glacier meltwater in Antarctica - FRY-01 (SPAdes) (version 2) | ecosystem: Environmental > Aquatic > Freshwater > Ice > Glacier... | reverse complement strand
CGCTTAGATTGTTTGAATCAAAGCCCATTTTCTGAAGAATTCCATCGAATTGATCAAGTGAAAAGAATTGGATGGATAGCGTGCCGGTTCCTAATTTACGCCCCTTCTTCAGTCTCACCCTAGATCCCAGATGCATCCCGAGCCGCTTCTCGAGATCGCCGATCTGGGCGGATGGCCTGCGGGCTGGCGCCGATGCGGTAAGCGCGACGAGACCAGATGCCGACTTCACCCTCTGAACTTCTCGTTCAATTTGCCGAACGGACCACTCGTCGTGTAGCGCCCTTTCGGCAATAACGCGGCGAGCCTGTAAGTTGTCGATCGCCAACAGGGCCTTCGCATGACCCTGTGTCAGGCGACCTTCGCGAACGCATCCAGCTGAGAACGGATCCAGGTCGTTCAGACGCAGGAGGTTTGCGACGGTGGCTCGGTCGAGCCCAACCTTCTCGGCGGCCTGCTGCTGAGTCCATGAAAAGTCGGTTATAAGCCTCTGAAGGGCCTTTGAACGCTCAAGAGGGTTTAGATCTTCGCGCTGCACGTTTTCAATCAGCGCAAACACTGCCGATTGAGCCTCGTTTGCATCGCGTGCAATCGCAGGAATATGTGACTTTCCAAGCGATTCGAACGCACGCAAACGCCGCTCTCCAGCGATTAGTTCATAGGTCTTACCGCGAACTGGAACTAGAAGCTTGCGAACGATGATTGGTTGCAGTAGGCCATGTTGACGGATCGAGTCGGCAAGGGAGGCGATGGCCCGATCATCGAATTTCTCGCGGGGCTGCCGCGCGTTCCTTGCTATGAATGAAATGTTGAGGTCAACGACCGCGATTCCAGAGGCGGTAGTTATGCTGGGAGTGTTCCCCGTGGAACGCTGAACGGATTCGGGCGGGATCGTGGTGCGAGGCGAAGCGGATGGCGGGGCTGAGTTGGGTAAGTCATTTGCCCCAGCGATTCGTGTTACGCCACTTGTACTAGCTGCGCCAGTTGCACCAGCTGCGCCACCAACTACTTCACTTGTTCCCACAACCTGTCCCAGCCCAGTCTGCGTCTTTCCATCCACCGCGCCATCCATAGCTCGACCGGCAAATGGCTTCGATACGGGCTTCGGCAGCGGCTGGATAGGTGCCGGCGGAATCAAGGCTCCAAGCCCTCTGCCAAGACGCGACATTATTGCCGACTTTGACTGCCCAGATCCTAAATCCTTTGAATTCATCGCTGATTCCTTACGCTTTTCTTCCATAACGATTCCTTTCGTTGGGTTCCCCGTGGAACATTGTTGCCAGGAGTATACCATGAATAAAAATGCCATTAATTTAATTTCTGATATTTATCGGACCATAAATCTTGCATATAATATTTGCATGTCCTTAAGCGAACAGTTTCTGACGACCGTAACCACCGGCTCCGTGCTGACGCTCACCATCCGTTCACCAACAATCAACTCTGACGATGCGTTGCTCTTACTTGTCGACTTCCGCAAACTCATTGACACCATGCCGCCGGAAATCAAAACGGTTCACTTGGAAATTTCTGAAGTTCTCGGCATGAGCAGCCGCGGCTTCGAGGCCTTGCTCATCTTGCACCAAGGCTGCACCACAAAGGGTGTTGAACTTTGCGTTTCAAAATTGACGCCACTTTTTCACAGGCTGCTCGCGCGCATGGGATTCCTTCGACTCCTGAAAATCCCAGAATAAAATGAGTCGAGCTGCTTAATCAACACGCAGCACTTCGCCAAGTTGCGGCGTGCAGACTTGGCTCGCAACATGCTCACGCAATATCGCAGCGAATTCTTCGCGAGCTTCGACGGAACCGTGGGTGAGTGCGATTGCCTTGGGCAAACCCGGCATGCGCTTGACCCATTCGAGCAGATCATCCGCATCGCCATGTCCAGAGATGCCTTCGATTCGATCGATCTTCGCCTTCACATCAAGCGCTGCGCCATTGATCTCCACCCGAGTTGCGCCCCGCAGCAACCCATGTCCAAGCAAACCATCAAGTTGATGCCCCGTGAATAAAAGTCTTGTGTCTGGTTGATCAATCGCAAGTTTCACATGGCGCAAAATCGGACCGGCATCGCAAAACCCAGAGCCCGCCATGATGACACACGCGGTGCGAACTCGATCAATCGCCTCCGATTCACGCCGAGACATCAGCGTGTGTAATTCTGGAAAGTGCAGCGGATTCATGCCACGCATGCAGTATTGATGCGCCGACGCTTCAAGCAAGTTGGGATGCCGTGCATACAAGTCGCTCGCGCGCACCGCCATCGCTGAATCAAGATAGACCGGCATGCCCGCAAGAATTCCATCGCGCGACGCACGCGCGAAGAGTTGCAACAGAGTCTGCGCTCTTCCAAGAGCGAAAACAGGCGCTAAAACACGCTGATTTTTCGCACGCGCCTCCTTCAACACTTCCACCAAGCTTTGATACTGATCAACCTGCGGAAATCGACGCGCACCGTTTGTCGATTCCATCAGCAATAAATCAGGCGCTTGCTGCGGCCACTGATGCGGCGCGAGCAGGGGGTTTTGCATCGGACCAATATCACCAGAGAAAATCACATGCGCTGGTTCTCGAACGCCGGTGCGCTGAATGCGCAATTCAATACTCGCTGCGCCGATCACATGCGACGCGTGAAGAAAACGCATCTCGACTCCAACGGCAATCTGCTCCCACTGCATAAATGGAAGCGCCCGCAACGAACGCGCCACTCGCTCCGCATGACGATGCGTGAAGAGCACAGGCGGGGGAGCCGTGCGAATCGGTATCGCCGATGCGAGATGCGGCGGCGCAAGCACACGCGACGAAGGCGCAGTGCCCGCGCTATTTTCATGCAACCGCGTCTGCTGCAAAGTTGCTGAGCTCGTCAACACACGCGGCAACAATTCTGCCGTCGGCTCGGTCGCAAGAACCGGTCCCTCAAATCCCAACTTGGGCAACATTCCCAGCCGACCACAGTGATCAATATGTGCATGTGTGACCAGCACCGCATCCAGCGAACTAAAATCAATATCAGGAGCAATTGTGTTGCGCATCTCTTGTTCCATACCGCCCTGGAACATTCCAAAATCCACCAAAAGATGCGCATATGGCGTCGTGACTTCATAGCACGATCCAGTTACTTCACCGGCAGCTCCGTGAATACGAATACTCACCGATGAAACAACTTCACTCATACAAGTGGGTGTACCATTCTTCTCCGATGCTTGCCGTCTGCACTGCCTTTTTCGCACTGGCACTCTGCGCACATGTGCCAGTGGAGTGTGCTGGCCTCGACTCGCTCACCGCAACCGACAACGAGCGACGAACGGCGCTTGATGCGTGCGCCAACGAAGCGCACCAAAAACCCATCGACTTCTTCCTCGACTGCGTCGCTCAACTCTCGAATCGTGACCAGAGAGCGGGGGGATATGGCGATATCGCCGCCAACTGGAATTCTGCGGAGTTGTCCCAAGAATCCACTGCCGCCAGGCTCCTCGCCATGATCAACGATAACGCGACGAGCCAATCAGCGCGGGTGGTCGCTCTCCGTGCAATGGCTGCGATACCGCAAGAGAAGCGCCCCGCGAACACGGCGCCGATTGAGCAGGTCACTATTGAAATCAACACGCTTCCATCGAAGATGGCGTACGACCGCAAAGAATTTTCCATCGCCCCCAACACACTCGTCCATCTCATACTGCACAATCCCGATGCACTCGAGCACAACTTGCTCATCGTCGCCCCAAATGCCATGGCCGAAATTGGAATTGCAGGGGACCGCATGGGCCAAGACCCCGCTGGAAAAGCGAAGGAATTCGTTCCCGATTCCCCGAAGGTGCTCGTGGTCATGGGGCTCGTCGCTCCTGGAAAGTCGAAATCCGCTTGGTTCATAGCTCCCACGAAACCAGCAACCTATCCATATGTCTGCACAGTTCCCAGTCATTGGCGAATGATGAACGGCAAGATGAAAGTTGTCGCGCCTCTCGTGCCGATCGTGCCGATCGCGCCGATCACACCAGCCGCGCCAACTTCCACCACACCACCCGCTGCGCAACCGTAAATATCTTTGCAAACTGCGGCCACCCGTTTATCAACCGCACGCTCATTCAAACCCAGACTCATCGCGCCACAACCACCATCTGCAACTCAGACTCACTCCGCATTCATCATTGGTGTGCCAATAAAAAATCAAACGACCTCACCAAGAACCAACCTAAGGAACAATCTGCGCATCAACCGAAATCGTTCGAGTGCTATCCTGCTCAGCCCAAGGAAAATTCTCCATGACCAGCACCAATCAAAACCAACCCGTCGCACCTCGCCACGCCGCAAAAACCATGAGCCCCACAGCTCAAGCACTCATGCAGAAGATCAACAACAAGACTGCGACGATCGCCATCGTCGGTCTTGGCTATGTTGGACTTCCGCTCGCCCGCGCGATTCGAGACGGCGGCTTCCCCGTGATTGGTTTCGATGTGGACCAGAAAAAAATCGATGCTCTCAATTCTGGCAAGCGATACATCTTGCATTTGGGTGATGACTTCTTCGCCAACCTCAAAGATGACAAACAATTCACCCCGACATCAGACCCAAAGGATCTTGCGAAGGCGGATCTTGTGGTGCTGTGCGTGCCAACGCCGCTCGGCGCGCATCACGAGCCAGACCTGACCTATGTCATCGAAAGCACAAAGACCGCAGCCGCATCGTTGCGTAAGGGGCAGCTAATCGTGCTGGAATCGACGACATATCCAGGCACGACGCGCGACGAGATGAAACCCATCCTCGACGCGCGCGGGCTGAAGTGCGGCGACGAATATTTCTTGGCTTACAGCCCAGAGCGTGAAGATCCAGGCAGCATTGGTCGAAGTGCGCAACACATTCCAAAGTTGGTCGGCGGCGTGGATGATGTTTCGACCGACCTTGCAATGGCGTTTTACACACAGGTTGTCAAGGAAGCACACCGTGTCTCGACTGCGGAAATTGCCGAGAGCGCAAAGCTTCTCGAAAATATCTATCGCGCCGTGAACATCGCGCTTGTCAATGAAATGAAAGTTGTGCTCACCGATATGAACATCGATATCTGGGAAGTCATCGCTGCGGCAAGCACGAAACCCTTTGGATTCCAAGCTTTTTATCCTGGCCCAGGACTCGGCGGTCATTGCATTCCGATCGATCCATTCTATCTCACTTGGAAGGCGAAAGAGGTTGGTCGCAACACCCGCTTCATCGAACTTGCAGGTGAAGTCAACACATCAATGCCGCACTATGTGATCGAACGCACACAGCATGCGCTCAACGAACACTCGAAGTCGATCAAGGGATCGAAGGTTCTTGTGATCGGTATCGCATACAAGAAAAACATCGATGATCCGCGCGAGAGTCCATCAGCCGAGATCATTGAACTACTTCGTGATCGCGGCGCGGATGTCTCATATCACGATCCGCATCTTGCCAACTTCCCCGCGATGCGCAAGCACCGTGTCAGTCTTTCATCCACACCACTCACGGCGACGACGGTTTCGAGCAGCGACTGCGTTCTCATCCTGACGGATCACGATGCGGTTGATTACTCACTGATTGGACAGCACGCCAAGATGGTCGTCGATACACGCAACGCCATGATCCGTGTCCCAGCCAATCACATCAAGTGTGAGATCGTCAAGTCGTAACATTGGACGAAGCACTGAGTACCATCACGAACTGCGGCTCACATATTCCATGACACATCACCGAGATAATCCTTCGCGTTTCAGACGAACCAGAGCGAAAGCAACATCTGCACTCATTGCGGTCATTGCGGCCTCGGTCGCACTGCTCGCCGCTGCGCCAGCATTTGCACAAGATGCCCCAAGCAACGCGCCACGGCAACCCACGGTCACAAATTTGGGTTCGGCATGGGTTGGCTATCTCGCCATGGCTCTCGTTGGCGCACTTGTGCTTGCCATCAGCCTGCGTGGCTCTGCCCGCGGACAACAGAAAGAATAATGACTCGCCGTTCACGACTTGCGGCGTTTTCGATCGTGAACGGTCTATTGCTCGTTGCGATCATCGCGCTGCCGCTCACTCGTCGCGCCGACGGTCAAGAAGGCATGAAGATTCGATCGCACGCCACATATTCCATGGCTGGTGGAAATGTCGGCGGCACTGCAAATGGTGCCATCTATATCGTTGATGAAACCCACGATGAAATGATCAGCATCATGTGGAATGACAAGGCGCGAGTTCTCACTCCAATCGGATATCGAAACCTTGCCGCCGATGCTGGCGGATCTGCGAGACCTCGGCCATGAATTCCAACAAACTTGAATGGACGATGGCGACATTCACATGTGTATTGACAACGATTTTCGTGATGATGTGCCTCTTGGGACCAGTCAATTCCACCGCGCGCGCTGGCGATTCCGTCACACCGCGCGTCAACGGCATCGGAGTCATGACACTCTCCACTGGTGAGGGTCCTGACCATCGACCGACTGAATGCGTTTACCTGCTCGACAACCGCAGCGAGCGACTCATGATTTATGCAGTCGAGATGAATGGAACCAATCGCACACTCACGCTGCGTTCCATCGAGAGTCTTCCTGATTTATTCCGAGCTGGTCGCCCGCGCTAGGCAACGATGCGCGATCGGCCAGTCGAGACCGTGACCGCCATCGCCCGAGCCGCGCGTTTCACCAAGCGATCGATCAAGGCGGATTCCAAACGACACGCACTTCGCTTAGCGCTGTCAATGATCGACATGACAACGCTCGAGGGCAAGGATTCCTCCGACAAAGTGCGTGCGCTCTGCCAGAAGGCGATCTCACCAAGCGATCTTGCCTTTACGCCGCCGCTGCCGAGTGCCGCGGCGATCTGCGTCTATCCATCGCTTGTTGCGATCGCACGCGATGCACTCGCTGGAACCAAGGTCAAAATTGCATCGGTGGCAACTGGCTTTCCAAGCGGTCAATATCCGCTGGAAGTTCGACTCGAAGATTGTCGCCGTGCAGTTGAAGCGGGGGCAGACGAAATTGACATGGTCATTTCGCGCGGTCTCTTCCTCGCCGGCCGCGATGATGTCGTTCGGCGTGAAATTCGCCAGACTCGCGCCATGTGCGCGGCCGCATCAAAGGCGTGCGGTCGCGATTGCGTGCACCTGAAGATCATTTTGGAAACAGGCGAATTGGGCACGCTCGATTCCATTCGAAGGGCGAGCGATCTTGCGATTGACGCGGCGAGCAGCGTTGAAGGATTGCCAAATCTGACGGATGGTGAAGTCTTCATCAAGACTTCCACTGGCAAAATTCAACCAGCCGCAACAATGCCGGTCACGCTGATCATGCTCGAGGCCATCCGAGATCACTTCCTCGCCACCGGCATTCGCATCGGCATGAAGCCGGCGGGGGGCATTCGCACAGCAAAGAGCGCGATCGCATATCTCGTGATGGTGAAGGAAACTCTCGGCGATGAGTGGTTGACGCCATCGCTCTTTCGCTTCGGCGCATCGACGCTGATCAACGACATTGTGCGACAACTCATTCGACTCGATATGCCGCGACCATCCTCGGTCACAGGTGCGACTCGATACGCCGCGTCATATGACCCAAGCGAATGATGGATCCTCTACAGCGCTCCCCAAGCCGCCAGCAGTATCGCGAGATCTGATCCATCGACGATTCCATTTGAATCGATATCTGCGACCTGACTCGGTGAACCCCACGCCGCCAGCAGAAAAGCCATATCCAATCCATCGACAAATCCGTTGAGATCAAGATCGCCGTGTGCTCGCTCGCATCGATCAGCCTTGTTATCACCATCGTCATCCTTCAATCGCAATTCAATTCGCGCATCGCCAACTGGAACACCCGAGCGAATCTCGCGATACACACCAACTGCGGCATATTCGCCACGGATCGCCACGGCGAATCCTGTGCGAACAACGCCTCGTGGTTCCCATCCCGACACGCCGCGAGCGAAGTATTCGTGCGTTCCACTACTCTCGGTCGATTTCCACGATCCAACCAACAATCCGTCGCCATCAACCGCCACGCGCGATCCAAACTTGGATGCATTGACTTGCGATGTGGAAGCAATGCTTTGCACAAATTGCCATTGCGATCCATTGAGTTCAAAGACATGTACAGCGCTGACCGTTGATCCCACTTGCGATCCAGAGCCAGGAGCTCCGATGATCATTCGGCCATCACTCATCGCCACCGAAGTTCCGGCGCGGTTAGCGATGATTGGAACGCCCGTCAAGCGCGACGCCGCTGCCCATCCAGCGGCGGTACGCCGCGAAACATAGACGGCTCCAGTTTCAATGCCAGCGGTATTGGTCACATATGGTGCGCCGATGACGACGACTCCGTCCGCCACTGCTACCGAAGATCCAAAGTTCCCTTGATTTGTGTTGTCAAGCGGGTCGAGTGTCTTGACCAACACCCACGCGCCACTGATTCGCTCATAGATATAAGCGCGCCCATGCTGAATTGGACCCTGATCGACAATGGTTTCTGGTGAGCCCACGACCAACACATCGCCTCGAAGTGCAACCGCGGCGCCGAATCGACCAGCAATTGTTGGCACCGGAGCATTCAGCGTCGCATTCAATTGCCACGGCGCGCCAGTTTCGGATTTCATGAAGACCGAAACATCTCCCGCTGCGTTCAGCCCTTGAACATCACGCATCTCGGCAGCAATCGCAATGAAATTGCCATCGACAGCAACGGCGCGACCAAATACATCAAGCGCCATAGGCCCAACATGCCGCAGGGTTGCGATGAGTTGCGTCGAGCTGCCAGAAATTGTGAAGACATTCGCACTGCCGGCGAAACTTCCGCCAATATCGTCGCCATACGCACCCACTACGGCCGTGCGGCCATCGGTGTCGACCGCGTACCCGTAATAATTATCCGCGACGATCACGGCGGATGGCAATCCAAGAACAACTCCGCTGTCACACAAGAAACGCGATGAATCGGCGCACAAATTTGTGGAAAGCAGATCACAGCGATCAAGGACTCCGTTGCTGTCACAGTCGCTTGCTGAACCGTCGGCGAGTTGAACAATGTCGATGCGTCCATCCTGATCACAATCTCCAAACGATCCGGGTGGCGCCGCGCAACGAAATCCGCGGATTGCAGCGTTGGTGATTGCGATTGAACCAGCGTTGTCGCGTCCCGCATCCGAACCAGAGGGCGCAACCCCGGTGGCCGTGCCGTTGTAATTCACCAGTGGGTTTGAAAAATGATCGATGCGCGCACCGGGTGAATATGCCATCACTGTTCGATACATGGTTCCGTTGGTTCCGTTGAAACGATGACCAACAGAATATGGAAAGACACCGCCAGTTGTGCAGCCACCGCCATCATTTGGTGCGTGGCAACAACCCATATTGTGCCCGAGCTCGTGCGCAAAAGTTTGACTCGATAAACAACTCCACGCCGTGACACTAAAACCCATTCCAGCAACCGATGGATCATTCGCTGGCATCAAATATGCGATGCCGCAATACTCACCACTGGTACGGATCATCGCGACAAGATCGGCGCCAGCTGCATCTCGAAGTTGATGGATTTCATCGAGCACGCCGTCGGAAGCAGAAGCCATGGCGGAGAGATCGGAACCAAAGTTCACCTCGGTGTAACTGACCTCCATATCAAATATCACACGAATGCGTGGCAAAATCGCGCTGTTCGCATACGCCGAATTCGCGCTCGCTTCGGCGAGATCAACAAGCGCTGCGAGCTGTCCAGCACCGCCAGCTTGTTGACGCGCGCCAGGAGTTGTGATGACAAGCACATCGACGGTGCCAGTATCTGCACAACCTCCCGCAAGGCCGCCCTGCGCCTGTATGGGAGGTTCGCCTTGTGCAAGAATTTCCGGCGAAGCGGCGACCGCACCAGCGCAATCGCGCATCGCTTCGGGCGCAAGCAATTCAAATTGGAGCGGTTGTCCAACCGCACCGCGCGCACCCCAGCGATTGCCCGATCCATCGACAAATGTCGCGGCGAGAAAACCCGCACGCTCTACGACAATGGCCTGAATCGGTCCATCAGCATCTTGACCAGCAATGACGCATGATCGGCGACCGGCCGACCGCTCAGTCACGGTTGATGAAGTGAATTTCGTCGTTCGCGGCCAATTGGCTTGCAGATTTTCCCAGCCGACCGACACGACCAGCAGGCCCGACATGCCCGACTCGACCGGCGGTTGCGTCTTGGAATCCGCGCTTGCCGACATCCCCAGAACTACGCAGAGGAGAATTGTCGACAACATACTTACATTCTAGGTCGAATATCTCTCGGCACAAATGGCTTGGGCGGGAATTTCAATAATTCTATCGCCACGCACACTCGCTCAACATCTGCCAGTGCGGCACGAACTCGCCTCCATGGTGCGAATAATGCGTCGAGATCGAGCTCTTTGGTGTGCTCAAGAATGCTCGTTGCTGGGATCTTGACTCCCGGCGCCGACAATGCCTTGGAGGCATCTTCAAGTTCACGAATCATCCGCTCGAGATCCGCGCGCGCGGCGGCGAGTCGAACAGCTGCAGGTCGAGTGCGCGGCTCACCATCCGTGCGCTTCCAAGATCCACTGCGAGAACTCTCGCCGCGTGGAGCGCCGCGACCACCGCGAGCTCCGCCGAATCCTCCGCCACGCGAGCCTCTAGGCGAACGATCCGAACGGGGGCCATCATTTTCACTCGGATTTCCATGCGGATAGAAGGGGCGATTGGGTGGCATTGGCATTGCATCAATCGTAGAGACTCACACCCAACTGTGGTAAGACACTTCCCATGGCGATGAATCCACGAACCATTGCTGGAATCGCGGTCATCGGATCTTTGGTCATTCTTGGCGTGAAATTAGCTGCTTGGTGGATGACACGATCCGACGCGGTGCTTTCCGATGCGCTTGAATCCATCGTCAATGTCGTAGCGAGCATCATGACATATGGCGCTGTGCGGTTGGCCGCGATGCCTGCTGATGAAGATCATCCGTATGGTCACGGTCGGGTTGAATTTGTCAGCGCGGCAGTTGAAGGTGGAATGCTCATCGCAGCTGGAGCATTCATTCTGATTCACTCGGTGCGCTCATTGCTCGAGCCATCTGTTGCGATGGAAAATACAACATGGGGCATTGCACTCGTCGTTGCTGGCGGCGTGATCAATCTATGCCTGGCATGGTTGATGATCTCAACGGGTCGCAGAACAAATTCCGCCGCACTCCTCGCCGACGGCGTTCACATTCTCTCCGATTGCATCACAACCGCTGCGGTCATTGCCAGCCTCATAATCGTTCGCCTCACTGGTGCGTCGTGGATTGATCCTGTCGTCGCACTTCTGCTGGGATGCCTGCTCATCTATATGGGATGGCGCGTCGCCAAGGGATCTGTCAATCGACTTATCGACCGCCAGGATGACGGCGATTTCGAGAAACTCAAGACGCTGCTCGCACGACATCTTGCCGCTGGCGATCTTTCCCCAAAGATTTGCTCATTTCACAAAGTCCGCTGTCGACACGATGGCAGTGTGCACTGGATTGATATGCACATTCGCCTACCACAAGAGATGAGTGTCGCCACGAGTCATGACATCGCAACCGTTCTCGAGGAGCGCGCCATCACGGCGCTCGGCGGCGCGGGTGATGCGACGGCTCACTGTGAACCGTGTTGCGAGCGTGAATGCGCGTGCAAACGATCCGCGAGCACATCGTAAGAACCGCAAAATAGCGCGACAAACTCCGGCAATCCGCGAGTGAAGAGTCCGATGATGACGCCGGTGATGGTGTGACGAATCAGAGCCCATATGGCGTGCATGGCGACAACCGAAAGCGGTCCGTTTTGTTGACGGGTCATCTTCCATGAATCAACAATCGCTCGCAGCGCGCTGGGGCGACCAGCCCGTG
>Ga0209702_10008543_pt1 | contig 11868 bp, 12 predicted proteins | sample FRY01_FD_187210 | JGI IMG/M metagenome (GOLD analysis project Ga0209702, IMG submission 187210) | Freshwater microbial communities from Lake Fryxell liftoff mats and glacier meltwater in Antarctica - FRY-01 (SPAdes) (version 2) | ecosystem: Environmental > Aquatic > Freshwater > Ice > Glacier... | reverse complement strand
TTTTTTGTAAAATTTCATCTTGTTCTTTTTTGTATAATTCTTCTTTTAACCGCATTATATACTTAAAAAGTATTATTAAATAATTTTTAAGTTGTTTATTCTTTATAATTTTTAGGTTTCCTTTTTACACCTTTGCACATTTAAAACGCCGATTTAACAACGAAAAAAATAATACAAAAATGCAAAAATTTGGTTATAATCCGTCTTGAAACGGATATGAATTTTAAGAATTTACTTCTCTACAAAATATTTCTGGTCTTTTTCCTGTTCGTAGAACCGATTTGACTATATTTAACATATTTTGCACAGCATTCTTATCTCTGTTATGGAATATTTCGCTTTTATGCTTAACCGATTGACATCGTAATAATCCATGACAAATTTCTGTTTTATTTTCTTTCTTTAATTTTGGTTTTTGACTTGGTCTTTCTAAAAAATTCTCTAATTCTTCATTACAACAATTACATAATTTTGATGTTCTAAATTCATTCACCAAAAATGTTTTATAACCTGCATTGCTAAATATTCTTCTAAATTTTTTACAAATTACTGGTTCTTTTCCTTTCATATGGTAATCTCCTTTATCATAATCACCCATTACAAATATAGTTTCTTCTGGGTTTCCATATTTATTTTGAAAGTTTTGTATCATTTTATTTTCACTTTTTTGAGTATTTGTAAATGAATTTAATTTAAATTTTCTAAAACATCTTTGTTCGTAATGTGAATATAATTGATAATTTACTTTATTTTTTTCAATACAATATGTTTTAAATTTATCATAATTACATGTCTTTGAATTTAAACTTGATAATATTGTTTCTAATTCTTTTACTGATTTTTCATTTATAATAGTTTCTTTATTTAATTTATCTTTAATTTTACTATATTTTTTCATTCTTGTTTCTAATCTTCTTTGGTTCTGTGTATAACGAAATGTTTGTAATTTTCCATTTTCATCTTTGAAACCGCAATATATAAGGTCGTTCATGTTGGGGTCAGCACAAATAAACTTTTTATCTTTAATTTCATTCAAATTTGCTTTTTCAATATAATCAATATTTTCTTCTTGACAACATTGTTTATTCTGCCATGTTTTAGATAATGGTTTTCCATTTGCATCTACTTTTACAAATAGAATACAACAAGAAATTCCATCTGTTCTAATAATATGTGAAAATGTATATTTTTTACCTTTTTTGAATACTCTTTTATTTAACTTAAAATATGCATTCCATAAATCAAAATATTTATTTTGTTTCTTATATGTTGTCAATAATTTACTATCATAATTTTCACCCATAAAATTTTGTATTATTCCACATGTATCAATACATATATTTTTTGGTATAATATTAGTTCTTAATGGTAATACATTAAATAATCTAAATTGCTTTTCATCATTTTTTATTTTATCAATATTAATTTTTTCTAATTCATTACAAATATGAAACATGCCATAAATAAAATATTGTGTATTTGATTTTAGTTCATAATAAATATTATTTTCTTGAAACTCTGTTTTATTTGGAAATATTTTTATTTTTTGGTCTCTAACCCAATTATGATATTTAATATCACTTATAAAATCCCCAAATGTAATTAAATCTTTCTTAACTTTATTTATTTCTTCATATAATGCCTTATGTAATTGTTTTCTAATTTCCTTATCTTTATTATTTTTAGTAATTTCTTTACGTTTTGCTTTAATATCAAAAGTTATATTAACATATTTATTAAGATGGTCAATAAAATGTTCTTGAATATTATTATTAATATTTGTAATCATATCAATTGCTTCATACGCAAGAATATATGGCAATTTATCATAATAAAGAACTTCGTTATTTGCAATGGTTAATGAATAATTATTTTTATAAAAGTAAGTAAGTGTTTTTAATTGTTCTGGCATTTTTTCTTCTGTATATCCTCCACTATTACATTTACGTTTTGTAATAACTTTAAAAATATCGCAAATATATTCTTTGTCTAAAACTGGAAAAGGTTGATTATTTTCATAAAGATGTAATAAATATAATTTTAAGAATTGATATGAATGAATAACGATTTTATTAGTTCTTATGGTAATGTCATTAATAAGAGGCAATAAATTTTCATCTCTTATAACATTTTTAATATTATCCTTATTAGTCTTCATGTAATCAAAATTTTCTTCATATTTTTTCTTTTCTTTAACTTTGGGTTTTGATTTTTTCATTTCTATATATTATATATATAATATTATTTCTTTAAATTAAAATAATTTAAATATAATTATATATAATTTTAATTTTTATATATAAAGTTTTAATTTAAAAAAATATTATTTATATCAATTAGATGAGTCAATATAAATATTATTGTGAAAAGTGTAATTATGGCACTGACATAAAAAATTCAATGAATTTACATAATAAATCCTTACTACATTTAACAGGTGTAGCTGGTAAAAGAAATATAAAAGAAGATGATGAAAAGAAGATTTATAAATGTGAAAAATGTGTTTTTATGACAAAAAATAAAAATAATTATATAGTTCATAAATTAAATAATCATTCAACAAAAGAAGAAAGAAAAGAGCAATATAAACATTATTGTGAATTATGTGATTTTGGCGTATTATCAGAATCATTATTTGAAAGACATAAAGAAACTAAAAGTCATTTAAATATTATTGAAATATATAATAAATTTAAAAATTAATCGGCGTTTTAAATGTGCAAAGGTGTAAAAAAGTAAATAATATTGAAGTACCATATATAATTACTAATAAAAGAGAAGGTGATATAGATATAGTTTTTTCAGATGTTTCAAAAATTTATAATGAAATTGGATGGAAAACCAAAAGAAATATTGAAGATATTTGTAGAGACGGTTATAATTTTATATTAAAAATAAATTAATAATTTAATATTTTTGATATAAAGTATAATATATTTATTAAGTATAATATATTTATAAAATTATATAAATATATTATTTCTTTATAATCATTTAATCCGACAAATCTAATTGAAATCCTCCTTTTTTCTTGTTTTTAGATTTTTTTAATGATGATCTTAAATTCAAACTTTCATTTGAACTTACTGAAGCATTATCATCAGCATTTAGTTCATCTAATAGGTCATCTATATCTGTTGGACCACTCATTTTTTTCTGAGGCATTGATGGACCAGAAGGTCTAAAATTAGATGCTCTATTATTAATACCTTGTTTCATTAAATTACCTATCATATCATCATTTCCAAATTCTTGGTTAATTGTTGTATTCATATTTTTAGCTGCTGCTTCGGAAATATTTCGTGCAATATCCGGATTTTGTTTTAATATATCACTTAATTTAGGAGATGCTGATTTAAATAAACTATTTGTTAAATGAAACATAAAACCACTTCCTGCAACCATAGATAATAATTTTAATTCGGGAGCCATTTTTACACTATCACCATATTTTTCATGAAGTTCTTCAAATACTTCATCGTAATCATTTACATTTTCCATCATATTTTCAGACCAACCATCCAATCTAATATCAAATGGATCAAATTTATTGTTTAAAAATTCTACACCACTTGTAAAAGCCATTAATATTTTTCTACTAAATTTAATACTTTTTTCAACATCACGTTGTTTTTTAAGTCTTTCAAATTCAAAATTTAAATCATCATATGATGATGCCATACTATATTTTTTAGATGGAGGATAACCTTGTTTCTGCAATCGTTCTAAATTAAATAATAATTTTTGCTTTTCTTGTTGTATTTCTTCATAAGTTTTTTGTTTTGGCTTTTCTGTACTTACAGAACTAGATGTTTCATTTGTCATATCCTCTCCCTCATTATCTTCTTCATCATCCTCATCTTCATCTTCACCTTCTTCATCATCTTGTTCTTTATTAGAGTATTTTTTACTTTTATTATTATAATTTTTATTATAATTACGTGTATTAGTGTCATCATCATCATTTGAATTACTATTATATTCAAAATTTGAATTATTTGAATTATTTGATAACAATTCATTTGTTGCTGATTCTTCATCACTATTATCTTCAGATGTAGCAGTTTGATTATTTCTTTTATTATTTGCCAAGCTTGAAAAAGTATTTAAAGGGACCTTTTTACCTAATGATGGCTTAATTTTTATTTTCTTCCCTTCAGGAATATTAATAGTTGCACTTCCAGAAAGCATTGGTCTTATATTATTATTTATGCCTTCTTTTTTTAAATCAAATTTTTCATTATTATTATTATTAATTGTTATATTATTACCTAATGGAATACTGGAAATATCCCTGGAACTAAAATCATTTTCTTTATGAATTAAAATATTATTAGACATACTATTTATGATTAACAATTATAAATTTTTATAAATTATTCCGCATTTTTTAAAATTACATTACTATCTTTTATTACACAAAAATTACTTTTTTCATTAATAATAAATTTTATTATAATAAAATATAATAATGTTAATAATAATGAAATTTTTATATCACGTGTCGCCATAAAAAAGATAGAAAATAAAACAATATATCTTAAAAATGCATAATTAATAAATAAATTGTCTAAATTTTTTGGTAAGTCCATTGCTAAATATTTACCACCAACATTCATTAATAACATAATTGATCCATTAAAATAAGGGCTAATAGCTATATTTGATAAAGCAATATCCATAATACTATATTATATATTATTTTTAAAACTTTCTTCTATTTCTTTAAATTTATTTTTTATTAAATCTATATTTTCTTTAAAAGGAATTATTATATTTTTACTTTCTTCTTTATTTTCTTCATTATTTTTATAATTTTCATTACTGTTATCAATATTATTATCAATATTATTATCAATATATTTATCATTATTAATGATGGTTTTATTATTATTATTATTAATAAATGGTTTAAAATCATAATCATTTGAAATATTTTTTAAATAATTAATTTTTTCTTCTAAATTGTCTATTTCTTTAGAAAAATTATCTTCTTTTTGATTAGAAAAGTTTTCTTTTTTTTTATTATTACTAAAAATAGTAGATAAATTAAATTTGTCATTAAAATATTGAACATATGTATTTTTATTTAATAAAATATTATATATATTTGTATTGAAAACAATAAATATTATAATAATTAATATTAAAAATGTTAAATCAATCTTACAATAAATAAAATATATTAATAAACATAAAATAAGTATTTGAATATTTTTTTTTAAAATAAAATTATTTAAACTTTCTATGTTAGAAGTTATAAAAAATAAAAATAATAAAATTAATAATGCAATTATATTTTTAAAGGTATCATAATTTTTATATGTATTCATAATTTAATAAAGTAAAAAAATTTTAAATTTAAATTAATTTAAATTTTTAAAGGCTTTTTATATTTTTTAATTTCTAAGTAATATGTAGAGAATTAATATGTCTAAAATTAATTATAGTTCATTAGATGAAGTATGGGGTAATTCATTCAATAATAATATGAACCAGAATCAATTTAATACAAATAATATCAATAAAAATAATCAAAATCAAAATTCAAGTCAAAATTCAAATCAAAATTCAAATCAAAATTCAAATCAAAATTCAAATCAAAATTCAAATCAAAATTTAAATCAAAATTTAAATCAAAATTCAAATCAAAATTTAAATCAAAATTCAAATCAAAATTTAAATCAAAATTCAAATCAAAATTTAAATCAAAATTCAAATCAAAATTCAAATCAAAATTCAAATCAAAATTTAAATCAAAATTCAAATCAAAATTTAAATCAAAATTCAAATCAAAATTTAAATCAAAATTCAAATCAAAATTCAAATCAAAATATGAATCAAAATGTAAATCAAAATATAAATCAAAATGTAAATCAAAATATAAATCAAAATCCAAATTCAAATCATAGTCAAAATTCAAATCAAAATAGAAATAATATAAAATTGGGAAATGATTTTTCAGGAATACAAAATAATTATATTAATCCAAATGAAAATAGAAATCAATCCTCTAATCAAAAACCAAATTTTCATAAAATTGATATGAACAATGTTATTGATAATATGAATTTAGTAGAAAGAAATAAAGAACCTGAAAATACGATTAATGATGAATATAATAAATACCGATTTAATTCAGTAAATACAGTAATTCCTCTTAATACAAATGAAAAAAATGGATATACTCCGTTTCATGATAATATTGAAAAAAAATTTTTACAAGATAAAATTATTGAATTAGAAAATGATTTTAGAAAATATAAACTTTTATTAAATACTAGAAATAATAATTGTGATAATTCAGAAGATTATATAGAAAATTTTGAAAATAAAAATAATATAATTTTAAATGAACCAAATAAAAATGATTTATTAGATTTAATTGTTATTATAATTATAGGATTAATTATTATTTTTGTATTAGATTCTATATTTAAGATAGGAAAATCTATAGGATCAAGACATTAATTATAATTAAAATTAATTTTTTTTTCTAGGAATAAAATCAGTAAATAAATTAGATTTTTCGATAGGTTTATATTTTAGGTTCATATTGTCTAAAACATTCTCTTTTTTAATATCTTCAAGCATTATAACATTATTTTTTGGTTTATACCAAGAAATATATATCATAAATCCGTCAACATATCTTGAACTAAATCCTTTTTCTTTTAATATTTCTAATAAGTACATAACGCATTCTGTCATATTAAATAATGGAAAACCAGGAATAAATTCAGGAAGTTGAAAGAAACAATATGTATCTTCATTGTTTGAAGTTTCTTTGATCTTTTGAAAACATTTTTTAGTAATTATATGATAAATCTTCTTTCTATTTTTTTCACGCTCAAATTGTTTTTTCTGGATATCATTTACAGAAAATAAGTTAGAATTATCATTTTCATAATTTCCATAATAATTATATTTTTGAATATTCATATTAATGTTATATAAAAAAATATAATTATATTAATTTATGAATAATTATTATGATGAATTAATTTTAAGTAGTGGGAGTATAAAAGCATGTATTTTTATAGGAGGTCTATTGGAATTAGAAAAATATTTTCCTTTACACAATTTTAAATATTTAACAGGTTGTTCTGCGGGTGGAATTATAATAACAATGATAAATATAGGTTATACAATAAATGAATTAAAAGATTTTTTTTTAAATATAGATTTTGATTTATTTCAGGAATTTAAATTAAAAAATTTTTTTAATAATTGTGGATTTGATGATGGAAATAAAATAGATAATCTTTTAAAAGCATTTTTCATGAATAAAAATATTGATATTAATATAACATTTTTAGAATTATATGAAAAAACAAAAATTACATTAACATTAAATACAGTTAATATATCAACAGGTTCTATTGAATATAATAATCATATAAATACACCAGAATTGAGTGTAATTTTAGCAATAAGAATGACCATAAATATACCTTTAATTTATACTCCTATTAAACACAATGAACAGTTATATGTAGATGGAGCTTTATTAGATCCTTATCCATATTCTTATTTTAAAAATACCAGAAAAATTGGATTTGTAATATATGATATAGATGAATATAAATTTATGAATAATATAGGAGCTAAATTTATAAATGATACTGACAACTCATTAAGTTACATATTTAAAATAATGAAAATATTATATGCAAATTTTTTAAAAGATAAATATAAAAAGAATGATAAAAATACAATTTATTTTAATACAGATTCATATGATATAACATTTAAATTAGAAAAAGATATGAAAGAAAAATTAATTAATCTAGGACATAAAAATGTTAAATTATATTTTAAAAAAAAATATAAATTAAAAAGAAAAATGTATTTAATGAAAAAATTCTATATTCTTTGGAAATTAAAAGGATTAAAAATACATTAAATTTTATAATTGAATATTTATAAAATTTATAATAATTAATATTTTTTTAAAGTTATTTATTTTAAACTTGATTGGATTTAAAGAAGTTCATAAATCCACCATGTGTTCTTTCACCATCATATTCTTTATAATCAGTTCCTAATCCTCTTGGATAAAAACGAATAGTTGGGAAACCTTTTACATCTTGTGATTTCAATAATTCTGCATTTTGTTTATCTTCAGAATCAATTTTCAAAATTTTTATTCCTTGTGGTGGATTTTCTATTAATTTATTAAATTCAGGCATCGTTCTTTTACAATGTCCACACCATTCAGCAAAATACATTACAAATAATGGCTGAGAAGCTGATTCTTGATTATCAAATGCTTCAAATTCAAATCCTCCTTTTAATCCACCAATATGAGCTTTAGCTGATATTCCTGCATTAAACACAGGACTAGATACTCTAAATATTGCTAATATTATTATAATAAATAAAATAAACAATATTACATGAACCAATGGATTTAAAAAAAACTGCGTTGTATTACTCATATTACTATTTGGGGCCATTATATATAATAAATGCAAATATTTTTTTATTAAAAAAATGAAATAAATTTCTAAATAATTGAATTATATATAAAATCTAAAAATATTTATATATAATTTAATTATTTATAAGTAGAATATTAAAAAAACTGAAAAATAATATTTATAAAAATACATTAATCAATTATAACTTACTTTATATCCATTAAAAATTATTTAATTGATATTTTTGGATAATATGTTTGAGCAATTACAACCATTTTTAATGTTAGGTGCGTCTAACGTTTTCCTAAATAAAGATGACCAAAATATTTATAGTTCTATATTTAAAGCACTTTTAATGTTAATTGGTATGAAAATTTATCAGATTACAAATAGTTTTGATATAGAAACAAAAATTTCTGATTACATTAAAGATTTTTTTAACAAAGAAAATACTATTGTAATAAAGTTTTGTTCACACGATATTAATATTAAAGGTAATGGTACAACAACTAGCAAAAAAACATTTAGTGATACGTTTTGTGCGATTAACTATTTTGTTAAAATGAATATAAAAAATATTAAAGGTATAATAAATCATCAAGAAATTTTAACAAATGCTGTCACTAATGACTGGAATTCTGAAAAAAATAAATTTGCTATAATTCCTTTACAAAATCAAGAATTTGTATTAGATACAATTAGTAAAATTCCTATATATTGTAAAATGAATAAAAAGAATAATCCTGAACCTAGTGAAGATAGTAAAAATTCTAGTTCTAAAACAGTGGAAATATATATAGAATTATATTGTTATCTAAATAAAAATAAATCAAATACTAAAGAAATCGAAGAAACTTTATTTAATTTTATTAAAAAATGTGAAAATGAATATAATGAGAGTATTTCTCCAAAAGATAAAAGTCTGCAATATATTTATGCTTATGATAAATCAATAACTTCAGATGAAGGATATAGTGAAATAAAATTTAAAGAATATCTATTTGAATCAAATAAAGATCTTGATAAAAATGTTTTCTTTGAAGGTAAAGATAAATTAATACATTATATTACACCATTTATATCTAATAAAAATGAAACTGAAAACTTGGGAGAATTATTATATAGTAAATTGGGTAAAACATATAGTGCTGGAATTTTATTATCTGGACCACCAGGTTGTGGTAAATCAAGTACAATTAAAGCAATTTTAAAGTATACAAAACGTCAAGGCATTTTAATTAATTTAAGTTCAATTAAGTCAAATGAAGAATTAGAACAGTTATTTCGAAATAGATTATTTAATAGAAAAACCTATAAAGGAACTGAAATAGCTTTTATTATTGAAGATTGTGATGCTGATCAAGATGAAGCTTTATTAGATAGGTCAATTAAAAATGACCAACATAAATTAATAAATGAATCATTAAAAAAGAAAACTGATTCTAATAATATGAAGGATTCTGAATTAATGCCATATTTACCAATGTTATTTAAACCAACATTTGATTTAAATTGTTTTCTAAATATTTTAGATGGGATTATTGAATTACATGGAGTAATGGTTATTATGACTACAAATTACAAGGAAAAATTAGATAAGGCATTGATAAGAGATGGTCGTATTGATTTTAAATTTGAATTTAAAAAAGCATCTAAACAAGTTATTAAGGATATATTGAAATTAAAATTTGATGTAGATGATAGTTCATTTGATAAAAATGTTAAATTTAATGAAATTAAAGATTATATATTATCTCCTGCTACAATTCAAAGTATTTCTTTTAAAAGTAGTACATTAGATGAATGTATTTCACAAATTTTACAAGAATCACAAGATTCAAAAAATAAGTAATTTATTTATGTTTAATAAATATATTAAACATAAACATTTTTATAATATTTTTATTTTATAAATATAAAAACATAATTGTTTATTTATCACAACAAGTCTTCCATAAATTTAATAATGAAGCCTTTTTATTATGAAGTAAATGATTTTTATATAATAATATTGAAAAGGATGACCAATCACAACCAACAAAATAAGTTGAATCTTTTGCTATTAAATAATCGATAATTCCATATAATTCTCTACATTTATAATTATCATTTCCTAAATTCATTGAAAGTAATAAATCATTTTTATCAATTAAATTATATTTTTGTTTTAATTCTTTGTAAAATTGATTATTATTATTTTCATATATACCTAATGATGTACAAATATATATTTTAACATTATATTTATATATTTTTTCTAATTCTATTAAATAAATTTCTTTATAAATATCTTCTATTTCTTTTAATGATAAATTATTTAATAAAGATTTCATATATTTTAAACAATCATCTTCTAAACGTAAATGAACACAAATATAATTATTTAAATTAAAAGTTTCTTTTATTCTAGAAGCTAAATATGTAAATTTATCTGAAAAATGAATGTCTAATATAATATTTTCTTCCATCTCTTTATATTTATCAGGAAGTAATGCTGAAGTAGGACATTCAATATTTAAATATTTTATGTGTTTTTGTTTTGTAATTAATGATATATAATCTTGAATATATTCATATTTTTGATTATTTGAATTTAATTGTATTATTTCAGTGGAGTTAATATTTAATTCTTTAAGTATCTTAACCTGTAACTTTAATTTGTTTATATTTTCTTGTAGTTTATCTATATTTATTACTTCACTAAAATTTGATTTATTATCATTTGAATTATAATGTATTTGAAATGATTGAAAATATATATTTCGATTAAATATTTCTGCTAGTATAATTGATTTTGCAATAGTATTTAATTGATTACATAATCCAGATGTTAAATTTATAAGAAAGATATTCTTATTATCCATTATTATTAGTTATAAAAATAATATTTTATAAAACCTAAATATAATTAACAAATAAATGAAATAATAAATGAAATAATAAATGAATTAAATAACACAATTTTCCTTCAAATATTTATTAATCCCTTTTACTTGCCTATAAGACCAATATAAAGAACCAATGTATATCATTATTAATGATGGAATAATAAAAATTATATCTCCTATAGATACATCATTTAATAAGTAAATAATCATTATTTTAGGTAAATGTATTAATCGAAATAATGCAAAAAATAATAAATGAATTATCCAACAAGTACAAGTGATTGAATAATGAAATTTATATTCTTTTAATAAAAATCCGGCATTTAATAAAATATTATTTGATTCAAGTAAAAATAATGTATGAATTCCATAAAATCCTATATTATTTTGTTTTTTAATTTGATATAAATTAAATAAAAGTAATTGAATTGCACAAATATGATGAACTAAAAATAAATATTTTTTAAAATAAATACACCTAAAAAAATCAATAATGAAATAATTTAAGCTTAATCCAAGTGTTATTATCATTAAATCATTGTCATTTTCAGTTGATA
>Ga0209702_10008541_pt1 | contig 11869 bp, 7 predicted proteins | sample FRY01_FD_187210 | JGI IMG/M metagenome (GOLD analysis project Ga0209702, IMG submission 187210) | Freshwater microbial communities from Lake Fryxell liftoff mats and glacier meltwater in Antarctica - FRY-01 (SPAdes) (version 2) | ecosystem: Environmental > Aquatic > Freshwater > Ice > Glacier... | reverse complement strand
GGAAACCAGTGCTAAACCCAATGTCATGTGTTTTTCAGGTCTGGATCCGAGCGGTGGCGCGGGCATCCAGGCAGATATCGAAGCCCTGTTCAGCGGGGGCTGTCATTGCACCCCTATAATCACCTCATTGACTGTGCAGGACAGCGCGAATGTGATCTCTGTCGTCCCTGTCAATGCCGCCTTGGTTGTTGAACAGGCGCGGGCAGTATTGGAGGACATCCCGATTCAGGCGTTTAAAATTGGTCTGATCGGTAGCGTAGCCATGGCTGAAGTGATTCATACCATTCTCACCGACTACCCGAATATTCCTGTGGTGCTTGACCCGATTCTGCAGGCTGGCGGTGGCTATGAATTTGGTTCTGATGAGTTGATTGATGCAATGATTAGCCTGCTGTTACCTTTGACCAAAGTGCTGACGCCAAATACCCGTGAAATCCGGCGACTGGCCCCCACTGCCGATACTCTTGAAGCCTGCGCTATGGAGTTATTGGATACCGGCTGTGAGAACATTCTGCTCACCGGAGCACATGAGCCAGGACCAAAAGTCGTGAATCGATTGTTCCGCCATCACCAACCCGTCAAATCCACCTCATGGCCGCGCCTCGCGCATGAATATCATGGCTCAGGCTGCACATTATCCGCATCGCTGACAGCCTACCTGGCACATGGTCTCAGTCTGCAGGAAGCGGCCCAACAGGCTCAAAAGTTTACCTGGGAATCGCTGCAGCATGCTGAGCGGCCGGGTTGCGGTCAACATTTTCCGAATCGCAGCTACTGGAACAGGCGATAACAGCAACCATGCATGGCATCTATGCGATAACCGACCCGGTGCTGCTGGCGGGCGATAAACTTGATCGGTACGTAGAAGAGGCGCTGCAGGGCGGCATCAACATGCTGCAGTACCGAAACAAATCTGCTGATCACAAGCTTAGAGTTCAAGAGGCAAAACGCCTGCAGACTCTTTGCAGCCAATATCGTGTTCCTCTGTTGATCAACGACGATATTCAGCTGTGTCTTGAGGTTGGTGCCGCCGGTGTTCACCTCGGACAAAAGGATAGCACTCTGCGTGAAGCCAGACATTTGCTTGGAGACGCTGCAATTATCGGTATCACCTGCTACAGCGATATTAACGCCGCTCTGCAAGCAGAGGCTGAGGGCGCCTCCTATGTTGCTTTCGGAAGATTCTTTCCGTCGCGGACCAAACCTGATGCCGCGCGTGCAGCTCCCCAGGTTCTGAACGCGGCTAAAGCACAATTGCAGATTCCGCTGGTTGCAATTGGGGGCGTCAACGCAGAAAATGGCGCGTTATTAATTGCCGCAGGTGCAGATATGCTGGCTGTAATTGACTACCTGTTCTCCACTCCCGCCGTGGCATCCCGTGCCAGGGCGCTCAGTAAATTGTTTAAAACCGTAACTGATTGAGGTCAACATGCCCGCTCCTCGCTCCAATAACAATCGCTCCGCAGAACTATTCGAACGGGCTATCCAGTTTATCCCTGGTGGCGTCAACTCACCTGTTCGAGCCTTCAAAGGCGTCGGCGGCAATCCGCTGTTTTTTCAGGGTGGCGAAGGAGCTTATCTTATAGATGAAGATAATAACCGCTATGTCGATTATGTTGGCGCCTGGGGTCCTTTAATACTCGGTCATCTTCATCCCGCCGTTATCAAGGCACTGCAGGAACAGTTGCAGCGTGGACTGGCTTATGGTGCTTCCACTGCCGCAGAAGTAACTATCGCGGAAACCATTTGTGAACTGGTGCCATCAATAGAAAGTGTGAGGCTTGTCACCTCGGGCACAGAAGCTACCATGAGTGCAATTCGAGTCGCGCGCGGATTTACCCGTCGTGATAAAGTCGTGAAATTCGAAGGTTGCTATCACGGCCATGTAGATGGCCTGCTGGTAAAGGCCGGGTCCGGCGCATTGACCCTGGGTGAACCGGATTCACTTGGAGTACCCAAAGCCTATACCGATCTCACTTACGTGCTGCCATATAACGATGGCGATGCAGTGGAGAAATTGTTTGCGGAACACGGTGAAGAGATTGCCTGCATCATCGTTGAACCGATAGCGGGCAATATGAATTTCGTGCCTCCTTTGCCTGGTTATCTGCAGAAGCTCCGAGAAGTTTGTACCCATTACGGCAGCCTGTTGATTTTTGACGAAGTGATGACTGGCTTCAGAGTGGCGCTTGGTGGCGCACAATCGGTTTATGGCGTAACTCCTGATTTAACCACGCTGGGCAAAGTTATTGGTGGCGGTCTGCCAGTTGGAGCATTCGGTGGACGCCGTGAGGTCATGGAAGTTCTGGCTCCCAATGGACCTGTTTATCAGGCCGGCACCCTGGCAGGCAGTCCATTGGCGGTTGCAGCGGGACTGGCGATGCTTAAGGAAGTCAGGAAGCCGGATTTCTATAAGCGCCTCGACGCAACTACCGCAAGTTTACTCAATGGATTGACAGAACGAGCCCGGGCCGCAGGAATTCCCTTTACGACCAATCACGTTGGAGGCATGTTTGGCTGTTTCTTCAGCACTGCAGAAAAAGTATCAACATTTGCCCAGGTAATGAGCTGTGACGTGCCCCGTTTCCAGAAATATTTTCATACTATGCTGCAGGAAGGCGTTTATCTGGCACCTTCCGCCTATGAGGCAGGATTTGTCTCTGCGGCGCACGGCCCCAAAGAGATAAAATTCACGCTCGATGCTGCTGAAAAAGCGTTCGCAACACTCTGAGTGAAAAGTATCGTTATCAAAGGACACAGTAATGAACAAATATCATGTTTACGGCATTGGCAATGCCCTGGTAGATAAAGAATTTGAAGTTGATGAAAGTTTCTTTCGTGAAACCGGCATCGAAAAAGGTTTCATGACGCTGGTTGAGCAGGAAGAACAGCAGACCCTGCTCGATATGCTCAAAGAAAAATACGGCATCCGCAAACGTGCCGGAGGTGGATCGGCAGCCAACACCTTATATGCATTCAGTCAGTTTGGCGGCAAAGCATTTTTTTCCTGCAAAGTTGCCAATGACGAAGCCGGTGATTTTTATATCAGCGAACTGGGCAATCACAACATCAAAACGAATCTGGGTGCCGAGCGCGAAACCGGGTTCACCGGTCGCTGTCTGGTCATGGTCAGTCCTGATGCAGAGCGCACCATGCTGACTCATCTGGGAATTTCACAGCAGGTATCCATTGCAGAACTGGATCAGGAAGCGATCCAGAACTCAGAATATGCCTACTTTGAGGGCTATCTGGTTACTTCCGATACTGCCCGGGCAGCAGTGCTTGAGCTGAAACGACAGGCCGAAACACATGGCGTGAAAACTGTGCTGACTTTTTCTGACCCAGCGATGGTTGAGTATTTTCGCGATGGCATCAATGAAATAATCGGCAGCGGTGTCGACCTGCTGTTCTGCAATGAGAAAGAAGCGATGATCTGGTCGGGTGAATTCAGTTTCGATGCCGCCTGTGAAAAGCTGAAAACCGTTGCAAAGCGGTTTGCGATAACCAGAGGCGCTAATGGCGCTTTCCTTTACGATGGCAAAAACTACCACAACGTAGCTGCACAAAAAGTCACCGCAGTTGACACCAATGGTGCTGGCGATATGTTTGCAGGCGCGTTTCTCTATGGCTTGACTCAGGGTTATGATTTTCCAACTGCAGGCAGATTGGCGAGTCTGGCATCAGCCACAGTGGTGTCGAGTTTCGGGCCGCGTCTGCAGCCTGAGGAACACCAGCAGATTCTGCGGCAGATGAAGGAAATGCAGGTCGCTATTTAAATCGGTAGCACTATCAGCTTAGCGCAGCAGATAAGTTACCAGGAGTCTGATTACCAAGTGTCTACAAAAGGGCGTTTCCGGCCGCGACGCGGTGCAGGTGACGGCATCGCGTTCAAACCACTGACTATCCAGCGGCGCGACTCCAACGGATCAATCACTGCATCAATCTCCAGCGATACGGCGGTGCTCAGTGCCTTGCCGCGCTGGTAAGCCGCAGCAACCAGCTCATCGTAGAGTGCCTGGCGTTGAACTGGATCATCCAGTGCATCAAGCTCCTTGCGAAAACCCAGTCGCACACCTCCCTCCAGACCCATGCCGCCAAACTCTCCCGTCGGCCAGGCCACCGTAAATGCGGTGCTGTGGAAACCTCCGGCCGCCATGGCCATCGCACCCAGGCCATAGCCTTTGCGTAGCACAATAGTAAACACCGGCACCGACAGGCTCGCCACGGTGACAAACATGCGACTGGTATGACGCACCAATGCTGTGGCTTCAGCCTGCGGCCCGACCAGAAAGCCCGGGGTATCGCACAGGCTGAGCAGCGGAATATCAAAGGCATCACACACGGAATATCAAAGGCATCACACAGCTGCATGAAGCGCGCAGCCTTATCGGCTGCCTCAGCATCTATTGCACCCCCCCCATAAACCGGCACATTGGCAATCAGACCCATCGCACGACCTTCAATGCGAATAAATGCAGTAATCATCGCAGGAGCAAAGGCTGTCCGCAGCTCCACTACTGAACCGGTATCCGCCAGCACTGCAATTAATTTTCGAATGTCATAAGCACGCAGACGATTCTCCGGAATGCTCCAGCGCAGCAGACGCTGATCAGCACATTGCCATTTTTCCACATCGCCCTGAAAGAAAGACAACAGCTGCTTTGCATACTGAACCGCCTCCCGTTCGTCTGCAGCCACCAGATCCAGCACACCATTTAACGCCTGCATACTGACCGGACCGACTTCATCAGGATGATAAACGCCAAGTCCACCCCCTTCGATCATTGCCGGTCCACCCATTCCGAGGCTCGAACCGGCTGTCCCGATGATAATATCGCTGCAGCCGGCCATCGCTGCATTACCGGCAAAGCAGCGTCCCGCCACGATAGCGATACGGGGCACTAAACCACTCAGCTTTGCATAGCGCTGAAATGTCGGCACATCAAGGCCGGCAACTTTAGTCGCATTGTCCGTATCACCCGGGCGCCCGCCGCCACCTTCTGCAAATAATACAATCGGCAGTCGGTACTGTTCCGTCAGGGCCAGCACCCGGTCAGTCTTGCGATGATTCATGGTGCCCTGGGTACCCGCCAGCACCGTATAGTCATAGGCCAACACCATGCAGCGTGCCTGTTCCTTACTGTATCTTTCGCCGTTTACGCTGCCGATACCGGTAACCAGCCCATCAGCGGGTGTCTGTCGAATCAGGTCATCGACTGAACGCCGGGCTTTCTGCGCAGCAAAGGTCAGCGCGCCGTATTCGATAAACGAATCCGCATCACATAGATCTTCAATATTTTCGCGCGCTGTTCGCATCCCCTGTTGATGCCGTTTAGCAACCGCCTGCGGACGCGCGGCATCCAGCGTCAAGTGCTGCCGCTGCAGAACTTCGGCTAGATCGGCGCGCGGCAGGTCCAGATCTATCGCAGCATCGCTGTCGTCAACAGCATCTCCTTCTTCAATATCTGTGATTAAAAATACCGACTGCCCTTTACTGACCAGTTCGCCTGAACTGACATTTACAGCCAGTACGACCGTATTCACCGGAGCACTGATTGCATACTGCATTTTCATGGCTTCGATAATGGCCAGTTCCTGACCGAGCTGCACAGAATCTCCCGGTTTCACCATAATCTCGACAACGGTCCCATTCACGACAGCAGACAGATTGCGGCAACCATCGGGAACATGAACATCAGCGGATGCGTGTAAAACAACAGCAGAGAGAGGCGTATCAGTGAAGTGCCTGGGTTTCGAAGCGTTTATGGCAGAAGCAAGATGCCGGTGCTCATCCACAAAACGCGTATGCACCTTATTGGCCATCACATCTTTATCAGCCAGCAGATTCTGCAGCAAAGCAATATTGGTCTCCACGCCCTCAATGCGAAACTCGCTTAAGGCACGCGCGGCACGTGCAATCAGCTGCGGATAGTCAGTCTGCGGATACGACACAATTAATTTAGCCAGCAAGGAGTCAAACAGCGGATTGATTTTATAGCCAGCATAGCCGTAAGTATCAACGCGGATACCGGGACCTCCCGGTGATTCGAACAGACGCAGGGTGCCAACAGAAGGCTGCACTCCGCCATCCTGATCCAGCGTTTCCGTATTGATGCGTAACTGCATGGCGTAACCGCGTGGAGCAGGAATATTCTGCTGATTGAGCCCCAGTGACATCAGCGTTTCCCCCTGAGCCAGCTGCAATTGCATCTTTACCAGATCGATGCCGGTGACTTCCTCCGTGACTGTGTGTTCGACCTGTAAACGCGGATTCGCTTCGATAAAATAAAAATTCTGTTCATGCCCCGCATCAAGCAGAAACTCAAAGGTACCGAGACTGCGATAAGTCACCGAGGCTGCCATCCGCATTGCGGCGCTGATGATGTTCGAACGCATGGTGTCAGTCAGGGTCGGACTGGGCGCCATTTCTATCAGTTTCTGCTGGGAACGTTGCAACGTGCACTCACGCTCCCATAGATGGCTGATGCCGCCATGGCCATCACCGATTATCTGCACTTCAATGTGACGCGCTTTCGGTAAAAATGCTTCGACATACACATCGCCATGACCAAACGCAGAGAAGGCCTCCGCCTGGCAGCGGGCAAAGGCTTCAGCAAGTCCATCGGTAGTTTTTACTATCCGCATACCGCGACCACCACCACCGGCGATTGCCTTAATCATGATGGCTGAATCTGCAGGCAGCTGGCTAAAGAATTGCTTTGCTTCGAGCAGACTGCAGGCAGCGCGAGTGCCTGCAAGTACAGGAATATCAAGCTGAGCGGCCAGATTCAGTGCCTGAGCTTTATTGCCGAGAAGGGCAAGAGTGTCTGCGGAAGGTCCAACGAAGTTAATGCCATTTTCAGCGCATAGTGCAGCGAAGTCGGCGTTCTCGCTGAGGAAACCATAACCCGGATGAATGGCCTCGCAGCCAGCAGCAACTGCCACCTGAATTATCTGCGCACCATCCAGATAAGCCCGCGCCCCCAGTCCTTTCAGACATACCGCCTCGTCGGCGGCAAGCACATGGCGAGAGTATTGATCATCTTCGGAAAAGACAGCAACCGTGGTGATGTCCATTTCGGCGGCAGCGCGTGCCAGCCGAATTGCGATCTCGCCACGATTGGCGATGAGGAGTCGATTAAATTTCATGCCTGATCATGACAATCAGGTCCGTAATTCGTCAACGAATTTTTTCACACCATCAAACCAGGATGTTTTTTTTGGCGATTGCTGGCCTTCTGACTCAGCGATGTCATGAAACTCATGCAGCAATTCCTTTTGTCGCTTGGTCAGTTTCACCGGTGTTTCCACCACTACACGACAAAGCAGATCGCCAGGTCCACCACCACGGATTGGCGTTACGCCTTTACCGCGCAGACGGAACAATTTACCGGTTTGCGTTTCCGCAGGAATCTTCAGCTTAACGCGGCCGTCCAGAGTCGGTACTTCAAGCTCGCCACCCAGGGCTGCATCAACAAAACTGATCGGAATTTCGCACTGCAGGTCGCGGCCATCACGTTCAAAAAGTTTGTGCTCACGCACCGATATCTGCACATACAGATCGCCTGCAGGGCCGCCATGCAAGCCAGCTTGACCTTCTCCCGACAAACGGATACGGTCACCGCTATCAACGCCCGGAGGCACTTTGACAGAAAGTGTTTTCTGCTCCTCCACCTGACCACGACCATGACAGGTCTGGCATGGATCTTTGATCTGCTTACCTGAGCCACGACAGCGCGGACACGTCTGCTGCACAGCAAAGAAACCCTGCTGCATGCGCACCTGGCCAACGCCATTACAGGTGCTGCAATCTACTGGCACAGAGCCTTTCTTAGCGCCACTGCCAGAACAGGTGGTACAGGTAACGGCAACCGGGATGCGGATTTTTGCGGTAGTGCCCTTCACTGCATCTTCCAGATCCAGCTCAAGGTTATAACGCAGATCTGCGCCTTTGCGAACCTGGCTGCGTCCGCCACCGGCGCCTCTCGCACCTCCGAAGATATCACCAAAGATATCCCCGAAAATATCGCCAAAATCGGCATTGCCACCACTGCTCTGACCATCAACACCCGCATGACCATACTGATCATAGCGTGAACGTTTTTGCGGATCTGACAGCACTTCGAAGGCCACGTTGGCTTCTTTAAATCGATCCTCTGCCGTGTCATCACCTGGGTTTCTGTCCGGGTGGTGTTTCATCGCAACGCGGCGATAAGCCTTCTTCAGGTCTGCTTCCGAGGCGTCGCGTGACACTCCCAGTATTTCGTAATAATCTCGTTTGGACATGTGTTTGTCGACTCTTCTACTGCCGGATGGGCACTACAATCCGCGCTCTGGTTTTGCTGACCAAACCTGGTAAATGATCAGTTTCTGAAACGCAAAAAGCCAGGCAGATTAAGCCTGGCCGTTTTCGCATGCAGATGACCTTACTTGTCGTCTTTTACTTCTTCGAATTCCGCATCAACTGCATCATCTGAAGAAGCTCCGGTATCTTCGCTGCCGCCACCTGCTGAGCCAGCGCCCGCTTGCGACTCTGCGTACATTTTTTGCGCCAGACCTGATGAAACATCGGTAAGCTCTTTGGTTTTCGCTTCGATTTCTGACAACTCATCAGACTTCATAGCGGCATCCAGGGCGCTTATTGCTGACTCAATACTGGTCTTCTCATCAGCACTCACTTTATCGCCAGCTTCTCCCAGCGTCTTGCGAGTCGCGTGGATGAGGCCATCGGCGGTATTGCGCGCGGTAACCAGTTGCTCAAATTTCTTGTCATCTGCGGCATGCGCCTCAGCATCCTTAACCATCTTCTCGATTTCTTCATCGGACAGACCGCTGGAAGCCTTGATAATAATCGACTGCTCCTTGCCTGTCGCTTTATCTTTAGCAGAAACATTCAGGATACCATTAGCATCCAGGTCAAACGCCACCTCAATCTGTGGCATGCCGCGTGGTGATGGCGGTATGTCAGTCAGATCGAAACGACCCAGAGATTTGTTCTGGGTAGCCTGTTTACGTTCACCCTGCACCACATGAATCGTTACCGCCGTCTGATTGTCATCAGCCGTCGAGAACACCTGAGTTTTCTTAGTAGGAATGGTGGTGTTCTTCTCAATCAGAACACTGGCCACGCCGCCCATGGTTTCAATACCCAGCGACAATGGCGTTACATCCAGCAGCAGTACGTCAGTAACTTCACCAGAGAGGACCGCCGCCTGAATTGCAGCGCCCACAGCGACGGCTTCATCCGGGTTAACATCGCGACGCGCCTCTTTACCGAAGAACTCTGCAACTTTTCTCTGCACCAGAGGCATACGGGTCTGACCACCGACCAGAATCACGTCATTGATTTTCGATACATCGAGATTGGCATCTTTCAAGGCAATTTTCAGTGGTCCGATAGTACGCTCAACCAGGTCTTCCACCAGCGATTCGATCTTCGCACGGGTCAGTTTTTGGACCATGTGCTTGGGACCGGACGCATCAGCAGTGATGTAGGGCAGATTGATTTCAGTCTGCTGTGCAGAAGAAAGCTCAATTTTGGCTTTCTCGGCTGCTTCCTTCAGACGCTGCAGCGCCAGCGGATCGTTATGCAGATCCATACCGGTTTCTTTCTTGAATTCATCCGCCAGATAATCGATCAGACGCAGGTCGAAATCCTCACCGCCCAGGAAGGTATCGCCATTGGTTGCGAGAACTTCAAAGGTATGTTCGCCGTCGGTTTCAGCAATTTCGATAATCGATATATCGAAAGTACCGCCACCCAGGTCATACACCGCAATCGTTGAATCGCCGGCTTTCTTGTCCATGCCGTAAGCCAGTGCGGCGGCGGTCGGCTCATTGATAATACGTTTGATTTCCAGACCGGCAATTCTGCCCGCATCCTTAGTGGCCTGGCGCTGTGAATCGTTGAAGTAGGCAGGCACAGTTACCACCGCTTCAGTCACTGTTTCGCCGAGATAATCCTCAGCCGTCTTCTTCATTTTCTTCAGTACCTGCGCGGAGATCTGCGGGGGAGACATTTTCTCGCCGTTGACCCTGACCCAAGCGTCGCCATTGTCAGCTTTAACTATTTCGTAAGGCACCATTTTGATGTCTTTCTGCACCACATCATCACCGAACTGGCGGCCGATCAGTCGCTTGATGGCGAACAAGGTATTTTTTGGGTTGGTCACTGACTGCCGCTTTGCAGGCTGACCAACCAGAGTTTCTCCATCTTTTGTGTAGGCGATGATTGAAGGGGTTGTGCGATCGCCCTCAGCATTCTCAATAACCCGTGCCTTACCCCCCTCCATGACTGCCACACAGGAGTTGGTCGTCCCCAGGTCTATACCAATAATTCTACCCATCGTAATATTCTCCACTTTGCTGCCCATGCAGGGCGGCCGATTATTTATCTATTGCTGCTCTATATTGGTTCTTTTGCTCAAATTTCAAGAGCTGACCCAGTGCGTTTTTTTGTTCAGGCACCTGCCGGCTCTTTCGACACGACGACCATCGCCGGACGTAATACCCGACCGTGCAGGGTGTAACCCTTCTGCATCACTGAGATAACGGTATTGGGTTCGGCATCAGGCGCTTCATGCATCACCACTGCCTGATGCAACTGCGGGTTGAAGGGTTCGCCCAACGGATCAATCTGTTCAATACTGAATTTCTTAAAGCAATCAGTGAAACTTTTGAGCGTCAACTGAACGCCATCGCAGAGAGCTTTAATGCGTTCATCATCCGGGTTTTCCACGGCCTGCAGAGTCCGTTCGAGATTATCAATGACAGCCAGCAGCTCTGAAGCAAATTTTTCCTGCCCGTACTTATGAGCACGCTCCACATCCTGCTCGGTGCGCCTGCGTAAGTTCTGCATCTCTGCCTGCACCCGCAGAACGTCCTCGCGGTGGCTTGAAATATTTGCCTCCGCCGTTTCAAGCTTGTCCAGCGCCTGTTGCAGGGTCAGTTGCTGATCAACATCCGTTTCCATATCATAATCTTCCAGCGTCTGTTGTGATTCCCGGTCCGACTCGACTTGTGGTTCGACCATTTCTACCTCTTTATGCTGTTCGTTATGCTGTTCAGATTTATCGGGACCTGTATTATCAAATCCTCTGCTGTCAGAACTGTTTTTCCTGTTCTTGCTCATCTGCTCTCACCTGCGTCCGCGTCTGTCAGTGTGTTCCCGCCTAGATGGGGGCATCATGAAATTATTCAAGACGAAAACATGATTTTTCCGCATAACCTATAATCTCCTGTATCACGACAGACACTGAACAACAGGGCGTGCTAGTGTCTGCCTGCAGCAATCAGCAGTGCCAAAAAATCCTGAATGCGTTATATTTCGGGCAGTTCCCCCCTTAAACAAAGAATGGTTATAAACCTCCATGCTTAACCAGTTAGCTATCCGCAATTACGCCATCGTTGAGCACCTGCAAATGGATTTTAGTCCGGGCATGTCGGCTATTACTGGAGAAACGGGTGCCGGTAAGTCGATAATCCTGGGGGCACTGGGCCTGACTCTGGGCGATCGCGGCGACAAAGACAGCGTTGCAGCAGGGGCCGCTAAAGCCGACATCACCGCTCAGTTTGATCTGCGCGATCTGGCCTCTGCTAAAGACTGGTTAAGTGAAAATGAATTACTGCCTGAGGCCGAACCGGAGATCTGCATTTTGCGTCGCATCGTAGCCAGCGACGGGCGCTCCAAAGCCTGGGTTAACGGCTGCCCGGTAACCTTGCAGCAACTGAAAATAATCGGCGAAATGCTGATCGACATCCACAGTCAGCATGAGCATCAATCACTACTGAACCGGGCCACCCATCTGCGCCTGCTCGACGATTTCGCCGGTCAGCAGCCGCAGGCGCAAAAGCTGCGCCAGCTGCACCG
>Ga0209702_10008536_pt1 | contig 11875 bp, 12 predicted proteins | sample FRY01_FD_187210 | JGI IMG/M metagenome (GOLD analysis project Ga0209702, IMG submission 187210) | Freshwater microbial communities from Lake Fryxell liftoff mats and glacier meltwater in Antarctica - FRY-01 (SPAdes) (version 2) | ecosystem: Environmental > Aquatic > Freshwater > Ice > Glacier... | reverse complement strand
AATGCATGAGCAAAGTGAAATTAAAATGAGAACCTATAAAACAAAAAACAGTTGCAAGAACGTTCTTGCAACTGTTTAATTAATTATTTTTGTCTAATAATCTGTATCGATTATTTAGGACGGGACAAAAAAGTTAAAATGCCAAAATTTCCACATCCTGAATATCCTGAACCTGCTTGGAAAGCCAAAGATTTGAATGTCAATTTGCCTTTTGCGAATCAAGGAGTTACCAATGAAGTAATTAAAGCTTCGATTCCCGGAGAAGACACGACGCATCAAGTTAAGGCATGGATGGTGGCAGGTACAAATCTTACCCAATCTGTTCCTACAGAAAATAACATGATGATGAAAGCAATAAAAGCGTTGGAGTTTTTAGTTGTTATTGATATATATCCTGTAGAAATAGCGGGTTATGCTGATGTAGTTTTGCCGGAATGTAGTTATTTAGAAAGATACGACGACCTTCGAAATTCTGAGTTTAGAACGCCTTCAATTGCCTTGAGAATGCCGGCTGCTGAACCTCGTTGGGAGTCGAAACCCGGATGGTGGATTGGCAAACAAATAGGTTTAAAACTAGGTTTAGGAGAATATTATAAATTCAATGATTATACCGAGGTTTTAGATTGGCAGTTAAAACAAGTAGGAACTTCTTTCGAAGAGATGAAACACATTGGCGTGAAAAATCTTCCTAGAACCAGTGGCCCATTGTATATTGAAGACGGAGCCGAACATATTTTTAAAACCGATTCTGGTAAAATTGAATTGTATTCACAAAAACTAAAAGATTTAGGACTGGATCCAATGCCCGTTTATACTGCCCACGAACAACCACCCAAAGATTATTTCCGTTTGAATTATGGTAGAGCTCCAATGCACACCTTTAGTAAAACAGTCAACAGTCCAAATTTGAATGACTTGAGAAGTGAAAATACTTTATGGGTTAATCCAAAAGTTGGAAAAATTTGGAACCTAAAATCAGGCCAACCGGTTTGGTTGAAAAACCAAGACGACGTAGTTTCTTCATTTCCTATCAAAGTGCGTCTTACAGAGCGTATTCGTTGGGATTCAGTATATATGGTTCACGGATTTGGACAAAATAATCCAGAGATGAAACGCTCTTATGGCAAAGGAATCAACGATACTGAAATGATTACCAAAGTAATGGTGGATCCATTGATGGGAGGCACCGGAATGAGAGGAAATTTTGTAACAATTTTAACTGAAAACCCTAAAGAAACAGTATAAGATGAGGTATGTAATGGTCATAGATACGTTGAAATGCTTAGGATGTAGCGACTGTGTGGTGGCTTGTCAAACAGAAAATGATGTTCCATCAGGATATTGCAGAGATTGGGTTACTGAATCTGTTAATGGGACTTATCCAGAAGTAGCTATTGAATTGAGATCCGAAAGATGCAATCATTGCGATAATGCTCCTTGTGTAAGAACTTGCCCTACAGAAGCAAGCCACATTATTGAAGGCGGAATTGTTTTGGTTGAAAGAGATTTATGTATCGGATGTGGAGCTTGTATAGAATCCTGTCCTTACGATGCTAGATATAAACATCCTGATTTGGGTATAGTTGATAAATGCACGTTCTGCGTTCACAGAGTCAAAAAAGGACAAGATCCTGCTTGTGTTTCGGTTTGTCCAACAAACTGTATGTATTTTGGCGATTTGGATGATTCCAATAGTAAAGTAGCTCAATTATTAGCCGAAAGAAAATACAAAGTATTGGCAAAAGAAGCTGGAACTTCACCAAATGTTTATTATTTAATTTAATTTTTAAACAAAAAAGATTCATCATTAACCCATAACTACTATAAAATGAACGAAGAAATTTTCATCAGCGGAAGAAATATTCCTCACATAGATCCCCATTTATCAATCTGGGAATTCCCAATATCCTTGTATTTATTTCTTGGTGGATTATCGGCAGGAATTCTATTGTTTTCTGCCTTTACCCATCTTCTGAATAAAGATGAAGAATTGAAAGGCGCAGCCAAATGGGCACCGCTTATTGTGCCTTTTGCATTAGCAATCGGATTGTTTGCCTTGATTATAGATTTGGGAAATCCATTTTACTCTTGGAAGTTATACACCACAATTCGCCTAGAATCGCCAATGTCTTGGGGAGCTTGGGTTTTATTGATAATCACGCCGCTTTCTATTCTTTGGGTTTTCCCTGATTTGCGGAATTTGTTTCCAAAATGGAACTACAATAAACTACCAATTTTGTACAAAGTAGAGGAATGGTGCGTAAAAAACAAAAAATATATGGCATTGGCTTTGATTCCATTGACTGTTATATTGGGTATTTACACCGGTATTTTACTTTCAGCTTTCAATGCACGTCCGTTATGGAATAATGCCATTTTAGGACCATTATTCTTGGTTTCAGGACTTTCGACAGCAGCCGCAACCATTATTTTATTTGCCAAATCAGCTCACGAAAGACATTTATTCAGCAAAATAGATGTTTTATTGATTGTTATTGAAGTGGGTTTAATCATCCACTTGATTATGGGCTATTATGCCGGAAATGAAATGCAGGTAGAAGCCGTTAAAATATTGGTAGGAGGAGATATGACAACCTTGTTTTTTGGTTTCTTTGTAGCTTTAGGTTTATTATTACCCTTGGTTTTGGAAGTCTTCGAATTGATGGGTTATAAAGTTCCTGTGGTTGTACCCGCCATTTTAATTATTGTAAGTGGTTTGATTTTTAGAATTCTGATGGTCGAAGCTGGACAAATAACACGTATTCTTTATTAATTTTAAACTTAAAAAGATGGAAATAAAAGCAGATAAACAACACACCTATTGGAATCCTTATCTTGGAGGATTTCTTTTGGGTATCATATTAATTTTGACTTTCTTTTTTACAGGAAGGGGATTGGGAGCTTCTGGAGCTGCCAAAGCTATCGTAACCCAAACGGTTCATACAGTAGCGCCCACTCATGCAGAAAACAATACGTATTATGCAGATCAATTTTTAGGAGGTAAAATACCGATAAACAATTGGCTGGTTTTTGAGGTAATAGGAGTCGTTGCAGGAGCCTTTATTTCAGGTTCGTTATCTGGCAGGGTATTTTTTAGAGTACAGCATTCTCCTAAAATTACGGCTAAAAGGCGTTTGTGGTTTGCTTTATTGGGCGGTGTTTTATTTGGTTTTGGAGCACAATTTGCCAAAGGATGCACCAGTGGAGCTGCCTTGAGTGGAATGACCGTATTATCATTGGGAGGTTATATAGCGATGCTCTCTATTTTTGGTGGTGCTTATATATTTGCCTATTTCTTTAGAAAATTGTGGTTGTAACTTCAAACTTTAAACTTTAAACTTTTTTATTATGGGACCATTAATACCAGAAATAGTATCAGGCCAATGGAATAATATCATTGCAATCCTTGTGGGAATTGCATTTGGATTTGTTTTGGAATCATCCGGATTATCTTCTTCTCGAAAACTTGTTGGTGTTTTTTACGGCTATGATTTTGCCGTTTTGAGAGTGTTTTTTACCGCAGCAATTACCGCTTCAATAGGATTGCTGTTTATGGATTACTTCGGTTGGATAAATATGGCAGCTTTAGATGGTTTACCCGCTAGAGTTTGGCCAATTATTGTGGGCGGTATCATTATGGGAATGGGTTTCGTAACCGGAGGATTTTGCCCAGGAACTTGCATTACAGCCATCGGAATCGGAAAATTAGATGGTTATGTATTTTTCGGAGGCATAATACTTGGCGTATTTGTGTTTTCTGAAATGTTTCCTTTGTTCGAAAATTTCTACAATTCAAGTAATTTAGGCGATGTAACCGTGTCTGAATATTTCAATATTAGTCCTTATTGGTTTACACTAATTATTTCGATAGTTGCCATTATAGCTTTTTATATAACAATGCAAATCCGCAAGCGTGTTAAAACTGTGGAATATTAATTGAATATGGCATTCAGAATGATACATTTCTGTCGCTTATATAATATCTTATCTCAAATTTAAAATGAAAAAACGATATATTTTTTTAGCCTTAGTACCTATTTTTTTATCTATTCTACTGGTTTTTTTACCCGATAAAAGTAATTCCATAGACGCTAAAAGAAATCAAAAGAGTTTGAAATCAGCTAAATATACAGGTATTACACCCAATAATTTATTATTAGAATCGGTTAATAGCAATCGATTCATTCAACCCGATGAGTTGGCAAAAATTATTTTGGGACAAGATCCATCCTACCTTTTATTGGATTTGAGAGACGCTGCTCAATATGGAAAATTTACACTTCCCGGAGCTATCAATATTCCTTATGAAAAAATATTGACAGAAGAAAATCAAGCTATTTTTGATTCAGAAGTTTATAATGTGGTGTTATTTTCCAATGGTACAATTGTTTCCGACCAAGTATGGATGGTTTTGCGCCGAGCAGGCATCAAAAACTTGAAAGTGCTCAATGGCGGATTGAATCAATTCTATCAACTGTATTTAAATCCACCAAAACCTTTGGAAACAGATCCAAAAGAGGCTTTCGAAATTTATAGTTTCCGTAAAGCTGTCGGCGCACATTTAGGATTGCCAAATCCCGATGAATTTATTCCAAGAGGAGCAACAGCAGTTCAAGGAAGCACTATTTCAACAGGAACAAAACCAGCAATAAAAGCAACAGAAAAAGCAACTCCTGCCAAAGTAGTCGTTCCCGAAAAAGCAGAAAGTGGTGATGAAGGATGTTAGATTAATTAATTGTCTTCTGGCAATGGAATTTTTTCTAAACCACAATTAAATTTAAATTATAAACAAAATTAACAGCATTAAAATGGATACGAACCCCATAAATGATACGTCAGAATTCACCAAAACCAATTGGATTACTTTTGGTGTTTTAGCCATACTACTTGTTTTAGTTTTTGGTTTTATATTTATGAAAACCGAAAAATATACTTTCAATACCCCACTTGATAAAGAATTAGCCGAAATAAAAATAGCGAGTTTTCAAGTAGCTCCCCAAACCGTAGCTCAAGCCATTTTAAACAAAGATAAATCCATCGTTTTGGTAGATGTGCGAAACCAGTTTGATTTTGCCAAAGGACATTTGCCCGACGCTAAAAATATCTATCGTGTGGATCTAATGGATGATTCATCTATGAACTTTTTTGTAGCTTTAAAACAAAACAATAAAAAAGCAATATTATATGGCTCTTCCGCATCAGAAGCTAATGTACCCTTTATGATTTTGAAACAAATGGGAATCGAAAATATCAGCTATTTAGCCGTTGGATACGATGACTTAAAAACTGGTAATTGGGCTGAAATTGCTGCTAATCCAATAAAATTTAATGATGAAACAGCCGTGGTGGATTTTGCAAAATTCATTGCTGATGCCAATAAATCTAGTGCTAAAACCACAATCAAAGTTTCTAAGCCGTCCCAATCTAAACCTAAAATTATCATAAAACCTACAGCTCCTGCCGCAGGAGGTGATGAAGGTTGTTAATTTTAAATTTTAAAATTGTTATAAAAGAATACAAATAATTGGAGGCGTATCTTCTTTATTTGATAATTCAAATTGTAAATAGTTTCCAATATATTGACTATTTTTGATACATATCCAACTTATTTTGATTCCAATTAAAACATTCTTTATAGGTTTTCTATCTCTAGTTTCTCTACTGCTAACCAGTTGTAAGCAAACAGATAAAGAGTATCGTGTTATCAATAATAATCCAGAATCCTGTTTGTCTTGTCATAGTGAAATGAAGGGTTTTAGTCCTTACCATGATCCAAAAAACATAGGTTGCGCCTCCTGCCATTTGGGAAATACCAAATCCACAGACAAAAACGAGGCTCATAAAGGGATGTTCCTTATTCCGGGAAATCTTCAAAATGCTTCCCAAACTTGTGCTACTGCCAATTGTCATTCCAAAGAACTAGCTCGTATTCAAAAATCGTTAATGACTACCAATTCTGGGATTATCAGCGTCGATAAATATCTTTTTGACGAGTTAAAACCCAGTGATTCTCTATTTCATATTGCGCATTTAGGTCAAACAGCGGCTGATATGCATCTCAGAAACAAATGTGCTACCTGCCATTTGGGAAATGAAAAAAAGCACTATGGAGCAATTGATGAAAAATCACGAGGTGGAGGTTGTCTAGCATGTCATTTGAATTATGAAAAGGGTGTAAAACCCAATATAAAAGATCAAATTCATCCGCAAATAAATCTCAATGTAGACAACACCAAATGTTTTGGATGTCACAGCCGTTCGGGAAGAATTTCAACTAATTATGAAGGTTGGAGCGAAACTTTGTTAACCAAAAATGAAGTTAAAAACAGCAAAAATCACCGTATTTTGAAAGACGGTAGAGTGTTCGAAAAAACAACTGCTGATGTGCATCACAAATCAGGAATGCTTTGCATAGATTGTCATGTTTCACAAGAAATAATGGGAGATGGCAAATCGTATAAGCACGAATCCGATGCCATAAAAATAAGTTGTGCCGATTGTCATACACAAGGTAAACCCCTTCATTCGAAACCGATACAGCTGGATTACATTTCTGCTTTTGATTATGCATTACGAGGTTACAAGCATTCGACTGAAGGTTTTTTGGTTACAAAAAAAGGGTCTGTTCCTTTGGTAAATACCTATAAAGATGCAAAGGGCAATGCTTTTTTAGTGTCCAAAATTAGCAAAAAGAAGCTTGCAATAAAGCAGTCTTGCAAGCGAGATGAGGTTCATGATAATGTGTCTTGTAGTATGTGTCATACGGCTTGGGCTCCCACTTGCATTGGTTGCCATACTGATTATGACCCCCGAGTAATCAATGCCGACAAAACAAAAGGACGCTGGATGGAACATGTAGCCGAGTTTGGTTTTGCACCACCCACAATTGGCGTGAAAAAAATTGGAAATATCAAAGAATATGCACCTGCCATTCCAGGTATGGTGATGACCTTGGATAAATCAGCTTTCAAAGGAAATAAAAAAGGAAAAGACAAAAAATTTGTAAGATGGTATGCGCCAAATGCTGCCCACACAACGGCTACATTAGCAAGAGATTGCGCTTCTTGTCATGTCAATTCTCAAGCATTGGGATTTGGAAAAGGGACACTAAATTATATCGTTAGTGCAAAAACAGCTCGATGGAAATTTACATCTTATTATGCTAATGCGCCACAAGACGGATTGCCGCAAGATGCTTGGATAGGTTTTATGAAAGATTTAAATAAAAAAACGACCTATTCTTCGCATAATTATTTTTTTCCATTGGACTTGAACGAACAAAAGAAAATGCTGCAAGTGGGAGCTTGTATCCATTGTCATCAAAAAGACACTCCATTTTTAAAACGGATGACTAGTGGGAATTATATCAAGATGTTGAAAGCTAAAAAACCAAACTGCATCATTCCTTAGAAAATTATCCAAATTCACAAACTTTGAGCAAGCTTTCAATATTAATCAATTTAAAAGATTTTCCATTAACTTCTATTAAACCATCATTTTCTAATTCTTTTATTATTCGGATGACATTTTCCATTGAAAGACCTAAAAAATCCGCCATATCTTGACGACTAAGCGACATAGTATACTCGTTGTTAAAATACACACTGTTCGCCATACAAACCAACATAAATGCCACTTTGCCTCTGGAATTTTTTTCCATCATATTCATAAAACGTTTAAAAATACGAGAAGAATTATGATTTAGAAATTTAATGATTTCGTTAGAAAATGCTATGTTTGTACTTAACACTTCTTTGAAAGATACATTATCATAAATTTCCACCTCACAATCTTCAGTAGTTGTGACGGTATATAAATAAATTTTTTCTTCACAATACAAACTTGATAATCCTAAAAAAGTATGGTTTCCTTTGAGGATTAAAATGATATTTTTTTGATTGCCTTCCATTCCCAATTTAAAAAAACCAGTTTTGCTATATACGATACTATTGGCAATAGTGCCTTGTTTAAGAATAATGTCGTTTTTTTTATAAAACAGAGTCTTTTTATTTTTATTTAAAATGGCTAAATCTGATTCATTTAACAAGTTAAATGCATGATTATGTTTGATATCTTTTAAGCAATCCAATAACATATTTCTTCTTTTTATACTACAAAAATACATATTAAATATTGATATATATCAACTTTTCAAGTGATATATATAAGATTTAAAACTGTTTTATTACAACAGACTTAGCGGCTAATTTTTTTTAATATTTCGGAAATTTGAGTTATTAAAATGTAAGCATATTATACATTTTATTAACTAAAACAAAACCTAATAATAATTAAATTAATTTCTAAAAATTATGAAAAAACGAGTTTCAATTTTATTGATAGCGGTAATTATACCCCTATTAGTAGTTACAAGTTGTAGAGAATATGAAGAAGCCAGTGTTGATGAGTATACAATTTTAACCGAGTATATGAAAACAACTGGAAAAGATTTTGCAAATATAGTAGATGGCACTTGGGTTAAAGGCGCATCTGCCATAAATATAAACGTTACAGACTATTCTGTTCCCGATTATTATGTAATGGATATTCGTTCTGCTGTAGATTTTGACAATGGTCATATTAAAGGAGCGGTTAATGTGACTTTAGCTAACATATTGACTGCTGCGCCTAATGCTGGAACCAAACCCATTTTAGTGGTGTGTTACACCGGACAAACAGCCGCTCGAGCTGTAGCCTTTTTGAGATTGAGCGGATTTACTTCACATATTTTGAAATGGGGAATGGCCGGATGGCATTCCGCTTTCCAAGCAAAATGGACTTCAAATGCAGCTCAATTAAACCACGCCAATTGGGTTAGCACAGGTACACCAGCCACAGTTTCTCAATTTAGTTCTCCAGTTTTAAACACTGGGAAAACAACAGGTGCCGAAATCCTGAAGGCACGTATAGCAATTGCATTAGCCAACTCGGCTTGGACTGTATCCAAAACCGACGTTTTAGCAAATCCTTCCAATTATTTTATCAATAATAAATGGTCACAAGCTGATTGGGATACTTATGGACATATCACTGGCGCTTATAGAATAGACGTTGCAGACGGATTGACAATTGATGGCTTAAATAAATTTAATCCTGCTGCTCCCACATTTGTAACATATTGCTATACCGGACAAACCTCTTCCATTTCTTCAGCTTGGTTGAATGTAGTCGGTTTTGACAATGCCAAAAGTTTAAGTTTTGGTGCCAATGGAATTATTTGGGATAATATGAAAAATGGTTCTGCGGCCATTAGAAAATCTACTTGGCAAGGCGATTTAAGCGGATGGAATAACAACTATGGTTATTATAAAACTGACGGAACTTATATTGCTCCTTTATAATTTTTTAAAAAGTTAATCTAATAATCAAATCAAATAATAAATATGTAATGGTTCATAAAATAGCTTTTGAAAAACTATTACATCAAACCAATAAAAAAAACATTATGAAATCAATTAAAGTTTTAATATTTTTTGCAATGACATTTGCACTACAAATGGGTTATTCACAAGGTTGCGAAAGTCCTGGAGAAGGAGATGGCATCAAATTATGGGGATTTATCCAACCTCAATATGAGCGCACTTTTACAGGTTTAAATGGAGATCGTACCTCTAGTTTAGACCAAAGCGGATATTTTTTCAACCGCGCTAGACTTGGCGTTATGGGAAATGTTCCTTATGATTTTTCATATTATTTTATTACGGAGTTTGCACCTGCAGCTGGATTTGGAATTCTTGATGCTTATGTTTCTTACGACCGTTCTGGTTCTTATTTTAAGGCTGCTGTCGGCCAATTTAAAAGCCCTTTTGGAGCAGAACAAGTGCAAGGCTGTCATAAATTATATACTATAAATCGTTCAGAAGTTGTAAATGAATTAGCTGGTCCTATCCGTGATATGGGTATTACAATCTTGGGTGGTTCAGGCGACAAAATAAAAATGGGAAAAGGTGTTAAAGACGTGATTGGTTACCAATTTGCCATTATGAATGGTGAAGGTAGAGATGTAATAGGAGATGCTACAGAGTTTAAAAACTTGAGCGATAATTACATGACTTATATTTCTAGATTGACGTTTACTCCAGCTAAATACATCACTTTTGGAGGTAGTTATCAAACAGGAAAATTCACTCCAGTTTCTACTACAGCTACTAAACCAGATAGTCGCACCAGACTAGGATTCGATGCTTTGTTAAAATACAAAAACTTTACTTTACAAGGCGAATACATCAAAGGAACTGATGATGGCTCATACACAACTGGCGGAGGTTGCGGCGGCGAAGTAACTCTTGTACAAGGCTCTATAGACAGAAGCGGATATTATTTTACTGCTTTGTATAAAACCAAATGGAATCTAGAACCGGTAGTAAAATACGAAACTTACGATCCCGATAATAGTATCAATGGCAATACTGCCATAAGATGGACAACAGGGATAAATTATTTTTTCAACGAATGGACAAGATTGCAAATTAATTACCAATACAACTATGCTGACGCCAAAATTCCTTATGGTATAACCTATCAAGATGTATTGCAAATTCAAATGCAAATCGTTATAAAATAATCGAACAATACTGGTGTGAATTATACATCAAAAAAAAACACATACTTTTTAAAATCAAAAAATTTACTATGAAATCAACAAAACTTTTTAGTGCTATAGTAGTCACTCTCCTATTTACAGGCAATGTATTTGCCCAAGATATTATTACTGCCAAAGAATTTATTGCTTTGCAAAAAGAAAAACCAGCGTTAGTAGTAATTGATGCCAGCAAAGATAAATTGTATGTTCAATCTCACATCGAAGGTGCTGTCAATATTCCTTATGCAATCCTAAATGAAAAAGATCCAAAAATAGATGGAACAATGCTGCCACTAGAAGAAGTTGCCAAAATTTTAGGAAATAAAGGCGTTTCAAACGAAGATTCTATAGTGGTTTATGACGAGGGAACTCAAAAATATGCTACTTTAGTTTACTGGATTTTTAAATATCTAGGTGCCAAAGATGTAAAAGTTCTACACAAAGAAATGAATGCTTTTAGAGACGCACGTGTAAAAATGACTGCTGCACTTCCTACAATAAATGCAAAGACTTTTAAGGTAAATTTGGTTCCTGAAATCAATGCAGACGCGGCTTATGTTGAATCTGCAATTGAGAATCCAGATGTTATAATAATAGATACTCGTACTCCTGATGAATTCAAAGGGGTGAGAAATGAAAAAAGCACTTACAGCAATGGACACATAAAAGGAGCAATTAACATTCCTTATGAAAGTTTGGTCAAAACGGGAACAAATGACTTTATTTCTCCAGAGGAATTCAAAGCATTGGCAGGAATTGAGCTTTCTCCTGAAAAAAACTATTTGCTGTATTGCAAAACCGGTATAAAAGGAGCAACGCTGTATACTTATATGGTTAATGTTTTAGGTTTCAAAAACGTTAAAAACTACAAAGGAGCCTATGCCGAATGGGATTATCTTGGTAAACCTAGTATAAAATAATATGTTTAATTGAATTGATATTTTTTGTTAGTTGTTTTAGCCACGAATCCTATAATTTCCAATAAAGTACTTTAGAAATATTCTAATGTAAAAAAGGTGAATTTATAAAATTCGTGGTTTTTTTTAGAAAAAACGACTGCAATCACATAATAATTAATGGAGGTATACTTTTTGAAACAATTTGATAAAAATTCAGCTTAATTGAATAAAATAGTATGTTGTCTCTCAAAGAAATTAAATATAAAAGGGTCACATAAATTTTCTGGGGATTAACTAAAAAGTTTTTCCATTCTAAACAGAAAGAATTTCACATCTACGACACCTCTTTGATTTGCTCTAAAGAGTTTTACTTTTGAATTAAAAGATTCAGCGT
>Ga0209702_10008535_pt1 | contig 11876 bp, 7 predicted proteins | sample FRY01_FD_187210 | JGI IMG/M metagenome (GOLD analysis project Ga0209702, IMG submission 187210) | Freshwater microbial communities from Lake Fryxell liftoff mats and glacier meltwater in Antarctica - FRY-01 (SPAdes) (version 2) | ecosystem: Environmental > Aquatic > Freshwater > Ice > Glacier... | reverse complement strand
CAGAACTACTGCGCGTAGTTACAACCTCTGAACTAGCGGACACTTGGGCAGATGCACTAGATGAAACCTGTGAGCGGTTCGAGATCAACGATCCGTTTAGGATTGCAGGGTTTTTAAGCCAAGTGGCTCACGAATCTGGAGGCTTTAAGCACGTCAAAGAGAACCTAAATTACTCCGTTGCAAGTCTAATGCGGGTATGGCCCCAACGATTTCCAACAGTTGAAATTGCTCAACGCTACGCTATGAACCCTGAAAAGATTGCAAACAAGGCGTATTGTGACCGCATGGGTAATGGAGATGAGGAGTCAGGAGACGGCTGGAAGTTTATCGGCAGAGGATTGATTCAGTTGACCGGCAAGAATAATTACGTCGCCTACTCGCTCGCTTGTAATAACGAAGCGTTACAAAAACCTGAGATTGTTGAACTCCCTAAGTACGCAGCCGAGTCCGCAGGATGGTTTTGGAATGTGAATAAGCTCAATACATTAGCTGATGCCCAAGATATTGGGGGGATGTGCAAAAGAATTAATGGAGGCTTCAATGGGCTCGACGACCGACAGATGAAGTACTCACGTCTCATGGACTACTTTAGTCAAGCAGGCTAAAATCGAGCCAATAAAAGGTTAATTTATGCTAACTAAGCTCGCACTCCGTCCCGGAATTCAGAAAGAAAACACGCGATTTTATAACAACGCGGGTTGGTACGACAGCGACAAAATCAGATTCCGCGCAGGGACGCCTGAGTCAATTGGTGGCTGGATACCGATTGCAAATGCAGCGACGTTTCAAGGTGTATGTAGATCTTTGTTTGACTGGCTTACGTTGGGCGGCGCTAAGATTATGGCCGTTGGTACGAATCTTAAGTATTACCTAGAGGTTGGTGGTATCTATTATGACATTACACCACTCAGAGAAACCACGGCGGCCGGCGATGTTACCTTTGCGGCCGTGGACGGGTCTGATGTTATCACTGTGACAGACGTTGCGCATGGAGCCGTTATCGGTGATTTTGTCACGTTTAGTGATGCAGTGAGCTTGGGTGGCAATATTACTGCGGCCGTGCTCAACCGAGAATATCAAATAGTTTCAGTGGTTGATGCTGACAATTACACGATTGAAGCAACAGCCACGGCAAACGCTTCTGATATAGGTGATGGCGGTGCAGCCGTTGTAGGTGCGTACCAAATTAACGTAGGCCCTGAGATTCAAGTTCCGCTGGTTGGATGGGGTGCGGGCGCATGGGGTTTAGGTACGTGGGGCGTGGGTGTAACAAGCCCAATTGCGCTGCGACTATGGAGTCAGTCAAACTTTGGCGAAGATCTTATATTTGGCCCGCGCACAGGGCCTATGTACTATTGGAATGTGTCTTCTGGTGTCACAAGCCGTGCGGTTGCGTTAAGCTCTTTGGGGGGCGCATCTGACGTGCCTGTTATTCAGAATACGATTTTTGTGTCTGATGTGTCTAGGTTTGTGTTTGCTTTTGGTGCAAACGAAATTGGCAGCTCAACTCTCGACCCAATGCTTATTCGCTGGTCAGATCAGGAAGACGCAGCCAATTGGACGCCTGCCGTTACCAACCAAGCCGGTAGCATACGCCTATCAAAGGGCACCAGAATCCTCACGGCGCTTCAGTCTCGTCAAGAGATATTAGCGTTTACAGACGGTGCCTTATACAGCCTACAGTACCTCGGTGCGCCAATTGTATGGGGCGCTCAGCTTGTCGGTGATGGTGTAACTTGTATGGCACCAAACGTAGTCTCTACTGCGGCAAACGTGACGTACTGGATGGGGATAGATAAGTTCTACGTGTTTGATGGTAACGCCTCGACCTTAAATTGCGATGTGCGTCGATACGTGTTTTCTGACATGAATTTGCTGCAGCGCGAACAGTTTTTTGCAGGGTCAATTGAAGAGTTTAACGAAGTCTGGTGGTTTTACTGTTCGGCCAATAGTATGGCCATTGACCGCTATGTTGTTTATAACTACCTAGAGAAGATCTGGTATACCGGAAATCTTGGCCGAACAGCTTGGCTAGATGTTTGCAACTGTTCGTTCCCAAATGCCGCAACCTATGACTACACAATCGTGCAGCATGAAAATGGCGTAGACGACAATACAAATGGCACGCCTCAACCTCTCCACTCTTACATTGAGAGCTCAGAATGGGGAACGGGCGACGGTGATAGCTTTACATTTATTCGCCGCGCATTACCGGATGTGACGTTTCGCGGGTCTACAGAAGGTACGACTCCACAGCTTACGATGACGGTCAAGCCCATGACAAATTCAGGCTCTGGGTATAACTCTCCTGAGTCTGAAGGCGGGAGTCCCTCTGCACCGGTCGTGCGGATCGCTCAAGCGCCCATAGAGGAGTTTACTGGGCAAGTCTTTATCCGAGTAAGGGGTAGACAGTTTGTGCTGCGCTATGAGGCTAACCAGCTTGGCACGGCATGGCAGACAGGTGCGCTACGTGTCGATGCAGCTAAAGACGGCAGACGCTAATGGCACGCATCACGCCCATACGCGCCCCCGCGCTTCCTCTGGCTGAACCAGATTACACGCGATCATTTAAAGACAGGTATTCAAGCGTTTTACGTTTATACTTTAACCAGATTGACGGGATTTTTCAGAATTTACTGGGAGATAACGGTGGTCAGTATCTACAGAATCCACATATTGCCGCCACAGGAAACACGGATCAGTACGCAGACGGGGATGATAGTCCGACTCTGGTGTTGTTTGATACCGTAGAGACCGCTTCAGGGTTTACCCTTAATATAGACGGTTCAGCGACAGCAAACCAAGACGGGGTTTATAAGATTGACTATAGATTGCAGCTTATAAACACAGCTAATGTTTCACACGATACCTTTGTTTGGCTTAAGACTAACGGTAGTTTAGTGACTGATTCATCTAGCCGGTTTACTGTGCCCGCGAGCAAAAGCGCGGGTGTGTATGGTTTTGTTGTTGCGTATTCTTCGATTGAATTTAAAATTGCTAAAGACGATGTGATCCAACTTTATTGGGCGACAGAGACCGCTTATGATCCAGTTGGCCCCGTAAATGGCGTTTACTTAGAAGCGATTGCTGCTCAGACCCTGCCATATCCTCGCCCCGCAAACCCGTCGGCCGTAGGTAGTATTAACTACGTCTCACGCTTACCTTAGTGAATATTATATTTTGCTTAGACAGGCTCAGTTCGTGCAAGGACGAGATTGACGCGTTAGCAGTGCAGCATCACGCTGAAGTAAATATTTTTAATGATGTGCCGCTTGACATTAATTGGGCAAAGTATTTGCAGGCCGAGAAAAGTGGCAATTATGCGCTTGTTGTAGCCAAAAGTAACGGCGCAATTGTGGGGTGGCTGGGCTTCTTTGTATATGAACATATGCGGCATATCGGGTATAAAATAGCCAAAGAAGATTGGTATTACGTTACCCCCAAGTGTCGCGGTAATGGTATTGGCAAGAGTTTGTTTCGGTTTGCAGAAATTACGCTGAAGAATATGGGTGTACGTCGCGTGATGGTTAGTTGCAAGGTAGAGCACGACCACACGATATTGCTTGAGTCTTTAGGTTATGACAACCACGAAAAGAATTTCACGAAGGTACTGACATGAGATATAAACATCACTCACTATTGCCGATCGGTGCGTTTGAGCGTCGCGGAAGCGTTGTGAGTGGAGCGTCAGTATTGTTGCACGGCGGCGATAGTTGGCCTACACAGGATGAGACGACTGACGGCTATTGGCAAGATTCAGGGAATGCTGACGCTGGGAGCACTTGGATAGCAAATCCGCATAACGGCTATTGGCAAGATTCAGGGAATGCTGACGCTGGGAGCACTTGGATAGCAAATCCGCAACCTGTCGCTCCACCACCGCCACCACCGCCACCTCCTCCTCCTCCCCTAGCCGCGCCGACTCCTGTTGCGCCACCGCCTCCTCCGCCACTACCTCCTCCTGCGGCGCCTGCGTATACGCCATTCAATGTAGATGAGTTTGGCGGCTATAAGCTAGGCGAGCAGCAAAGTGACGCGCACATGGACTACGCCCGCAATGCTGAGCTTGCTAACTGGCAAATGGAACGCGGCAGATCCGACTTAGCGCAGCAGTTTATGGATCAGGCTAATGAACTTAAAAGACAACTATCTAGTCCTTATAGAGTAGACACGTCTTTAAGCGAGAAGGGGACGCAATATACGATGGTCACCCCCGGTGGCAGCTTCGACGTCAAGCCTGCCGAAGATGGGACTGGTTACTATAACGTTGCGTCTGGATCTGGTGATAGCGGTACGGACTCTTACGGTGCAATAGTAACACCGGAGTCCTTGCAGGTGCAGCAAGAGGGAATTGCGAACAAGCCGTTTGGGGCAGGATTTGGTCAGAATCTTGGCTATGCTTATGAGATCAGTAATTCGGAAGGCAATCCATTTAAACGATTTGACGCGCAGGGCAACCTGACAGACTTTGTAGACCAACATGGTCAATGGCAAAGCGCCGCCGACATAAAGCCGACAGGTTTTACCCCAAACGCTCAGACAGGGGAACTTCAGACTACGTATGAGTACGGCGGTCTTAGTGATATTACGGGGGATTGGGTTCCCGGTATGTCAAAATTCCACGAAGATCAAGCCGGATTTCTTGGCGAAGGTGGCTGGAGTAGAGTGGCGGGACTGGTCGCTGCCGGTTTGAGCGCGGGCATTGCGGGCGGCGCATTTGCTGGGATTGGTCTAGGCACCGCATCCGGAGCGCTTACCGCAGCGCAAGCTGCCTCTCTAATGGGAGTTAATGCGGGTTTAAGTTTAGCGGCAGTTGGCACCGCTGCGGCTCAAGGAGCGCTTACAAGTATCGCGCTAACAGGACTGCAGGGCGCTAAGCCTGCAGATGTCCTGAAGGCAGGATTAATTGGCGGCATCGCAGCAGGTGGTGGATCGGCAATTAGCGGAGCGGGTCTTGGAACAGTAGGCAATATTGCCGCAAAAACAGGATTGCAAGCTGGCATCACAGCGATTACAGGCGGGGACGTCAAGCAAGCTTTAGTGAGCGGTCTTATTAGCAGCACACTACCTGTTGTGCTCGGCGAGGTTCTGTCAAGTGATGCACTGAGTGCCATAAAGAGTTTGCCTGAGCCTGTGCAGAAAGTTCTCATGAATACTGCTACAAGCGTCTTAAATGCAGGCTTTAATGGTCAAGACATTTCTGACGCAGCGACAAACGGCGTGATGAACGGCATGATTAGCGTTGCCAAGGATTTTGCCAGTGGCGCATTTAATAATCTGACAGAATCTGAGTTGGCGCAGTCTGTAAAAGGCTACTTCAACCCAAGCTCTACAGCAGGTAATTTTTCTGGCGCATATGAGGATATGGCGTTTTATGATCCGAATCTGGCGCTTGACGACGTCATTAATAATTTGCCAAGCGTCACTCTTACGACACTACCTTTGGTGCAAGACGCAATCAACCGCAGCACAACAAATCCTGACGATTTTTACGTTGCTGTCGTTGATGCTATGGAAAACCCGTATAGCGGGGTGTCGTCGCCGCTGTTGGCAAGTGCCACGACCAGTGATTCAGTTATTACATTGCCTGATGGAACAAGACAACTGATTGTGCCAGATGATGGCGAAGGTCCAACTTTTGGCGATGGTAGATCTGCCGCAGAGCCGCTCATTTACTCTAACGGAAGCTGGTTTGGAACGGCAGAGGAAGCACTATCTCTTTATAACGACATAATGTTCGAAAGAAATGAAGATCCTGCAACTTCAATATCAGAGCCAAAATTCCTTGCAGCCTTAGAACGGCTTTCTCTAAAACCAATCAATTACAGTAATTTTTCTCAGTTTGACGATTTAGAAGACCCGCTCGGTGCGTATGGTTCTCCGTCGCCAATTTCAAGCAAGTCTTTCCAAAGCGCCTTTGGTACATCATTGCCGCCAGAAGCGTATACAAGCGCAATTGATGCACTCGAGCTGGCAGGTGTTGGTACTGTATACAAGACAATTGACGACTTACAACAGTCCCCAGAAACCGTGGTGACATCGGCATTTCAGGCTTATTTTGGTCGTGACCCGACGCCACAAGAAGCGTCTTCTTTTACAGAAAAAACACAAAATAACCAGTGGGTTTCTCCACAGGATTTGATTAAGAATGTGTTTGATTACGCGCAACAGGAAAAACGTCAAGAGCTAGAGGCGATATTTGTAGAAAATTATCCAAATACTCAACCGATAATCACTACCCCTCTTATAGAGGCGGCAATGAATCAGCCAGTTGATCCAGTTACCCAAGTGCGTGAGGATGTCGAATCTGAAGCGCCTAAAGTCAACGCACCCGCAGGCGGAAGCGGTACACAGGGTGGGGCTTTAGCGGGCAACGAGGGTCGAGTTGGAGCAGTCAGTGCGGTCGCTGCCGAATCGCAAGACGCTAATATTAAAAGTGAGGCTGCAAGTCTTGTTACTCAGGCGGCTGAATCAGGGCTATTAGAGGCGGCGGACATACCACCTGTATATCTGCGCATACTAGAAAGTTCGTGGGCGTTGAATGTCACACCGATAGTGGCTGCGCAGCAAGGACTTATAAACGCAGACGGTTCACTTAGTGAGAATGGCGTACAGGTTGTCTCCGATGTAACAGGAATTTCACCTGCCGACGTGATAGCCGCCGTTCATGGTTCAAGTACTGTTGAAGCGGGTTCTGGGTCTGGTTTAACGTCCTTGGGCGCCGGAGCAAACGCAGGTATAGGAACGGGAGCTAAGGCAGGAGAAGGTGAAGGCGGCTACTCAGGCGATGGTGTAGGTGGTCAGGGTGAGGGTGTTGGTGTAGGCGTCGGCAGCGGATCAGGCAATGTAAAAGCCAATCAGCAGGCGCAAAGTCAGCAGCAATTATTAGATATTTTGAATCAAACACGTACAACAAATGTAAAAGCCCCCAAGGTTGCCGATATACAATACCTCTACGATATAAGCGGCGACAGCGTGTTTGCTACGCCTAAGCAAGAAAGCTTAATGATTTCCCCGTATGGTGCAGCTGCTGAGTATATAGAAGGTGTGATGCCAAAGTATAAATATGCCGATGGCGGCGTAGTTGAAACCTACGAAAGCCTCTATGAATTGTTAAGGAGTAAATAATGCTACAAGACGAAATTGATAACTATATGCTTGGAACTGATAATCTTTTTTCTGGAGATTACGGTTCTTTTGGATACTGGGCGAATCAACTTGGCGGCCTTTTATCCGGCGGGTCTGGAAGTTCAGGCAAGTTAAACCTAGGTTCACTTTTGGCATCTGGTGCGGGTGGGGTTGCAGGGCTTCTTGGCGGTGGTGGCGGTTCACGACCGACAGGCTATCAAGGTAAGGTGCCTAAATTTACTGCAACACGCGAACAAGTGCCTTACGCTGCGGATCCAAATCGACGCCCCGGCTCTGCTGGCAGACGTTATTTTACAGATATGGTCTATACGCCTGTCGCACCTGCCGAAGCGTCTCCCGCTGCACCCATAGACACTCCTGCAGGTGGAGGAGACGGTGGAGGAACAACGAATCTTGAATACGACCCCAACCAAGCCGGCAATAGTGGTGGTGGCGCACATGGTGGTTATGTTGGGTATGCACAAGGTGGTCTCATGGGTCTAGCCCAAGGCGGTTCTGCAGGTTACTATTTAGGTGGTAAAACAGACGGCATGGCTGACAAAGTTCCGGCAGTCATAGACGATACACAACCTGCTAAGCTAGGGCACGGTGAATTCGTGGTGCCGGCGGACGTCGTTGGCTTTCTAGGAAGCGGCAATTCGGAAGCGGGCGCTGATGTTTTGTATAAAATGATGGACAGAATTAGGCAAAACGCACACGGTAATAAGAAACAGATCAAGCCCGCTAATTTAAAGAAAACGCTACCCGCGTGAGGTAAATCATGGCAACAACTACAGGCTTTACTGCTCCTCCAGATCCAACGGCGGGCAAGCAAATTGGCACAGAATCGTCTCTCTCTAACTGGGCAGGCGATTACGTCACTAATATGCTCGGCAAGGGTCAGGCACTTAGTGAAACACCGTACCAAGCCTATACAGGGCCACTGACTGCTGGTGCCTCTGGGTTACAGCAACAAGCGTTTGGTACGGCGGCCAACTTGCAAACACCTGCGTCGATCGCGGGCGCATCTGGTATTGCCGGCAATATTGTGAATCAATACTTGGGTTCCGAGTACGACCCAACACAATTTAGCAATCAGTTTAGCGCCCCCGCGCTTTCTGGGGCTACGCAGTTTAGTAATCAATATACCGCGCCTGCAAACTACCAAGATACGCAATTCAATACCGGCATCTTTGGTACGCAGCAAGCGCAGCAGTACATGAATCCGTATATCCAATCAGCGCTTAATCCTCAACTAGAAGAAGCACGCCGGCAAGCGCAAATCTCTCGACTAGGAGATGCGGCAAGATTATCTCGCGCTGGTGCGTACGGTGGCGGCCGTCAAGCGATGATGGAGTCTGAGATCAACCGTAACCTAATGAATAAGCAAGCAGACATTACCGGCATTGGGTATAACACCGCATACGACAAAGCGGCCGGTATGTTTACGTCTGACCAAGCACGTAACCTAGAAGCCCAACGTGGCACGGAGCAGTCCAAACAGTTTGGCTATGGGCAGCAAGCTAACTCTGCACAACAACGAGCTCAATTCGGCCAAGCAGCGCAACAAGCCCAAGAGGCCGCACGCCAGTTTAACCAAGGTCAGCAGATGACTGGAGCGCAATCACAAGCGCAGTATGGCCAAGCAGCAAAAACAGCAAGTGAACAGTCCAAACAGTTTGGGGCAGACTACGGTTTGCGTGGGTTACAGGGTGCGCTATCGGCAGCTCAAGCTCAAGGCGCTCTAGGTTCGGCACAAAACCAAGCAGATCTGGCAAACTTAGGTGCGCTATCGGGTCTAGGCTCAATCCAGCGTGGCATCGAAGGCGAAGGTATTGCAGCAGATTATGGACAGTTCAAAGAAGAGCGCGACTATCCGTACAAGCAAGTTCAGTATCAACAGTCGTTATTGCAGGGTATGCCTCTGGCCACGCAGTCGTATAGCTATCAACAGCCTTCCGCAACATCTAATGCGATGGGCGGAGCCGGCAGTATCTTAAGCCTGTACAACTCACTGTTTAACCAGCCTGCGGCGAAGACATAAATAAGGATAGGCCATGATGAACGGTATCGACCAAGACGTGCAAACAAAGATGAACGCCTATCGTGGCAATCCTCAAGCATTAGCGCAGCAATACTCACAAAGTCAGCAGCTTATAGACCTCCTTGCCTTGCAGAAACTCAAGTCTGAGAAAGAAGCAGCGGCGCGTGATATGCAGATGAAGATGGGCGGTCAAGGTATGCCTACCGTTGCAGAGTCTCGTGAGCAAGAAGTTTTAGATCTGACTAAGCAAGAGTTAGCACAACAAACCACAGGTGCCGCACAGAATCAGGCGCAGCAAAAGCAACAAGCCATGCAGCAAATGTTATCTCAGCAACAGCCACGAATGTCAGCAGGCCCGTTACAAGGTATGTCAAGCCCGATGAGTCAAGGCGTGGGTGGAATGGCCGCTAATAATATGTCTCCTAAAGCTATGGCTGCAGGTGGTATTGTTGCGTTTGAAGAGGGCGGGTCAACCAGTTATGAAGATGAACCTTCTATATACTCTGACGAAGAAATGCGCCAACGGATTGCTAATCGCGGGCGTCTTGCTCCTGAGCGGGCTCCTGCTTTGCCTAGCTCTTTTGGGAGTCTTGCTAATCGCGGGATTCGCACTTTAATCGGTGATCGCACTCCACAAGAGGTATATGAGAATCGACGCCAAGAAGGCGAGACGGCTGCTGGTTATTCCCCTGAAGAGCGTGCCATCTTGCAGCGTCAGATCGACGCTCGTGCTCAATTAGACAGTGATCGCTACAACCCTGACCGTAGAAAGTCTGAAAGCTTGGCTCGGTTTTTGTTGGGCGGGGCGGGACGTACTGGTATCGGTAGCGTGCTCGCAGGCGCAGGTGCTGCCAACATTAATTACAACGAAGCAATGGATGCTCAAGAGCGTCAAGCTATGGTAGACCGTCAGAAGCAAGAGGCAGGCATGGTTGATACTGGCCCTGCAGCAAGATTGGCTGGCATGAAATTAGGGACAGACGCGGAGCGCACAGCCATGACTGGATTAGCTCAAGGTACGGGCGATGCCGTGCAATTAGAGCAGCTTCAGGCGGCAGCAGCACGCGCAGGCATTAGTCCTGAAGACAAGCGTATTACTCAAGCGTATCAAGCATTAAATAGTAATCCTGAAATTAAAGCACTGTTAAAAACCAGAGAAAGTTCTAACTTTGCGGTTGACTCGCCAGAAGCGGCGCAAATTAATCAACGGATTTATGAGATTGCTGCGCCTATTTTCCTTGGCAGAAAACTTGACCCAGACTTGTTTATTCCAAAGCCGCCTGAAGTAACAGCGGCACCTACTCCAGAGCCCGGGTTTTGGAGTAATTTATTCAATAGTGGGGCACTGACGCCTTTTGGTAGCACGACTCAGCCACCCACGGCAGCTCGTCGTGCAGCCCCAACCACCGGTGCCGTAGACACTTCTAACCCATTGTTGCGATAAAAATATGCCAAATTTGTCGGAAATTCTCAACGATCCTAATTATCTTAACGCTAACGAGGAGACTAAAGCTGCCATCTTTACAAAGTATGCACCTTTAGATGAGAATTACACGCAGGCAAATGCCGCTACTCAAGGTGCTATTCGCAACAAGTTTGGCGTAGAAGGTCAGGAAGGAATGGGGCCGCGTGGTGGTTTAGATGCTGGCATATATTCGGGTTATCAGCAAGCCAAAAGTGCGTTTGCCGGATTGGGTGGGCGTACTGGGCTAATGAGCTTGGAAAGCGCTAAAGCCATTCAAGAAGAAGCTGAAGACAAGCGACGCAAAGCCTTTAAACCGTCAGAAAAAAGTTGGGCTGAAGATCCTCTGAACAAGTTTGGAGAATTGCTCGGTCAATCTCTGCCATTTATGGCTGCGCCTATTGTTGCCGGTGGCGTGGCTACACTTGCTGGCGCTTCTGGCTTAGCTGCCGCAGGTATTAGTGGTCTTGCGTCTGCCGTGCAATTTACCGCCACAAACCTTGCCAGACAACAAGACACAGGCGTTGCCTTAGAAGACACCAAGCTCGGAAATGCGGTGCTAGCTTCAGTCCCGCAGGCGGCGTTGGAAACCCTGTCGTTTAGAATGTACCCGATAGTACAGAAGATATTTGGCGCTGCCGGCAAGCCTTTGACAGCAGCAGAGGCCACTGCAATCACTCGGCAAGGCTTATTTAAAACTGCCGGAGAGATGACTAAAACCGGCGTTAAAGTGGGCGCGACAGAAGGTCTGACTGAAGTTGGTCAGCAGTTCTTTGAGCGTCTACAGGCTGGTTTAAATATCGCAGACAAAGATGCTCGCAACGAGTACCTAGAGAGCTTTGTATCTGGCGCTATCCTTGGCTCAGCGCTATCTCTGCCCGGTGCCGGAGTACGTCGCGCAAAAGCCGAACAAGTTGTTGAGGCTAATAAGCCACAGACATTTGTTGAGCCCAATACCGGCGTAACGATGACTGCATCACCAGTAGAATTAACTGACTCTAATTTAGAATTGGCGGGCACGCAAGATGTTAACGGGCGCACTATTTATATATACGCTCCAAAACCAGAGACCATTTCTTCTGAAACTGGAGAGCAAACGACCTCCGAAGTCGCTCCTCCGCCCCCACAAGATGACACACTTTCGCAAGAAGGCGTGCCGTCTGACCAAGCCCTAGACCAAGCTGCAATGGAAGAAGAGTGGCGTCGTAGTCAAGGTGAGCTGCCTATTGCACCTCCTGCTGC
>Ga0209702_10008532_pt1 | contig 11879 bp, 14 predicted proteins | sample FRY01_FD_187210 | JGI IMG/M metagenome (GOLD analysis project Ga0209702, IMG submission 187210) | Freshwater microbial communities from Lake Fryxell liftoff mats and glacier meltwater in Antarctica - FRY-01 (SPAdes) (version 2) | ecosystem: Environmental > Aquatic > Freshwater > Ice > Glacier... | reverse complement strand
AAGAATCTATCCGCAACGAAGGTGAAAACCAGTTTTGATACTTCGTGACCTATTTGTTCAATTATTGCAGAGAATCGGAGGGGGTGTCGTGCTTGGCCAAGCACGGCAAGAAATGACTTTTAGGTGCAATTTTCTAGGGTAGAAAAACTTTGATATTTATGCTTGTACCGTTGCAGACTGCTCCAACTCCTCTCCGCGTTTGGCGGAAGGTGGGGGCTTATATGATTTCTGAATGAAATTGAGACCTTTGAAGACCTAAACTCAAAGCAAAGGATGAACATTTTACTGATCGGATCAGGAGGAAGAGAACACGCCATGGCATGGAAACTCACACAAAGCAGCCGATTGTCCAAGCTTTACATTGCCCCAGGAAACGCTGGCACACGAACAGTAGGAACGAATGTAGATCTAGACCCACTTGATTTTCCAGCTGTGCGTGATTTTGTTCGTGGAAACGGAATTCACATGGTAATTGTTGGGCCCGAAGCTCCGTTGGTGGCAGGGATTGTAGATTATTTCCAAAATGAGCCTTCGCTGAAATACATTCCTGTTATCGGCCCCACAAAATTGGGAGCGATGCTCGAAGGAAGCAAGGAGTTCTCGAAGGAATTCATGGTTCGCCATAAGATACCAACGGCAGGTTACGGTTCGTTTACCTCTGACTCGTTAGAAGAAGGCTTTAAATTTTTGGAAACGCTTGATTCGCCTTATGTTCTGAAGGCTGATGGATTGGCTGGCGGAAAAGGCGTGTTAATCTGCGATGAATTGGTAGAGGCTCGAATTGAGCTTACGTCCATGTTGGTAGAGCATAAATTTGGTGAAGCTTCTGATAAAGTAGTAATTGAAGAATTCCTTCGTGGAATTGAACTTTCGGTTTTCGTTCTGACGGATGGAAAAAACTACAAGATTCTACCTTCTGCCAAGGATTACAAACGTATCGGAGAAGGTGATACTGGCCTGAATACAGGCGGAATGGGCGCAATCTCTCCTGTCCCCTTTGCCGATCAGGAATTCATGAATAAGGTTGAGGAACGAATTGTGAAACCGACCATCAACGGTTTGGCAAAAGATGGCATCGACTACCGTGGTTTTGTCTTTATCGGATTGATGAATGTGGGAGGCGAACCATTTGTGATTGAATACAACGTACGAATGGGAGACCCAGAAACGGAAGTCGTGATTCCAAGAATTCAAACCGATCTTATTGACCTGTTTGAAGCAGTTGCAGATCAAACACTTGATAAAGTGCAATTGACGGTTGATCCTCGCACAACTTGCACCGTGATGTTGGTCTCTGATGGTTATCCTGGCAATTATGAGAAAGGCCGCCAGATTACTGGTTTAGACAAGGTGAAGGACAGCTTGGTTTTTCATGCAGGAACAAAAGACAGCAATGGAAACGTGCTCACCGATGGTGGCCGCGTGTTGGCAATTACATCCTATGGCGAAAACATGAATGAAGCGCTGGACCAGTCCTACGCCAATGCACACGTAGTAAGCTACGAAGGCAAATACTTCAGATCAGATATCGGGTTCGACCTCTGAGATTAGCGGTTCAGCATCTCATCCTTTTGAAATCCGGCCAGTTTGAAAGTCCAATAAACCAAGGCTAGAGCAATGATTATGATTAGAAGCCAATTCACATAATTCTCTCCAACTTCCAACAGGCCGAATGTCCATAAAAAAAGGTCTCCAATTGGTGCGAGAATTTGCTGTAAGTTCATAGCGTTTTGATTTGTTGCGGCAAATATATCCAATATTTGAAATCGATTAGGTTCAAGGTAAAATGCTAACAGCTATTCTTAGGTCAAATACAATTGCAGCGTTCGTGCTTAGCTACCTAATTGGTGGGTTAATGCTTGTTGTCCCTTACTTTCTTTTGCCTGAAAACAGTTTCAACACAGATATTTTGTTATCACACTGGGCATTTGCTTGGCTTAAGTCAACGCCTGCCTTCATTCCGTATCTGTGCATGATAGTTATTGTAGTAGTAGCAACTCTTTCCCGTTTGCGTTTGCGGGAAGCAAAACAGGTGCTAGGCAACAGGAATCTTGCGATGGTGGCCTTTGTGTCATTGGTTATGGCACAACCAAAAGCAGCACTTGTCCGACCAGATATTCTTGTTGCAACCTTAATTGTTATCGGAACGTTCTTGTTATTGCTTTCAACCTACAAACGCGAATCAGTTCTTTCAGAGATATTTCATGTCGGATTGTTGCTTGGAACGGCAAGTTTATTTGTTGGACAGTCAATTTTCTTCTTGATTCCAGTTGGATTCTCGTTGCTCATTCTAAGGTCTGGAAATTGGAGGGAATGGGCTGTTCTGAGTTTAGGATTGGTGATGACAGCCATTTTCATCATGATGTTCGCTATTTGGGATGAATCTCCTTTTTTGGCCTTTCTGCGAGTGATACAATCCGCTTGGTCCGGAAGGACAGGTTTTGATAACGTGAATGCGGGTCACCTCACCCTGATTCCAGTTGCCCTGATTGGTTTGTCGAGCCTATTCGGAAGCCTCACTATTGGAACAGTTACAGAAAGAAACATCATGCTAACCAATGGCGCATGGGTCATAGGAGGTCTACTTATTGTGCTTCTCCTTGGTTTGAGTTGGCAAAACGGAATTATCATGGTGGCATTTCCGCTAAGCGTTCTCATTACCCGAACACTCGAAAAAATGACCCGCTGGTGGTTGGCCGATCTGCTCTTGCTTTCGCTGATTGCAGCGCCTTTTGTCAGTATCCTATGGCCGCTTTAAATCTACCTAGAACCTGATTAGCTACGGGTTTAGCCTTTTCAGCACCTTCTAACAACAGTTTTTCAATAAGTTCAGGATTCTTCATCAACTCGTCAAAACGGACTCTCTCTTCTTTGAATTCTTCAATAATGAGTTCGAAAAATGCTTGCTTAGCGTGTCCGTAACCGTAATTACCGCCTAAATAATTTTGGCGCATTGCTGCAATTTGGCTTTCTGAAGCGAGAAGAGTGTACAGCGCAAAAGCATTGCACGTATCTGGATTCTTCGGCTCTTCTAATGGCGTGCTGTCAGTTACAATTCCCATCACTTGCTTGCGCAATTGTTTTTCAGGAAGAAAAACATCGATAAAGTTGTTGTACGACTTGCTCATTTTCCGACCATCCGTTCCTGAAATAATCATCACCGATTCGCTGATTTGCGATTCTGGAATCACAAAAAGCTCCTCCTTCATCTGATGATTGACCGAGCTGGCCATATCACGTGTCATTTCCACATGCTGCTTTTGGTCTTTCCCAACAGGAACGATATTCGCATCATACATCAAGATATCGCAAGCCATCAACACAGGATAGATGAACAATCCAGCGTTTACATCAGCCAGATTTTCTGATTTATCCTTGAACGAATGGGCGTTTGCCAACATTGGGAATGGCGTGAAACAGCTCAAATACCAAGTCATTTCTGCCACTTGAGGAATATCTGATTGGCGATAGAAAACCACTTTTTCCGTGTCTAATCCACATGCCAACCAAGCAGCGGCAGTTGCCAGAACATGCTCTTTTCTTGTAGCAGCATCTTTAATTGTAGTTAAAGAATGCATATCGGCAATAAACAGATACGCTTCATTTTTTGCATCTCGACTAAGCTCGATAGCCGGTCGGATTGCACCTAAAATATTGCCCAAATGTTGTCTTCCCGAACTCTGTATGCCTGTAAGTATTCTTGCCATTTCGCGTGTTGTCTAAATCTTTAGCACCAATAAATCCCCCGCCTCGTACCTCGGCACCCTCTTTCAAAGAGGGATTCGCAACTTTCCAGCATTGTCGGGAGACGAATAATCAGAGCAATTAAATCTTCTGAGGGCAAAAGTAAGGGCTTGATGCTTAGAACATGAGTTATTGGGTTTTTGGTGATTGAAGGGTGAATGTTTCTCAATCGGACAATCGTCAGCCCCAATAACCTAGTAACGATTAACTCAATAAAGTTTAACCGAACTACATTTGCTGCATGTCAAAGTTGTTTTGGCCACTGAGAATACTCTGGAGAGGATGGTTTTTCGCATCGTGTTTTATCACATTGATGCCTTTGTTTCCATTCTTTCTCTACTTCGTGCATCACGAACAGCACTTCAAAAAAGCCATGTTCCTCAAACGTATTTGGGCGCGGATGATTTGTTTTATAACAGGAGTTCGAACCACTCTTGAGATTGAAGAACCGCTTACCGATGGACCTTACATCATTGTTCCGAACCATGTTTCGTTCGTGGATATCGTTCAGTCTTACATCGCATTTCCTATCTATTTCCACTATATGGGAAAGGTGCAATTAGGCAAATGGTGGTTCTTCAACATCTTTTTTCATAAGATGAACATCCTCATTGACCGCACAAATTTGCGTGCATCTTACAACTCGTATCAGCGAGCTGCGGATGATTTGAAAAAAGGAATCACCATCGGAGTTTATCCCGAGGCGATTATTCCTGATAATCCACCCAAAATGCTGCCGTTTAAGAATTCACCGTTCAAAATCGCCATCGAGGCACAAGTTCCCATCGTTCCCGTTACTTTTGTAGAAGGATGGAAGATTCTGCCCGCCAAACCGCACGTGTGGGAAGGCGGACGACCTGGCAAAACATTCATCAAGATTCATCGGCCCATTTCCACCAAAGGAATGACCGCCAATGATGTTATTGAACTGAGAGACAAGGCGCAGGACGTCATCCGACAAGAATTGAAACAACATGGATATAACGGATAAAACGGTTGATGAATTGGCGCACTTGGCTCGACTTCAATTTGAGGGTGACGAGAAAGCGCGCATCAAAAAAGACCTAAACAAGATTCTTTCCTTCATGGAAAAGCTGAACCAACTCGACACGGAAGGCGTTGAGCCACTTATTTACATGTCGGAAGAAATGAACGTGATGCGGAATGATGAGAAGAAGAAAACCATTACGCAGAAACAAGCTTTGAAGAACGCTCCCAAAGCAGATTCAGATTATTTCAAGGTTCCTAAGGTTTTGAAGAATCCTGACTCAGAGTAGCTGTTAGGATTTAGCGATAAGCAAAAAAGCCGCTCCGAATAATCGGAGCGGCTTTTTCATTTCGTAATCAGCTAAAAGGCAATGGCAAATTCCGAGTAAAAATTACCGAGACGAAGTTAAACCGCAACTTTCAACTCGTTGCCTGAAGCACCGAGCTGTCGCAGAACAACTTCAGTTACCAGGCCCTTTAGCGAAAGGTCTTCATCCAATTCCTCCCATTGGATTCCGATGCCGGATTCGATTAGTCGCCAATTGTTCAGGGCTTTTTCCGATCCGTTCCTTAGTCCAGCATGGTCAGAAAGCGAAGTTGCAATTACACTCCCGCTAGAAAGTATGACCACCAAACGATCCGTTTCCTTGTTCACATGCACGTCTTTTATCTGCAACTTTCCTTCAAGGATGAGTCGCTCAAATGAGTCAGACGATTTCACATCAGTTGAATCTTTCATTCCAAGTATTTTTGAATAGGTCCAAATTTGCAGTTACAATTTCAATGATCTGCTTTCTCTCCTTAACGGTGAAGCCATAAAAGTATTCCTGCTCCAATACTGGTTCAAGCCACATTTTGCCAACGGCATCGCCTTTTTCAACGTGAATATGCATGGGCTCGTTGACTTCGTTACTGTAAAAAAAGAAACGAAATCCGCTTACGCGTAGAGCAGTTGGCATATATGAAAGGTAATGAAAACGCTACTTCACTGAACTAGCAGAACTCATCATAAGCCCCCGTCAAATTCTCAGCAATCATTTCTGGTGTGCGGCCTTCAATATGATGACGCTCGATAAAATGAACCAAGTTTCCGTCTTTGAATAATGCAATACATGGGCTTGATGGTGGATAAGGAGCGGTATGCGACCTTACTCGAGCCACCGCAGCCGTATCGAAACCAGCAAAAACCGTAGTAGTCCTCGTTGGCTGCTTGCTGTGCTTTAATGCCATTTTTATCGATGGACGTGCATTTCCTGCGGCACAACCGCAAACTGAATTTATGAAAACCAAGGTGGTTCCATCAGCCTTAACGGCCGCGTCTACATCTTCTGGTGTAAGCAACTCCTTCACTCCTGCAGAAGTGATGTCTTGCTTCATTGGTATTACTATTTCTGGTGGATACATATCCTATCGTTTTTAATTAATAGCGCAAAGTTATCGTTTATCTAAACTCATTCTAAATAACTTTGTTCAAGATTAAAAGTGCTAGTGTATGCGATATAATTTGAGTGAGATAAAATCTGTAATCGAGGATAGAAGAACCATCATTCCCGAGAATTTTTCATCGCGAAAGGTTCATAAGGAAATAGTGATGGAATTGTTGGATGCCGCTAAGTGGGCACCAACGCATCGTTATACACAGCCGTGGCATTTCAAGGTTTTTCTAGGTGATGGTTTGAAAAAGCTTTCGGAGTTCCAATCTGAGCTTTACAAAGCGAAAAAAGGCGATTCTTTTGAGCAGGAAAAGTTTGACAAACTACGCGACCGTCCGTTGATGACAACCGCTATCATTGGCATTTGCATGAAGCGAGATGAAGCCGAACGAGATCCAGAGCAAGAAGAATTGGCCTCGGTATCCATGGCGGTTCAGAATATGATGTTGATTGCAGCCGCGCACGGTATTGGCGCGTTTTGGTCGAGTGGAGGTGTTACGTATTGGCCAGAAGCGAAAGATTTTATGGGCTTAGGAGAGAAAGATAAATTCCTTGGTTTTCTTTACCTCGGTTATCCTAAAGAAAACTGGCCAAGGAAGACCAGAAGAAAGCCACAAGAGTATTTTACGGAATGGGTTGAATAAGTCCGCATCTTCCGCATCAGGCGGAGAGAAAAGAAAAACATAAACTTGGCGTCTTTGCGCCTTTGCGAGAGAATAAAATATGAGCTACAAAGCATTTCAAGAAGACACTATTTCATTGACTGAAGCAAAGGAGGCGGCAGAACGACTTTCGTTTTACCCAATGATGTTTCAAGCTGCCGTTTCGCTGAACAGAACAGGCATTATGCAGGCGTTAGCAAATGCGGGGAGAAAAGGAGCGACATCTGAAGAATTGAGTAAGGAATCGGGCATTTCTCAATATGGAGTAGAAACGCTTTTAGAAGCTGGTTTGAGTTTGGATTTGGTGAAGTTGATAGAGCCGTACAAGTACAAAATTGGAAAGACAGGTTCCTTTTGGTTGATGGATAAGCAGACCGTGGCAAACACAGATTTTATTCAGGATGTGTGTTATAATGGAACATTCCATTTAGAGGAAGCTATCAAGGAAGAAACGCCAGCTGGCTTGAAGGAGTTGGGCGATTGGCCGACCATCTATCATGGATTATCCAAACTTCCTGGCCGCGCTAAAGAAAGCTGGTTCACGTTTGACCATCATTATTCCGACCAGGCTTTTCAGCAGGCGCGAAAAGAAGTATTCCATTTCAAACCAAAATCTATGTTGGATATTGGAGGAAACACAGGAAAATGGTCTTTCCAATGTGTGGAGAACGACCCCGATGTGCACATGACAATTGTGGATCTTCCTAGTCAGACAGGATTGGCAAATCCGCGTATTAAAGAAGCTGGATTGGAGAATAGAATTTCTACACACGAACAGAACGTGTTGGATGCAGAATATCAGCTTCCGAAAAACCAAGATGCGGTTTGGATGAGTCAGTTCTTAGATTGCTTTTCGCCCGAACAGATTAAGCATATTCTAAGCCATGCAAAAGATGCGCTTTCGGATGATGGCCGCGTATTCATCCTCGAAACATTTTGGGACTTGCAAGACAGCATGACCGCGACTTATTGTCTACACGCAACATCGCTGTATTTTACATCGATGGCCAACGGAAACAGCAAGATGTACGATAGCAAACGCATGGCGCAATACGTTGAAGAAGCAGGTTTGGAAGTAGAGAAAACCGTTGAAACGGTTGGTTATTATCACTCACTAATGATTTGCAAAAAGAAATCGTAGAGGTTTGCTGCGGCAAACTCCCACAAAATCAATTTTAAATGGGTTGGAAAGACATATTTAGTGGAGGCGGAAGCTCCAATATTCCTTGGAATACTATGAGCGAGGAAAGCCAAATTCAAGAAATTGTGGAATTATCACACGAAAAGCCGCAACTCATTTTTAAGCACAGCACGCGCTGTTCTATCAGTTCTATGGCCAAATCTCGTTTAGAACGAGAGTGGAATTTGGAGAATGTTCAGCCTTGGTATTTAGATTTGATTGCATATCGAAATGTATCGAATGCCATCGCCTCTAAATTGGGCGTTCATCATGCATCTCCACAAGCCATTTTATTAAAGAATGGAGAGGTTGTGCACGATAGTTCTCACAGTGCAATTTCGGTTGCAGACTTGAGCAAAGTGCTCTAAATCTATTTACATTTTCAGGTACTTGTTAAAGTCTGAAATACGGTTGGGAGAGCCGAAAATGTACAAAATATCGTCCTGCAATATTTTGTCATCCGCAGCCAAGTTTGTTAGGTATTTCTCTCCCCGTTTTATAGAAAGCACGGTAATGTTGAACTGCGCGCGGAGGTCCGATTCGGCAATAGACTTTCCAACAATTTTGTTGTTTCCTTGCTGCACTTTTAAGGTGGCAATTTCCATACTTGGCACGTGCAATTCTGTGCCATTAACCTTTTGTCTAGGGGTTTCGCTTAACAACAAATCGTAGTTATGCGACCGCACCGAGTTGATGAAACGCTGTATCTCATCCATCGGAATGAGATACTTTTTTAATACGGAGGTAAATATCTCAATCGAGGTTTCAAACTCTTCCGGAATAACCTCATCGGCTCCAATACGCAGGTTTTCCGAAATTTCGTGCGTGTAGCGGGTACGCACAATAATGTATGCCAGTTCGGAGAAATCGCGTACAGACTGTACAATCTTTTTTGTGGTTAACGGGTCGCTAATGGCCACTACAACTACTCGCGCCAAATGCACGCGCACGTGCTGCAAAATCATCGGGTCGGTGGCATCGCCAAAAAGCACGGTTTCCCCGTTTTTCTTTGCCAACTCAATCATCTCAGGATCAAGCTCTACTATCAAACACGGAATATCTGCGTGCCTGGCGGCCTTGCTCACATTTTGGCCGTTAAGCCCGTAACCAATTATCACCAAATGATTGCGCAGTTGGTCTGTATTTACCGCTTCTTCTGCTTTTCGTTTAGAAAGCCGATTAAGCCGTTGTTGCACGGCAGCAGGGAGTGGCGCCCGCAGCAGTTGGTCTGCAATCCTATCGCTAAACATGATTACAAAAGGCGATGCGCCCATGGTAACAATAGAAACAGCCAAGAAATACTGATAAACGCTCTGCGAAATGAGTTCGTGCTGCATGCCAGTTGCCGATAGTAGAAAGGCAAATTCGCCAACCTGAAACAGCGTAAGCGAGGTAATAATTACTGTACGCATGGGATAACCCAGAACGATAACTGCTACGATGATAACACTGATTTTGAGCATGGATACGCCTAAAGCCAAGAGGTGAATAGTTACAACATTTTCGACAAAGAAACTGAGGTTAAGCAGCATACCTATAGACACGAAAAAGAAGCTGACAAACACTTCTCTAAACGGAAGAATGTTGGCTGTTGCCTGATGGCTGTAGTCCGATTCTGAAATAATTAAGCCAGCAAAAAAAGCACCCAACGCCAACGAAAGCCCCACCGAACTGGTAAGCCATGCGGTTGAAAAACAGACCACAACTACTGTAAGAATAAACAGTTCGCGGCTTTTGGTTTTTACTACCAGGTTGAGAATTACTGGCACTACATAGCGCGCCAGAAGCACAATTAGCGTTACAATTCCCACCACTTTGGCTACCATCCAAAGCACGGTTTCTAGCACGTTATCCGTCTCTCCAGCCAAAATGGGCACGGCCAGCATCATGGGTACTACAATTACATCTTGAAAGATGAGAATGGCCACCGAAATGCGACCATGAGGAGCCGTTATTTCTCCTGTTTCCTGTAATATTTTTAGCACAATAGCTGTACTACTGAGGGAAAAAAGGAAACCTAGAAAAACCGATTCGTTCCAAGAAAGACCAGCAAATCGCGCTAGCAAAGCCGTTACGCCAATGGTACCAAACACTTGTATGAGTCCTCCACCGATTACCGCTTTTTTCATGGATGCCAGCGAACTGAGCGAAAACTCAATGCCAATAACAAACAGAAGGAAAATAATGCCTATTTCTGAGAGAAGTTCTATTTCATGTGAAGCATGAACAAGCCCCAAACCATGCGGGCCAATAAGCACGCCCGTACCCAAAAACCCCAGAATACTTGGTAGTTTAAGTCGCTGAAACAGCAGTACAACGAATACCGAAATACCGAGAATAATAACTACATCTGAAAGAATAGGAATTTCCATGTGGTTGTCTGCGGCTAAAGATAACCGTGAGATGTAAACATGGCTGAGTGTTTACATATTATCTTCGACCATTAACCATCAATTATTTTCCATGAGAAAAACGTCTATGCTTTCGCTAATTCTTGCTGTTTTTATGTTTGGCTGCAATCAGCAGCAACCAGCGGAGGTTGCAAAAACCATTAGCCAGAACTGCGATTACAACAACTTCAAAACCCCAGGCGATTACCAAGCTGGTGGCGTGCAGATGATTGACCTTGTAGAAGGCTACAAAGTTTGGACAAAGCGCTACGGAAATAGCCCAATGAAGGTGCTTATTCTGCATGGCGGACCAGCAGGAACACATGAGTATTTGGAGAGCTTCCAGAGCTTTTTCCCGCAAGCAAATATTGAGTTTTATGAGTACGACCAATTGGGTTCTTATTACTCGGATCAACCAGAAGATTTAAGCCTTTACACCATTGAAAGGTTTGTAGAAGAAGTGGAGCAAGTGCGCGTTGCGCTTGGGTTGGATAAGGATAATTTTGTGCTTCTCGGACAAAGTTGGGGAGGAATTCTTGCCATGGAATATGCGCTCAAATACCAGCAAAATCTGAAAGGCTTAATCATCTGCAATATGACAGCCGATTTCCATAAATACGCGGCTTACAACAACAAACTGAGAAATGAATTACGGCCAAGCTTGGTTGATACTTTCAAGATGTTTGAGGACAAAGAAGACTACGGAAACCCACTTTATTTAGAGTTGGTGGAGAAGGAATTCTACGCCAAACACATCTGTAAGATTTACCCTTTTCCTGAGCCAGTTGCCAGAAGCTTTAGCCATTTCAATGGAGAAGTTTACAGCTACATGCAAGGCCCAAGTGAGTTCGTGCCGGGTGGCATCTTAAAAGATTGGAGTGTTTGGGATAGGCTGCCCGAAATTGAAACACCAACGCTTATGGTTGGAGCAGAATACGACAGCATGAATCCGGTTGAAATGAAGGAAATGGCAACCCTTGTTCAGAATGGAGAGTCTTTGCACTGCCCAAACGGAAGTCACTTGGCGCTATGGGATGACCAAGAGGTGTTTATGGAGGGGGTGATTGAGTTTATTCACCGAACCTTCGAGCATTAATTCCTCGGTCAATTAAACCGATGCTGAGTAACCCGTATTTGTGATGTCAAGAGAACAAGGGTCTTCAAAACCAACTAGGTCTAGCTAACTGAAAATCGGAAATTCTCCTTTTCGCTTACCAAAGGTCTCCTACAAGGTTTTTTAGAACCTTGTAGGTGTTGCCACCAAAACAAGACAGCCGCCAACTTTTAGAAAGTTTGACGGCTGTAAATTTTAAATCAGTTAATGACCACACTCGCTTGTCTCGCTGATAGAGGAAACCTCTCATCACATCAACAGCACGCGTTCCGCGAAGGACTAAACGTGCGCTATTGGGCGGGGCAGCGAAGGAAATGCTAATCGTAAATGTTCTTTCTATGACCTATTTTCCCCACTTCGACCACCTTG
>Ga0209702_10008531_pt1 | contig 11879 bp, 4 predicted proteins | sample FRY01_FD_187210 | JGI IMG/M metagenome (GOLD analysis project Ga0209702, IMG submission 187210) | Freshwater microbial communities from Lake Fryxell liftoff mats and glacier meltwater in Antarctica - FRY-01 (SPAdes) (version 2) | ecosystem: Environmental > Aquatic > Freshwater > Ice > Glacier... | reverse complement strand
CGCAACGGAATTCTCGAAGCCCGGCTTGTGTTTGATCCGCTCCAGCACCGTCATATTCGTATTATTCTGTTTCGCATTCGAATCGATCTTCGGGTCCGCGAAGCCGCACAAGATTTCGCTGTATCCGGGGTAAGAAAAATTCAGCCCATTCGTTACGACGGCCTTCGATTCCTGCTCAGGATCGCCAAATATCATTCCCTGCCCGGCAATACTATTCCAGAAGAACGGCATCAGAGCTTCCCGACTCTCCGTAGCGGTCTCACGCTCAAATCGCTCCGTGAGTGCTGGCAGATCTTTGACACCACCCGCCTCTTTTTCCATCAGTGTCACATCCACGCCACCAAAGACTTCCTGCCATCGAAGACCATCGATCGTGACCAGCAGGACGTTCTGTGTCCGCAGCGGGGGATTACGTTTGGTCGCGACTAATTGGGATTCTGCCGTATTGACAAACAACGACAGGAAACAGACAATCAGCACGAACCGGATTCGCTGCCCTTTCGATGAAGAATGAACACAGGCACAAGCAGTGGTCGTCATGGCAGGATTTTCCATCCGTCGAATTTGAAAGAGATCAGCATTCAAAGTTGATAAAGACTCGCAATGCCCGTGGCGGACTTTAAGGCATTCTGAAAGTCGCCCCCGCCGCTAAATCAGCAACCCCAGCATTGTAACTTGATCGCTGAAGAAAGAAAGGGGTCGCAGCTCATTTCTGAATCAATGAGCTGCGTCCCCTTTCGCGCCCGGCATATGAGGTCATCGTCAATGGGAATGTCGTCGCCTCATATATACCGAACGATCCAGGTCCGGGCTTTCTCAACTTGGGAGGAGCTATTGCCGTCAATCTAGCAGTAGATGTGCATATTCTTCCGCCTGATCGAAGATAAACCTGTTGCGTAACATATTTTTACGCGACAAGCCATCCGAAGTGCAGCAAATTTCCCCCGCGAGTTTCATTCGGCGCGTGCAGCGAAGAAATGCTTCTTTCCTTAATCGCACTTGAAAGAATCGAGGACAATCAATGCGGCATTCAATGTTGCTGGTTTTCTTTTCCATCGTGTTCTGTTCTGTCGGGTGTGATTCATCAGGACACGATCTTTACTTTGCGTGTGACGAGATGCCGACGGAAATATCACTCACCGTAGACAAGAGAATCGGTGTCGAACCGAAATCCGTGACTGGTGAAGAGGGACGGCGGTCCTATTTGATTCGCCTGGATGGCGATGGTGCTGCAGTTATCAAGAGCGATTGGGTACTCACGCGTTACCATCGCACCTTTATCTTACTCCCTGAGCGCACAATGCTTGAAGGAGATGGTTTCGAATGGAAAGGATTGCCCACGGTGAGACCGACCGTCAAATCGGTTGGCAAGGGTTCAGTCACTTCTACTTCTACAGTGGAAGGAACGGTTTACCGTTTTGCAATTCGGGAGACCGAAAATGCAAAGTAGGCAAAGTAAGCTCGGTTGAAGACAACCCGTATGCGTGCTCAGCCACGGCGAAACCAAGTGCCACGGTTCAATGGTCTGGAATTCGGGCGACGTACCAGGGGACGCAGCTCATTGTTTCAGAAATGAGTTGCGTCCCCTGGTACGCTCCTTCTATCTGTAATTGGGCCGGCGACTTCAGCCCAAAGACAGTAGTCCGAAAGCAAGGCGTCACACCTTGAGTCCCCGCCGCAGCGCCTGTTTCTGTGCCCACACCATCATGTTCGTAACCACCGACATTGTGTGACCTCCCTTTCGGCATACGGCCAGCCACAGCCAAGGTTGTTTGCCAACGGAAGCTATTTGTCGATTAAGAGATCAAGAGTTCGAGATATGCTCGGAGTCGGTTCCATGTCCACCGAGGAACGTTGTTGCGATAGGATTTGATTCGCTCAAGCTGAAACTGAAAAGCAGGTTCCAACTGGGACACGTCGTCTCTTTCCCGCACTCGACGCAACGCTGAAGGGCAGTTCCCGACTGCCGAACTGCAAAGGATTCCGTTGAAAACTATCGCCTTCGTCTCGAGCGAGTCTACATGGTCCAGCCATTCAACGAGGAGATGAGGCAACTCGTGAAGCCATGGGTCACCTGCCTGATGCTGTGTTGACAGTAACAAATCGATCATGAGCGGAACGTTCTCGGACGATAACGCACTGACGAAATTCTTGCGTTCACTCTGGTTGCGAAGCATCTTCTGTATTGGGGCCAAAGCCAGTTTTTGATTCAGAGCGGCGATTCGAAATCGGTTTAGCCAATTGCTTCGCTCGATTTCTTCATAGCCGTCGAATCGTCTTAAGATGTCGTCGATGAAATTCTCTTCAGAAAGCTTCTCGCACTCTTCTACTAAATTTGAAAACGCAGCGTCAACATCAGGTTCCTGACTGATCGTCTCTTTCCACGCAGCCAGCACACGACCAATCTTTGCTGAATGGTCGCGGAAGAGGACGCTGTTAGGCTGCGTCACTCCTGTGGGCCGATGTATTGCATAAACCAGCAACCATTCCGCAATTCGCTCTTTCGCATCAGCGTCCAGGCATTCGACGATGTCGCTTAAAAACTCTCCCATGCTCGCGATGAGCGACGTGAAAAATGGGCCCCCGTTCCGGATCAGATGCGTGTTCAACTGGAAGACAGTCCCAGTGGCACTGCCCCGAACAAGCTGTTTTGCCGAAGAACTGGATTTGCATGGCGGATCAACTATTCTCTCACGCAGAAATTCAAATCGCTCCTTCGGATTGTTACTTCCTTCGATGTCAGCCACGAGGACCGCTGTCAATCGTTCAGATAGCCACCAAGCGAGACTCGCACTGTTGTCTTCTCCCACTTCTGGTCCGTAGAGCGATATCCAGTCGAGGAAATGATTTGCCAGTCGATGGAGCAAATACCAATGCCGCCCTTCAACCGTATAGAGGTTCTCGCCGCGGGACATCACAACGAATCTTGAAAGACACGTACCGGCTCTTGACCGCTGCTCGGGACTCAATTTCTTCCAAAAGTCAACCAGCACTCGGCAGCCCTGATAAGCGTGCAGTGGACTATTAATACCCGCCGTGTTGAGAACACAATCGATGATTGGCTCCATACCTGACTTCTGTGCCAGACGTTCGAGAAGTGACGACAGAGACCATTCGTTATCGAGTGGCAAATGCCCGACTCGTTGGCAGTACTTTTCAATCAGCAGATTTGGATCCGACTCTGCCTCGAGCTCATTGAATACTCGATCCTTCAGCGTTGTAGCATCTGTGCATGCATTGAAAGCCTCAGGAGGCACCGTACTTGCGGGATGACTTTCGGGACGCACACATCGCACCCAGTATTTCTGAATCCAATCCTGACTCTGCGCTATCGTTGCCTGCCTGAAGCCAGCAACATTCAACTGCCAGTCGCTTTCAATAGCCGCCAAAAGGTCCTCGGCTGCCGGATACCAGTTGACGGCCCGCTGTTGAACAATCTTTGAGCGGTGTACCCTCAATGCTTCGATTGTTCGACGCGAAACCACATCCTGCGTACCAGAAGCCAGAATCTTGAAATATTCCAGCACCGCTGACCGAGCATCAGCATTTGGGTAGATCAACAGATCAGTGCTTTCAAAGACTCCACCACGTTGTTTGCTTTCTTCGAGGTGAAAAAACAAAGGCCCGAGAGGCACAGACTTCACGAACCGTTCATGTTGAAAGTCTCTCATTACCTCCGTTATCGAGTCCGGTGGAACGTCGCCACCAATTCGTCTCTTGAGCGATCGTGAAGCTTCGAGCAGGGCCGCTCCGCGGGCATCGACCTGATACCCGCCATCATCGTGAAACTGGGCGAGTGCATGCTTGGCAACTCCGCGTCGATGTACTTCTTTTGCTCGTTTCCAGTTGTCCGGAGAAATATCCAACCCGTCTCCATCAGCGTCTACTTCAATCAGGCCAAACACACTTCGCCAGAATTCGCCATCCCGCATTCCGAGGCACTCGCGGAGGACGGACATCAGTTGTGCTGAACGCGACGTATCTGGATTCAATCCACGTTGTGAGAGTAGGTGCGAGAGAAACAACCTCGCCTGATTCTGGATCAGATTCATCCGAAGGTCAGGGCGTATTGTGATACCAATTGTCGGCAAGAGGTTGTCAATCGCCCAGCGCGTCAGCAAATCCGCGTCGGCATCGGAGAATGCAGCATCGCTCCACAAACGATTCACAAAGCGGGCACAGACCTGCGTCCAATGTCTGAAATGGTCGATTGCCATAGAACGCGGAGGGTCCACCTGTTCATTGCCTCCAAACAAACCAACGTCAATCATGGTGTCCTGAATGTAGGCTGCAATGCGCCTGAGTGGCCCTGATAAACCATGAGAGTTTGCCCGAAATGCTTTTGCAGCGAATAGCAGTACTGACTCGTCCAGCAAGACAAATCGGTATCGCCACTCAATGAGTCTCAGTACATGCGTCAGGAAATCATCGTCGTCAAGCTCCTTGGCACTTCGCAGACTCGAAAGTAACTCGATCGTGCTAAATGCGGACGAGGAAGTGGGGGCAACGTTTCCCGTATTCTGCATCAATGCGTGCAATACTCGGTCGTCCGAAAACAGCGGCAATTGACGCTTTTTAGCCAGCATTAAAGAACTAAAACACACATCAAAGCCAATGCTGGTCTCTTTGTCGGCCAAGTCAGAATCATCTGTGTCATTAGCATCGCTCAGCGACTTGTTCACTCGCGCGAATACGAATGAATCATTATCACGCATGGCTTGCCAGAATTTACGGCTCTCTCTTGCCACTCTGGCTTGTTGGTTCATTGAAAACTGATCATGTTCAATCTCAGTGACTGCTTCTTTCGTCAAATAGACTTTGTGAGATTTCAAGAGGTGATCGAGTAGCCCGTTGGACTCGATCGTTTGCAGTGCGTAGCTTGTAAATCGGAACTGCTCCACTGTCGATGCGTTGTCGAGAACACTGACCTCCAATGACTGCAAGTTCCCGAAGTTAAATGCACGATCGCGAATCTTGTGCGAAATAAGCCCTTGCCTGAACATCCACTCAACAAAATCACCCACCGTACATTGGTTGGTTTTGTCGTCCCGCTCAGCGTCCACGGTGTATTCACCACCGGAAGTTGTCTCGGTGCGTCTCAGTTCTCCCCGCGATAGTAGCTCATAGAGGCGAGATGATTGGTCGACTTGGGAACGTTGGTGTGGCTGTAAACGCCGGGCGTCTTCCAGTTCGAGACCTCGATACAATGCTGGAACGTAAATCGTGCCGAAGTACGTTGTCACCATTTCAGTCAGGCCGAGACTGTGCAGTGTTAAAAGTGCTGAGATATCAGCGACAATATCAGTGCCACGTTCCGGGGCGGTTATTGGGTTCAGCTGGCGTGTTCCATCCACATCCGTTTCTGCACAATAGCCGTTGCTGACGTAAGTTGAAAATTGACCACGGCCCGCTACAGATTCCCAGGGAATCAGTTTTTGCGTGCGGTAGGCCCATGCCTGTTGCAGAGGAACTCCCATCTTTAGCGGGAGTAGCGTCCACGGAGTGCGACCGCCTACGACTTGGGCGTTCATTTTCTCCATGAATTCGCGTCGGTCCCGCAACTGTTCAACGACGGCATCAAAGTCGAACTCGCGAATCGTCCGGTTCGATTCATTGATGCCGTCTTCGAGGCTGCGGACCTGCATCATCGCCGCATGAGCCTCTAATTCATGGCTTGTTCGATACCCAAGTTCCATGTAGAGCACCAGGTATTTGTTTTCAGTCCAGAAACGATTCCGGATAGGTTCTTCGTTCAGGAGCGAGAATGCCTGATCAGTCTGATTGTTTGCCATCAGCAGATACGCAAAGGTGGTGAATGCCCTCAAGAAATCCGGATGCGAGCTTGTGACTTCCTGGAGCAATGCGAACGCCCTGGGCAGTTCGTTGAGATCCACGAAACAAACGACTGCATTCATCGCCAGTTCGGGTTTATCTGGCGATTCGTTGTACAGGCATTCGTAGATTTCGGCAGCTCGGAAAGTTTTGTCACCCCCCTCTGACTTATACAAGGTATCTGCGAGTTTTTGCGAAGCGAATCGACGTTGTTCGGGAAAGTGAACCAAGCGTTCAATCAATTCGATTGCCACATCAACCCTTCCCAGCCTCTCTGCCATCTCTGCAGCCCGTCGAAGCGCATGCCACGCACTTGTTAGCTGACACAATTGTTGTAGATCTGCGAGGGCCTCATCCAGCTTTCCGAGCTGTTCCAACACACTGGCACGCAATCCCAGCCAATGTGCATCTTCCGACGCAGGTCGCTCATTTAAAAGCTCTAACGCTCGCTCGAACTTCTTTTCGTCAAGTGCCCACTTCGCCTCAACCATTTTCAAGTAGTAGTGCTTGGCCCCCGCAAGCTTGGCAAGCAAGCCAAAAGCGGCGTCACGAAGCCCCGGTTCGGAGTCGATGGTAATCTGAAGCGCCGCGCGCGACAATTGAATATTCTGCTCGGCTGTGAGGTCGCACTCGGAGAGTCGGTCGAGCGCATCAATTGCGTCTTCAATTTCACTAGGCATCATGCTTTGAGCCTCGACAATCGAAATTGCAACGTCGATGTCTTCAGGCCAATCGACTTTTAGTCTGTCAAAAATCACTTTCGTTGGAGTTAGGTAGCCACCGCGAAACGACTGAATCACATATTTTGAGATTGGTCGTGATGTGGCAAGAATCTCCGAAAGTCTAGCCTTGAATTCCGCAGGTACCGAGTCTGTGTGAATTCGAAGTCGGTCAACCTGTTTCGTGTCACCGACTAAGTGCGATGTTCCAATCGCCAGTTCGACTGCAGCACGCTCAACACCATTTTCAACTCTACTGGCTCCCAGCACTTTGGAAGTGATCGGTTCCAGAATGCGTAGCACGTGTACCAGGCTTTTCCGTTCTTCGTTCAGCAATCGATCAGGGTAAAGTCGTTCGCCAGAATTGCGATTGGCAAATGCTTTCCCATAAAGCTCATGTGCGAAACAACTCAGGCAACGAAAGTATCGTAAATATGAACTACGCGAATCCGCTGACGGTTCATTTGAACGCATTTTTTCACAGATAGCTTCCGCATCTAACATGCGATCTTTTCGAACGTACACCACGACAGCGAGTTCAGCCCAGCGATCATCCAACGGGTTGTGGTGGACCAAATCAAAGGCTTCATCAATGAATTGTCGATTGAGCAGTATTCGGATTCTATTTGCTAATGCGATCGGGTGATCAATACTCTTCAAGGCATCGAGTGACGCAGGAACATCGCCAGTCAACTCCTGAAAATGAGTGCTGATCGCAACGCTCAGCGCTTCCAATTGAATATCCGGAGGAGCTTTCTCTTTGTTTGCCCTGTCAACAAGCTTTGACACATCAACCAAACCGTGTGTCTTGATTCGTTGGTCGTTCTGGTCATGAAGAAGGGCGTTACTCAACCAGAGAAGCAATCTCCTTTTCACAGCAGGTGTTGCAAACTCTGCTCCAGACTCAATCCATGACATACCCTGGTGGAACAGCCGCTGGATTTCGATTTCATTCTCGGCCCGGCAATCGGCCTCCAGTTGAATTGCGATTGCATTTCCAACTTGATCCGCGAGATCCTGGGAGATAGTCCAATCCTGTTGACCAGGAGGCGAAGCGTGACTCGCTTCTTGAATTGGGATCAGACTCAGAATCTCCGCAAAACTGTCGTTCACAATCTCATCGAATCCACGCTTCATCACCACATCGTTCAACACACTTAGCATTTCGGGCAGTCGCTCCGCCATCTCCTGCATCTGATTGACAAAGGAGCGAGATGCTTTTGCGAGCGGATCAGACTTTACCAACTCGTCTTGGAGTGAGTTTGCTCTTTCATGCCAAAATGCGGCCAGCTCGGCAACCTTTTGCGGGTTGCTCAAAGTGCCACTTGCATCATCAAGTACGACCTGAATGATCTCTTCCTGAAACTCAAGACGATCGTAATTTCGTCGCGTATATGCCTGGAACAACTCATCGACCATGCAATATCTGGATCGGAGGTAACGGTCACTGATCACCGCAATGATCCGCTTCGATTTGGATATCTGTTTTGCAAACTCTGCGATTGACTTTCCTGCTGTAAGGTGGTCTTTATCCCTGTGTACTTGGACACCTCGATCGCGAAGTGTTTTGCAGAGCAGATCGACGATTTGCTCCCTGTTACGCCCCTCCGGTGAATTGTCCCCCCACGCATAAGAAACATACACCGAACTGCGCTCAGGGATTGCCGAGCTCGCCGTGTTTGCGCTTGCATCTTCCGCCGTCGGCAGACTCGCACCGGGATACTGTGAGCGAAGCTTTCGCACTTCAAGATGGCGTTTTTCCACGTTGAGCAGGTAAACAAGATTTGCCAGTGCTGTTGATAAGAATGGATCGCCCGACGAACAATTCTCCAAAACGGATCGCAGACATCTTTCCGCGTCCGCGACTTCATCGAGCAGGAAATGCAGATACGCCATTCGCAACTGAGCAGCATTCTTTGATTCCTGCGACAACGAGTTCTCGTCGGGTGCATCAAATTCGTGCAAAAGCAGCGCGCGGCAAACATTCTTCTCAGTCACTCCTCCGAGTGACGTGAGCGTTTCGGCAAGTACTTCAAAGTGCCCAATTCGGTTGTTCTTCCATTCATCCAAAGCTGTCTGGATGGTTGCCAGATATCTTGAGCTACTGCTTGCACTGCTGAATAGCTGATTGGTTAACGGCCAGCTGACCAATTCCAATTGACTTGGCCTTCCAGTGCGATCAAATGGGCCACTTGGGCGTCGATAGAACGACTCAAGGCACTCGCTGACCGCTAATACTCTTTCCCGTAGAGAGCGGCTGACATTCGCAGCGAGCCAGATGTCAAGAAACCCATCCCGAATTGAGTAAGTTCGTGATCTTCGGTCAGAGGGATCCACCATATTCTTCAAGATGTGATTCTCAGTCAGGCGAGTCAGTAATGAAGACACTTGTCGCTGAGAGAGCCCCATTTGTTCCGCAATATTCCCTGGAGTCTTTGAGACTTTTGGATCTCGCATAGATGCGAGCTTCTCAAGCAAAGCTCGCTCCTGGGGTGCCGTACTGCCCAGAAGCGATTGATATACCGGGGTGATCTGGTCCAGCAACGATTCAACCGTGTCACGAATGCTTGGTATCACATCATTGACAACACAATCACAGGCCATTGAAATCAGGCGAGGATTTCCTTCGACGAGGTCGTGAATCGACATCAATCGAGGGGCCAATTCGACGCAATCAATTGTATCGGCTCGACCTTTAACTGCGACATATCTCTGCAGCAGTTCGACTGATTGCTCTTTCGTCAGCGATTCCAGCACCTGTGTGTCAAAAAAATCGTAGAACGGCTGAGACACATCCGTAACGGCGTCAAAGTATGTGGACGCTGTTGCGATCAGCTGGCATCCATTTTTGTCCATGAAGAATTTACGCAGAGCTCCAATATCCTTGTCTTTGCGTATTTGCTTCGAGAACATTTCGCTGAGATTTTCGACCAAGACAAGAATCGTCCGCTTTTGATAAGCATTTGCCTTACGAATCACAGGGACAACTGTGTCGATTACTTCACTTGGGTCGGCGATGATGGAGATAGACGAGCGCAGCATCGACCAGGACTTTTCAGTGGGCAGTTGGTCTGCAATGACTCCCACTAGACGGACGAGAAAATCAGGAAATGAGAGTGTCCCAAGTGATTCTTCGGGGAACCTTGCGACAACGATTCGGCCAGTTAATCGCGGGTCATCACCGACGCCATCTTCGATGAGCGACAGTAAATGCGTCTTCCCGATTCCACGGGAGCCCAGGAACAGAAAGTGGTGCTTCGACGTTCGATCGATTCCACTGCGAAGGTGATCCATCGTATCGCGAAGGATCGCGTCGCGACCGACAGTAAGTTGCTTCCGATTTTCGGCCGTCACGCCACTGGATCGATATAAACCGAACGACCGTCTGTGGGGGCTTCTACGCATAGTATTTCATCCACCAGGCCTTCATCAATCCGCTCGCAAAATCGAACGAGTCATTGTCCGTTTCGACGATATAAAAGTCATTCTCGAGGTCCCGCATAAGTCTATTAAACTGCGTACGTCGCTCTGGCTCATTGAGGTTCACGCCTGCGGAATGCAGATAGCGATGAAACTCGTCTTGAAGGGCTCGCCGACTGATCCCACTCGCTGAACTCTGACTGAGTTGCGCAAGCATGATGTACGCGGCTGATTGCCTTGGTTCCAGGTAATGCCGCTTGATTCGAGAGTGATAGTGTTGCAGCTTATCCTGAGCCGCCTGGCTGCTTACAAGGTGGTCAAAAACGGCATTCACGTCCTTGACTGTGATTTCCCGTTGCTTCGCTCGCCAGGACCTATAGATATCCTGCGTCGCAAGCTGCAGGAAAAGCGGAATCGGTCTCCCCAGCCTTGAGATTACCTGCTTTGGAACATTCTTTTTGAATGGCACTTCTCGACTTTGGAGCATCCTCACCACGAATTCTGCAACCTGCTCATCAGTCAAGACCGGTAGCGTTTCAATCGCGATGTCGTTGATCGAATCCACTTCCCCCAATTCATCAAGTGTCGATGCGAGATTCACAGAACCGCCGATGAGCCACCGAACAATATCATTTGCGGGGGTTGGATTCTGCCTCTGCACTCGAAACCAAGAGAGGAACTCTTTGAGCGGGGACTGTTCCAGGTCCCGCATGTTAAGTACCAGGTCTGGAAGCTCATCAATAATGATTAAGACAGGTTTGCCATTCTTTCGCAGCGCCGCCAGCAGGTTCTCACCGTGCTGCTTCCAGTTGTTTTTCCAGTGAGCATCTGATTTTCTCAGGGCCATTTTGAAGCCGCCTGCGCTCACAGAGGCGTCGACGTTTTCCTTAACAGCCTTCGTCGCATCAGCGAGGAGTTTCCATCCTCCCCGAGCTAAGCGATGTATCAGTTCTTCATTCTGCTCGTAGAAGTTGTCCAGAATGGTTTGAAAGAGATCGGCAGGGTGGTCCAGGTCTTGGACGTTCTGGTAGACGACACATATCCGTTCTGGGGAGCCTCCACCAAATGGTTCATCACACTCGTTTTTCCGGTGCGACGCGGTGCAGAGATCAGTACGTGCTGCCTCCGAAGCTTGTCCCAAACTTGCTTTATGAACTCATCCCGAAACCACAAATCAGCAGCTTCAACGGGCTCGCCAGTATAAAACTCAGGTCTTTGCATAATGGAACCTCATTACACAGCAAAAATGTTGTACAACAATATTGTTGCGTATTTCTGGTGGAAGTCAAGCCGCAGTGGACGGCGCATCCATCACCAGCGCTGGCGAACATTTCGGTCGCCAGCCAAGATACCACCCATGTTGTCTATAGCCCCATGGTACCGGAAGATTCATGCACCGGAAGATTCATCCTGTCACTCCCCGCTCGATCGGTCCAGCGTTTCAGCTTTGACCGAGTTACGCGCCGAGCTGTTCGACCTAGACCGACCAGTGCCGCATTGTGAATGGTCGCAACCTGCTTCGGTGACACCGACGGACGCAGCGAAACATCTGTCACCAGCGCGCGTCGGCGCCCAGACCTAAGCGTCCAACTTGGTTTACTCATTGCGCCTGAGTGCGCCACCGACGCATGACGCACAAAACAAACTGCATGCGGCGTGTTGGACGGACTTTCCTCGCCCCTCGAAGAAATCGAAAGGGGACGAGAAATCGAAAGGGGACGCAGCCAATACTGTTCGGCACGGATGTTGCATTCGTAAGGATTGTCAGCGATGCTGAGCTGGTTTGCGAGTCACGCGACGGAGAAACGTGGCGGAGGCGAGGTGAAGATTTCGCTGGGACGAGGCGTCGTTTTTCAGAGCGCGCAGCAGCGAACGGCCCGACACGATCGAACGTGCGGGAGCCTACTC
>Ga0209702_10008526_pt1 | contig 11888 bp, 13 predicted proteins | sample FRY01_FD_187210 | JGI IMG/M metagenome (GOLD analysis project Ga0209702, IMG submission 187210) | Freshwater microbial communities from Lake Fryxell liftoff mats and glacier meltwater in Antarctica - FRY-01 (SPAdes) (version 2) | ecosystem: Environmental > Aquatic > Freshwater > Ice > Glacier... | reverse complement strand
GGGCCTCCAGCACCCGGCCAATCACGGCCATGCCAAAGCTCGGGTGATCCACATAGGCATCGCCGGTGACGATGATGATGTCGCAACTGTCCCAACCGAGTGCATCCATCTCGGCCCGGCTGGTGGGCAGAAATTTGGCGGTGCCAAAGCGGGCTGCCCAGTACTTGCGGTAACTGGTCAGCGGCTTGGCGGCGCGGTTGAAAAAGGAGACGTCTATGGGGGCGTTCATGGTGCGGGGTTATTGGGGTCAGACACCAATTTCGCTGCGGTGCGAAGCACCGCCCCCGAAGGCTCGGCGAATTTGGGCTCTGACCCCAAAAACCCTTGATTATAAGATTCAGGCCTCTTTGGGAGTCTGATGCCACAGCTAAGCCCTTTAGAATTCTTCAGTATCCACCTCGCTTGTGCCTTGCGCGCTGTAGCGCTGGCCGGTGACGGTTTGCTGGTTTATCAATGCCTCAAGCCGGGCCAGCAGGTCTGCAGAGAGTGCAATACTGGCAGCACCGAGGTCATCGTGCAAATGCTCCAGGCTGGTGGTGCCAGGAATAGGAATGATGTGCGGGGCCTTGTGCAGCAACCATGCCAGTGCCAGTTGCGACGGGCTGCACCCCGCCTCTTTGGCAAGCGCCCTGTAAGCGGGCAGTAGCTTGAGGTTGACCGCATAGTTGTCGAGCAGAAAGCGCGGCATCAGGCGACGAATATCCCGGGCATCCAGCGCGGTTACGTCGGTCAGCTCACCACACAAAAACCCGCGTGCTACCGGACTGAACGCGACGAAGGCGGTGCCGAGCTCACGGCAGGCATCGAGCACGGCGATTTCAGGGTTGCGCGTCCAGAGCGAATATTCGGTCTGGACGGCGGCGATGGGGTGTACTGCATGGGCCTTGCGCAGCGTAGTGGCTGATACCTCAGACAAACCAATGCTACGAATATGCCCTTTTTGCACCAGCTCGCTCAGGGCCCCCACGCTGTCTTCAATCGGCACCTTTTTGTCCCAGCGATGCAGGTAGTAAAGGTCAATCACATCGGTTTGCAGGCGGCGCAGGCTGTCTTCGCAGATGCGTTTGATGGTCTCGGGTCGGCCGTCGATCACACGCACCAGTTTGCCGTCGCCTTGCACATCCACGCCCTGCACGCCGCATTTGCTGGCCAGCGTGAACTTGTGGCGGTGCCTCCGGAGCACATTGCCGACCAGCGTTTCATTGGCACCAAAACCGTAAAGCGTCGCGGTATCAAAAAATGTCACGCCTGCATCCAGCGCGGCCAGCAACACACGTTCGCCCTGCTCTTTTGATACAGGCGCGCCATAGCCATGACTGAGGTTCATGCAGCCGAGGCCGATTTCGCTGACGGTGAATGGGCCTAGTTGTCTGGTTTTCATGCTTGTATTGTGCCGTTTAATTCAGCAGTTTTCAGTCTTTACGCTGCTGCGGGGTCTTTGTCTAGGTGCGCCTCAAGCGTGCGGCGAATCAGCTCTGATATGCTGATACCCATGCTACGGGCGCGCACTTTCAGGTTCTCATACAGCTGGTTTTATCCCCCGTCAACTGCAAATAAGGAATCAGATTCATGATCTCACAACCCTACGCCCTAGCAGGCGTGATGGGCTGGCCCGTGGCGCATTCGCGCTCGCCCATACTGCACAACTACTGGATTGAGAAATACGGCTTGTTGGGAGCCTACGTGCAATTGCCGGTAGCACCTGGCAAGCTTGAAGCGGCCATTGCGGGCTTGCCTGCGCTTGGTTTTAAGGGCTGCAACATCACCATTCCGTACAAGGTCGATGCCATTCAGTTTATGCATGAGGTCGATGCCAACGTCAGACGCATGGGTGCGATGAACACCATCGTGGTTCAGCCCGATGGATCGCTCAAAGGCTTCAACAACGACGGCTTTGGCTACATCCAGAGCTTGCTCGATGCCAAACCGGACTGGCGCGCCGACACCGGCCCGGTGACCGTGCTGGGCGCGGGCGGCGCTGCCCGCGCCGTGGTGCTGAGCTTGGCCGACAGAGGCGCCAAAGAAATTCGCCTGATCAACCGCACGTTTGACAAAGCGCAGGCGCTGGCCACCGAGTTTGGCGGGCCGGTCAAGGCACTGCCCTGGAGCGAGCGGCACGCCGCACTGGCTGACGTGGCGCTACTGGTGAACACCACCAGCCAGGGTATGCACGGCAACCCGCCGCTGGAGCTGACACTGGATGCGCTGCCAAAACACGCGCTGGTATCCGACGTGATTTATGTACCGCTTGAAACCCTACTGCTGTCCGCTGCACGGCAACGCGGGAATGCTACGGTCAACGGCTTGGGTATGTTGCTAAACCAAGCGCGCCCGGCTTTTCACGCCTGGTTTGGCGTGCTGCCCGATATCACACCCGAGCTGCGCCGCGCCATCGAAGCGACGCTCTGAACGCACGGCCTTGCGCCAAAAATACTCTGCCAACACTGCGTGAAAACCCTGATTGCAAGTATGCTCAGTATGCAGCACAATTTAATCTGTCTACCGACTTGAACCTGAAACTACAGTAGGGACACCGCCGGTTGCATTTGTACCATCAACAACAACGGAGATAAACCATGCCAGTAAACCTTTCCATTTCTTGCGCACCCCAAGCAGCGCTCACCTTATCCACCGCGGCCGGCGGCCAACGCTACAAGAAGGCGGCACTGGTACTGGCCGCCTTGCTGTGTGGCGCCGCAGGCGCGCAGGCGCAGCAAGTCAAGCTGATGACCGGCCCCCAGGGCGGCTCGTGGTACCCGCTGGGCGGCGCCATCGCTAACATTGCCAGCAAGGCCGGCCTCAATGTGCAAGTGCTGCCCGGCGCGGGCATTGCCAACGTCAAGGGCGTGGACGCATCCAAGGCCGACCTGGGCTTTGCCAACTCCATCTCCACTGTGGACGGCGTGGCCGGCCGCGCGCCTTTCACCGCACCAGCCAAAAACGTGTGCAATGTGGCCACGCTCTACCCGCAGTACTACCAGGTGGTGGCCAACGCCGACGCCAACATCAATTCATTGGGTGACCTCAAGGGCAAGTCGCTCGCGGTGCAGCCCAAGGGCAACACGGCCGAGTTCATCACCATGCAGTCACTCGAGGTCTATGGCCTGAAGTACCAGGACATGTCCCGCGTGAGCTATGTCTCCTACACCGATGCGGTGTCGCTCATGAAGGACAACAACGCACAAGCCTTTACGCTGGGCACCACGGTGCCGGCCTCGGCCATCATGGATCTGGCCTCAGCACGCGACATCAAACTCGTGGGCATCCCGGACGACAAGTTCCAGGCCATGCGCAAGCTCAATCCCGGCTACACCAAGCTCGTGATTCCGGCTGGCAGCTATCCCAAGCAGACGGCAGATGTGCCGACCATTGGCTACGCCACCCACGTGATCGCGCGTTGTGATCTTGATGAAGCCGTTGTCTACAAGATCCTCAAGGGGATGGTCGACAACAAGGCCGATCTGGCGGCCATTGCCAAGGCCATGAAAGACGTCACGCCCAAGATGATGGCCGAGGACATTGGTGTGCCACTCCACAAGGGTGCGCTCAAGTACTACAAGGAAGTCGGCGCACTTTAATGCGCCCCGCGGTGCAGGCGGAGCCCTGCACCGCAGTCCCTAGCGGCGCCTGCGGGCGCCGTTTCTCTAGCAGGGCGCCTGCGTGCGCCGGAGGTCCTTGATGTTTTCCATTCCCGTGCCGCTCATGAACCGGCTGATCACCACCGTAGCGGTGTTGATGTCGGTCTTCCATCTGTACGTGGCATTTATTGGCCCGCCTGATGCCTATGTGATGCGGGGATCGCACCTGACCTTTGCCCTGGTGCTGGCGTTTCTCATCATGCCGGGGCGCAACGGCAAGGCTGAGCGGGTGGGCTGGGGGGACCTGCTGCTGGTGCTGGTGGCCGCCTCGGCCGCTTTGTACCCGAGCGCGGTGCTGGACTACATCCAGAACCGCATGTATTACGTCGACGATCCGCGCGTGGCCGACTACATCTTTGGTGGTACGTTAATCGTGCTGATTCTCGAGGCCACGCGCCGCGCCACCGGCTGGGCGCTGCCCATCACGGCCATGGTGTTCATGGCTTATGGGCTGACCTGGGGCAACCAGTCGTTCGGCATGATGTTCGACCAGATCTACCTCACCACCGAGGGTATTTTCGGCATCCCGCTCTACGTCTCGGCCACCTACGTGATGCTGTTCATCCTGTTCGGGGCCTTTGTCGAGCGCAGTGGTGCGGGCCAGTTGTTCATGGACTTTGCGCTGGCACTGGCCGGAGGCAGCAGCGGCGGTCCCGCCAAGGTGGCCGTGATCACGAGCAGCCTGTTCGGCACGGTGTCAGGCAGTGCCGTGGCCAACGTCATGACCACCGGCACCTTCACCATTCCGCTCATGAAGCGCACCGGCTACCGACCGGCGTTTGCCGGTGCTGTCGAGGCGGTGGCCTCCACCGGGGGCCAGCTGATGCCACCCATCATGGGCGCGGCGGCCTTCGTGATGGCCGAGTTCCTCGGTGTGTCCTATCTCACGGTGGCCGGCTTTGCGCTGCTGCCCGCCATCCTCTATTACGTGGCGGTCTTCATGGCCGTGCACTTTGAGGCCAAGCGCATCGGCCTCAAGGGGCTGCCCAAGGCCGACCTACCGCGCCTGAAGCAGGTGCTGCTCGAACGCGGCCACCTGTTCCTGCCGCTCATCGTCATCGTGGTGGTGCTGCTGGCCGGGCGCAGCGCCGCCTTCTCAGCCTTGTGCGGCATTGCGTCGGTGATCCCGACCACCTGGCTGCGCGCCAGCACGCGCCACACCTTCGGCTGGCGCGCCATCATCGAGGCGCTGGAGTCCGGCGCGCGCAATACGCTGGTGGTGGCACTGGCCTGTGCGAGTGCCGGCATCGTGATCGGCACCATCACGCTCACCGGCCTGGGCTTGAGCTTCACCGGTGTGGTGCTGGCCTTGTCGCAGAACTCGCTGATCCTCGCGCTGTTCCTCACCATGCTTGCGGGCATCCTGCTGGGCATGGGTCTGCCCACCACACCGGCCTATATCGTGCAGGTGGCACTGCTGGTGCCTGCGCTGGTCAAGCTCGGCGTGCAGGTCGAGGCGGCGCACCTGTTTGTGCTGTATTTTGCGGTGCTGTCGGCCATCACGCCGCCGGTGGCGCTGGCTGTTTATGCCGCCAATGCGATCTCGCGCGGCACGTTGATGGACACCAGTTGGGCTGCCGTCAAGCTCGGCATGACCGGCTACATCATTCCCTTCATGTTCGTGTTTTCGCCTTCGCTACTGCTGATGGGTAACTTCTTCACCGTGAGCATGGCCGCGCTGACCGCCACCATAGGCGTGATCTGTCTGGCCGGCGGGCTGCACCGCTACTTCTTTTTTGGCCCGGCCCGCTGGTGGGAGTGCATCATGCTGATCGTTGCGGCGCTGGTGCTCATCAAGCCGGGCTGGATGAGCGACGTGGCCGGCCTGTTGCTGATAGGCTTGGTCGCTGCCAGCCAGCGCTGGCTCCGGCCCACACTGGCAGGCACCGTCATACCGAGCCCCACTTCATCCAAGGAAACCACGTGAGCATCCAGCTTTATGCCTTCGACACCCCCAACGGCCGCAAGATCAGCGTGGCCCTGGAAGAAATGGGTCTGCCCTACGAGGTGCAGGTGATCGACATCACTAAGGGCGAGCAGAGCGCCCCGGCCTTTCTAAAAATCAGCCCGAACAACAAGATCCCCGCCATCGTCGACCCCGACGGCCCGGGTGGCCAGCCCATCAGCGTCTTCGAGTCCGGCGCCATCCTGCACTACCTGGGCGAGAAGACCGGAAAGTTCTGGCCGCAAGACCTGCGCACGCGTGTGCCCGTGATGGAGTGGCTGATGTTCCAGATGGCTGGCTTCGGCCCCATGCCCGGCCAGGTGCACCACTTCATCGCGCTGGAAAATGAAACCGACCGGCGCTACGGCCTGGAGCGCTTCATGGCCGAGACTCGCCGCCTCTACGGCGTGATGGACCGCCGCCTGGCCGACAACGCCTTCTTTGCAGGAGAAGCCCTGTCGATCGCCGACTTCGCCATCGTCGGCTGGGCCTGGCGGCATGAGCGCCACAAGGTGAACCTGGCCGACTTCCCGCATGTGCAGCGCTGGTACCAGGCCATGATGGCGCGGCCCGCCGTGGCGCGTGGTTTTACGGTGCCGCTCAAACGCGCCGCCTGAGCGCCCGGTGGCCCGCAGCGCTGCGGGCTTACTCTTTTTTTGCTAGCTGGTGCACGTGCCTGTGCTGCAGAAGCTTGTCGGCATAGTCTTGCCATTTCGTGTCTTTTACGTCTTTACTCATGCCTGCAAACACGCCTGCCCTGGCCTGGTCGGCTACTGCCTGCTGCTTGTCGGCAATGGCACTAGACATGAAGGGCTCAAAACCTGCTTCACGCACCGTATTGGCTGCCTCGCGCATTTCTTCGGCGCGGCGCTGGCCGTGCTGCACGACCCGGCTAAAAAAGTAGGCCCCGGTTTGTTGCCAGTCAATACTAGGGAAGGTCTCGGCCAGCGTGGGTAGCACGTAGTCTTCCACCCCATAAGCTCTGGCCGTGGTGTAGCTTTCGATAACCAGGGCTTCAAGGCCTTTAATCATCACGCTGCGGCACATCTTGATGGCGCTGGCCACGCCCAGCTTCTCACTGACGGCTTTGGCATCCATGCCCCAGGCCGTGAGCAACTCAGCCAGCTCTGCTGCCTTCTCGCCGCCCAGCAGCATGGGCACCCTGATGCCGTAAGGCGGCACCGAGGTCATCACGCCCGCCTCGACGTAGTACGCGCCGCTGGCCTCTATCAAAGCCGCGCATTCCTGCTTGGTACCGGGCGATGCGGAATTAAGGTCAAGAAAAACACTGCCCGGCTTGATATGTTTGGCGGCCTCTTGCGCTACCGCCAAAGTTTTTGATGCGGTGACAGCAGAAATTACCAAGTCGCTAGCCTCGCAAAGCGATTGCGACGACAGGTGTACCACCACCCCAGCCCGTTCGGCATGTTGCGCGTGGGCTGCTTCAGATGGGACTTCTGCAAACTTGAGATCCCACGCGCCCATGCTCCGCACACCTTCCTTCGCCTTCAGGCCTGCGCTAAAAACCTTGCCGACTTCGCCGTAGCCGATGAGACCAATTTGTTGAATGACTTTAAATTGCATGTTGAAAATTCGTGTTTATTGCATCAGTATCTTGGCCTGCGCAATCACGCCAGACCAGCACTTGGTTCCAGCGGCCAGCAACTAGCTCAGCTGTGTCGGGGAGCTATGGCTGGGCAGCAATCTGCCGCAGCGCCTGCTCAAACACTTCAACCGGTTGCCCGCCTGAAATCAGATGTTTGTCATTGATGATAATGGCGGGCACCGAATGAATGCCTTGGTTCAGATAAAACTGCTCGCGCTCACGCACGTCGGCAGCAAATTCATCTGAGTTCAAAATCGCTTTGGCCCTTGCCGCATCCAGCCCCACTTCGCCTGCCAGACGCACCAGTACATCGTGCGAGGCGAGGCTTTGGCCGTCGGTGAACAAGGCCGTGAACAAGGCCTCCTTCAAGGCCTTCTGCAACGCCGGGCTGACGGTTTCTGCCCAATGCAGCAGGCGGTGCGCGTCAAAGGTGTTGTAGGTGCGGCTACGGCCACCACCGGATTCATCGGCCTTGCTGAACTTGAAACCGACCTCGGCACCGCGCTTGCGAATGTTCTCGCGGTTGGCGTTGGCCTGCGCCGGGCTGATACCGTATTTTTGTGTGATGTGCTCGGTGATCTCCTGGCCTTCAGGGGCCATTTTTGGATTAAGTTCAAATGGCTGAAAGTGCATCTCAGCGGTGATGTCGGGGCCGACGTTGGTAAGCGCCTGGTCAAGCGCCTTAAGCCCTATCACGCACCAGGGGCATGACACGTCAGAAACAAAGTCGATTTTCAATGGAGTGTGATTAGTCATCGTTGAGCCTTTCGAAAGAGGATTGTCCCTATTTTCGCTTTTTCTGGAATTCTTCATGGCGATAATGTGCCCATGACTAATTTGGACGACCCCAAACGCCCGCAGCCCGAGTCGCTAACTGACCTGTTTGTTTCGTTTACCTTACTGGCGCTGCAAGGCTTTGGCGGCGTGCTGGCCATCGTGCAGCGCGAATTGGTCGAGAAAAAACGCTGGATGACGCAGGGCGAATTCATTGAAGAGTGGGGCGTGGCGCAAATCATGCCGGGGCCCAACGTCGTCAACCTCTCGCTGATGATCGGCCACCGCTACTTCGGACTGCGCGGCGCGCTAGCCGCCTTGGCCGGCATGCTGACCGTGCCGCTGGTTGTGGTGTTGCTGCTGGCGCTGGTCTATGCGCAGTTCGCGGATCACCCCGGCGTGGCCGGGGCGCTGCGCGGCATGGGCGCCGTGGCGGCTGGCCTGATCGCTGCGACCGGTCTGAAGCTGCTAGGCGCTTTAAGAAATAACCCGCTCGGTTTGCCCCTTTGCATCACGCTCGCCGTGCTGTGTTTTGTCGGCATCGCCTTGCTGCGCCTGCCCCTGGTCTATGTGCTTCTTGGCCTGGGCACCCTGGCTGGCACGTTAACCTACAAAAGGCTGGAGCGATGAGCATCACCCTGCAGTGGAGCGACTGGCTCGCCATGTTCGGGCACTTCCTGATCCTCTCGCTGCTGTCCATAGGCGGCGCCATCACCACAGCGCCCGACATGCACCGCTACCTGGTAGACCGCCAGCACTGGCTGACCGACCCACAGTTCAACGCTTCGGTGGCGATTGCGCAGGCGGCGCCCGGCCCCAACGTGCTGTTTGTCGCGCTGATGGGCTGGCACGTCGGGCTGAACGCGGGCGGGCCGCTGACCGGCCTGCTCGGCGTGTTGATCACCATGCTGGGCATCCTGCTGCCCAGCACCACGCTGACTTACTTGGCCGCCAGTTGGGGCCACCGCAACCGCAACCTGCGCTGGGTCCGCGCCTTCAAGCAGGGCATGGCACCTCTCGTGGTTGCACTGCTGATCGCTACCGGCTGGATTCTTGCAACCGCCAATAGCCACACAGGCCCCGGCAGCAACGTTCTGCAAAACTGGCCCGCATGGCTGCTAACGGCCATCAGTGCCGTCATCGTCTGGCGTACAAAACTTCACCTGCTGTGGCTGCTGGGAGCGGGTGCGATGCTGGGCTGGTTTGGATTTATTTAGGGCGCCCTTTAGAACCCGAATGCTGACTACGCTGACGTAAGGCTTCGTACAGGCAAACGCCGCTGGCTACCGACACATTCAGGCTTTCAACAGCCCCATGCATGGGAATGCGCACCAGCTCGTCGCAGGTTTTGCGCGTGAGCTGGCGCATGCCCTCGCCTTCTGCACCCAGCACCAGCGCGACGGGGCCGGTCAGGTCAAGGTCGTAAATGGTTTTTTCGGCATCCTCGCTGGTACCTATGCACCAGATGTTGCGCTCTTTCAGCTCGCCCAGCGTGCGCGCCAGGTTGGTCACCATGAAGTAGGGCATGCTCTCGGCTGCACCACTGGCAACCTTGGCCACGGTGGCGTTGATGCCCGCAGCATGGTCTTTGGGAGCAATGACCGCATGAGCGCCCGCACCATCAGCCACCCGCAGGCAGGCCCCGAGGTTGTGCGGGTCGGTCACACCGTCGAGCACCAGCAGCAGAGGCACTTCGTCGCCAGTGGCTTCAAGCTGCTCCAGCAACTCGTCAAGCGAGGTGACCTGCAGGACGGCATCAACCCGGGCCACCACACCCTGGTGGCCGTGACTGCCGCAGATTTTGGCCAGCCGCAAGCCGTCGGACTCCACCAGCTTGATACCTGCTTCACGCGCTCTATCGGTGAACTGGCGCATACGCGCATCGCGGCGGGAGACATCGAAAAACACTTCAAAAACCGATTTCGGAGCGGTTTTAATCCGCACACCGACGGCATGAAAGCCAAAAAGAACTTTGTTGGACGAGTTGGAAGTAGCCATGTACTGATTATCTCAGCAGCCGTTTGGCAGCTTTAGGGTACTTCTAGAAATTCAAATTTTCGGGATGAAGTGCAAGGCGCCCGGAGCGCAGGAACCGGAAGGGTTATTGGGGTCAGACGCCAATTTCATTGCGATGCAGAGCATCGCACCCGGAGGGCGTGCCAAAGGCACGATGAATTTGGACTCTGACCCCAAAAACCCTGCGAGCACCGCGCAACGCAGCAATTCGCCCGAAAAATGAATTTATAGAAGTAACCCTACCACCTGCCCAGCCTCAATCGTAATGCGCCGCTCACAGCGCGATGCAATGCCTTGATCGTGCGTGACCAGCACCAACGTCGTGCCCAGCTCCTGATTCAACTCAAACATCAATGCCATGATTTTTTCGCCCGTGGCAAAGTCAAGGCTACCGGTGGGCTCGTCGGCCAGCAGCACGGCTGGCTGCACCACAAAAGCTCTGGCCAGTGCCACGCGCTGCTGCTCGCCGCCTGACAGCACCTTGGGGTAGTGCCCGAGCCGTTCGCCCAGGCCAACGCGCTTGAGCATCTCTAGCGCCATGCTGCGTGCGTTTTTGGTGCCTGCCAATTCGAGTGGCAGCATGACGTTTTCAAGCGCTGATAAGTTGCCCATCAACTGAAAGCTCTGGAACACGAAGCCGACTTTTTGCGCACGCAGGGCAGCCCGGTCGTCTTCACTCATGGCAAAGAGGTTTTGCCCGGCCAGATACACCGTGCCGCTTGTAGGCGTGTCAAGCCCGGCGATGATGGCCAGCAGCGTACTTTTGCCGGAGCCAGACGCACCGACAATGGCAGCTGTTTCGCGCGCCTTCAACGCAAAATCAATATCGCGCAAAATGGTCAATGTGCCGGTCGAGTCGGTCACTGACTTAAAAACATGCTCAACCGAGACAATGTTGGAGTCACCCGCTAAGTCACTCGTCAAGTTGAGCGCATTTTTCTCAAAAATCACAGGTTCAACCATGTCAGTCCTATTCAGAAATTACGAAAATCACCCGGCTCACTGTACCAAGCCCGTTACCGCACTGAGTCGAGCATTGAAAAGTAAGGTTTTAAAAGGCTGTGCAGTGGCCTTGCTTACATGGCCGCTTTTGGGCGCAGCGCAGCTCAAGGTCACGCCCGGCATGAAAGACAGTCTGTTGACCAGCAACGTTTTCAAAGACACCGTGCTGGTCGTTGGCGATTCATTGAGTGCTGAATATGGCCTCCAGCGCGGCACCGGCTGGGTGACCTTGCTCGACAAGCAAATCGCGCAGGATAAAAAATCTGCCAAAGTCATCAACGCCAGTATCAGCGGTGACACCACGTCCGGCGGGCGCTCGCGTTTGCCAGCCCTGTTGACGCAGCACAAGCCCAGCGTGGTGGTGATCGAGCTGGGTGGCAATGACGCACTGCGCGGCCTGCCGTTGGACATGACCGAAAAAAACATCATGAAGATAACGCAACTGTCGAAAAAAGCCGGTGCCAAAGTGCTCATCGTTGGTATGCAGGTACCACCCAACTACGGCGCTGCCTATAGCGCAACTTTCTCTGGCCTGTTTGCCAAGGTGGCGAAGGCTGAGAAGGTGGCACTGGTGCCGTTTTTCCTCAAGGGTATGGTCGATGTCGATGAATCGACCAAATACTTTCAGGCCGACCGGATTCACCCCAACGAGGCATCGCAAGCCATCATGCTGGCCAATGTGTGGCCCGAATTAAAGAAGTTATTGAAATGAGTTTGGAGCGAATTTCTGCCGAGCAAGCCTTGTCAACGCTGCGTGACTATTCAGACATCATCGACGCGCGCAGCGAAGGCGAGTTCGCTGAAGACCACTTGCCGGGCGCCATCAACTGGCCCAGCCTACATGACGATGAACGCAAAATCGTCGGCACCCAGTACAAGCAGATCAACGCTTTCGAGGCAAAAAAGC
>Ga0209702_10008524_pt1 | contig 11890 bp, 10 predicted proteins | sample FRY01_FD_187210 | JGI IMG/M metagenome (GOLD analysis project Ga0209702, IMG submission 187210) | Freshwater microbial communities from Lake Fryxell liftoff mats and glacier meltwater in Antarctica - FRY-01 (SPAdes) (version 2) | ecosystem: Environmental > Aquatic > Freshwater > Ice > Glacier... | reverse complement strand
CGGTATTCCGCTGCGTAATTAATGATCCCTAGGCGATACAAACCTGCGTCATAATCCATTGGCTCAGCCGCTGCAAACCAAGCAACAACCAAAGCACTAACCGCCAGCAGGCCAACCAGCAAAAGAGGAACGAGATTTCGAACAGTCAATGATCGCCTAAACGCCGCCAACAACCGCAGCCGTTCTGAATAAAGCCAACGACCTAAAAAGGCTATTCCAACCATGATCCACCCAAGGGCAATCCATTGACCGAAAACCCCAGACATGGGAATAAAGAAATTCAAAGAAACAGTGACCGTGACTAAGGCAAGGAAACCGATCCAAATTCCCATTTGAGCGCGCGCCCTCAAATTCCCACGCAGGTGAGAAACCAGCAGCGGAGCGAGGGCCACTCCAATACCCCAGGTGGCAGAAAACCAAACTACCCAAGTCACCAAAATCAGGAAAACCGCCATGGTCCGTTACTCTAACTTTCCAGCCTTGGGAATCGACTCCCACCCGTAACAGCTATTGAAGAAGTTTGAAAAGCGTCACTCCGCCTGCACGTAGAAACTTGAGTAGGGGTGGATCGGTTTAAACCCAAAATTCTCGGGATTGCGCAAGAACACATCAAGTCCGGGGAGTTGACTGGGATCGAAGTTGACCAGATCCCCAGTCATCCAGACGGCGTTAACCCCCGCTTGAGTGAGAAATTCCTCAAGGTCTTGTCCAGGCGCCAACTCTTCCGGATAGATGATCTCGGCACGATCAACAAACGTATTCAACTGGTTAAGACCCCAACCAGAAGAAAAAACCTTCCAATCCCTATCTGCGTCCTGCATGAGCGACATAGTCCTGGCAGTTGACGCCGGATACGCCATCCTGCCGATTGTTTGCTGAATAACTTGTCCTGTTAGTAGCACGAAAAGTAGGAAAGAGATCGCGAACGGTAAGACTGCAGTTATCTTGGGCGACCCGAATTGAGATTGAATTACAAGGACAGTCAGGATCAGCAAACCGGCAGGGACAATCAAGTAATGGTCTCGCGGAAAAATTACCAGGATTGGAATCATCGCCGCTGCCAAAAACAAAATCCCAATGATTACAAAAACAATGTTTTCGATCCTTTTCCGCCCACTCCAATAACGCCGAACCTTTCCGTGGAGTCTGGAAAATGCCACTCGCGGTTGCATACCAATGGAAACCAGCATGCTTACTAAAAGGATGACCACCATCAATGGCGTAATTGCTGGTCCGCCCAGGACTTGGTGAAAGAGGGAAGTTGGAAATCCAGCAATGTTTGAGAAAAGATGCGAAATAAAAACTGAAGGGTTACTGAGTAAGGCTTGCCCTACTGATTCCACACCGGGAAAACTGCGCCCCACAATCTCAGCGGCATCCAGCCACGGGTCTTCACCAATAAGTGAATTTCGCAAAGAAAAGTGCTGAGAGAATGCCACCCATGAGCGTCCGCCTGCGAACGGTGATCCATGAAGGAAAACTAAGGCAGCTGGTATCCCTAGCGATCCCACAAGGACAGCCAAGAAGTTCCGCACTCGATTGGATTTCGCTTTAGCACCAGTTCGAAATTCCGCAACGAGCCAAACCAAAGAGGTGATACTGCTTACGAGCGCTAGCCACGTGAACTCAGGCCGGGAACCAGCAGCAAACCAAAATAAGGCTGTAGCGGAAGCCAATGAGGCAAGGTTCCGATATCGCGCGAACAGCGCAAACCCAACCAAAAGCGCTCCAGCCGCCGGGCCAGCTACCCCTGGCCACACGTAGGCGACAGGCAACGCTACTGCCGTGGCCGCGCCAGCCCAGGCAAGCAAAGGCCCCACCAAGAGGCGGGCTGCCACCCAAACGCCCAACACAAATGAAACCGCCGTCACTGCCCGCATTGAAAAATACAGGCCTATGGGATCCGATGTTGCCTTGCTAAGAAGGAAGTAAAGATCAACGTAGGTAGCGCTACCAGAGAACCCTGGCAATGACCCTTGTGAAATACCTTGACCCGAAGTTAGATAACCAACTTCGTCACCAAACACAAGGTCCTGAGTGACAATTGCTCGAGTAGCCACCACAATGACAACTGCAATCAGAGCGGGACCCTCAATTGCTCGGAGGTGTAAATTTAAGATAGTGAGTCACACCCTCTCCCCTTCATCTAACGCTCCGTAAGACAGGGTGATTATTGCACCAAAATCCGCTTTAAACCTCTCTTGTTGGAGTCGTACGCGAAAGTATCTCATTCCTTGAATGGAACGAAAACGCACTGAAACTTGAATCAATAATCTTAACGTCTTTCAAGATTTAAGGATCGTATACGCGCAAAATCAAGCACCGAAAAAGGGGAAGCCACGCCAAATTGAGGGAAATCCGCGATCGTTTTGCGTGTATCGCAACCAGCAACCTAAACGGGCTTTAAAACTATTCTCCGCTGGCAATGCGGCAGTTATTTCAGGAAACTCCGTAATACAAAGCCAAGCCGCGCCAAACTGGCCCGCCTCTGACGGCATTCACGTTGGCGACGTACTCCCATGCCCCCGTTTCTTGTGCGAATTTTATCAGTTCTTGCTCACTTCGAGTGTCTTGGCGGAACTCAAGAAATACCTCATTATGAGTTTGGACAACCCCAATTTGACCCGAAACGGTTATGTACGAGTTCCAAACGATCGCCATTGCGGTCACGGCGGAAACGGCAGCACCCAGACTGACCCTAGACTTCGCGATTCTTTTGGACAGTAGTGCGATTAGCCAGACGATCGCAATGGTCGCAAAAGCGATACCACCAAGCCATTGTCTTTGAACGATCCAGTAACTCCTCACCAATGACACCAACGAAATAACAGTTGTGCTGAAAACTCCCAAACCTAGCAATACCAAAGGCGGCACTAGGTCTACATTTTGAACTTTGTCTCGAACTAAGTAAAAAACGCAGGCTGCAACAAGGACGAATATCAAGATTCGATCAATGTTGAACAAGTTCAACCAATTCGGCAAGTTCTCGATTGCCCACTCCGGGGGCAACCCAAGCAACCCAAAGTGGGTTGAGCCAAGCATTCGGGCCGCACCAATTGGCGATTCCATAAATTCGTATGGATCGGTAGAGAATGTCGACGATTCCTTAGCCCAAGAGACAAACGCCGTAACCGCAAAAATGAGCAATCCGACGCCGATCCAGATTGGTGACGCCTCGGTCGTCGCTCGCCGGAGACTCTTCAGCGAATTGGGTCTAAGTCCCCGCAAGTAGACCCCGAAGATGACGGTGAGAAAAAGGAAGAAAATCCAGTAAGGGTGAGCGAGCGCGCCAACAATTATCGCATATATTCCTACCAAAACCCCGATCCATGTTCGTCTTTGCTCTAAACCAAGTGAGAAGAAAACGAGCAGAGCCACGGCCGTTGAAGCCATCAGCATGTAGGGCCGTGCCTCACCAACGTAAAACATGAGTGAGCCCTGGGACGCAAAAGCAAAGATGAGCAGCCACTGGAAGGGCCTTCCAACGCCGCGCATGCGAAGGAAATAAACCGCTAGCATGATCAAAAGAAACCCGGCAATAATGCTCGGTAGCCGAAGAACCCAGAGATTTGCTCCAAAATTTTCCAATAAAAGATGATCGAGTAGAAAAAGAGTTGGGGTTTGTCCCCAATTCACGCCACCACCCAAAGATTGATTCAATGCCGTTGTTGCTTCGGAGAAATTCATAGCCCCTAAAGAGAAATGCAGAAACTCATCTATCCAAATTGGCTTGCCGAAACCTGAATATAAAATCACGACTACCAAAATGACTACAGCCATAAAGGAATCCGATACGGCCCGCCACGTGATTAATTTGTGCTTGGATTCCGTCATACTACCCCCATTCACAGTACTGCTGTTTAATCAAGTATAGATGGGATTGTAGAGCTGGCATGACCCCTTGTGGTGGGTCCGGGTGATATGACCCCCGTTTGTTGACCGGGCTCACGAGAGTTGCAGCTGGATTGGGTTTATTTTTTCGTATTCGATTGGTGTGAGCATATCTAGTGATGAGTGGCGTCTGCGCATGTTGTGGAAATTTTCAATGTAGTCGGCCAGCGCCATGCTGAGTTCAACTACGGTGGTTCAGGATTTACGGTTGAGAAGTTCGGTTTGCATTCTTCCCCAGAAGGATTCGATCACCGAAAGAAATGGAAGACACGGATCGAATTAGCAAATGCAATATTCGAATTCATTGAAGTCTTCTATAATCGGCAGCGCAGACACTCCAAAATCGGCTACATTTCCCCCGTCGAGTTCGAAGTCAACCTGCAACAACAACCCGCCTAAAGTCAACAAGAAAAAGGCAACAAAACTAGGGGCAGGTCATCATGTCAACCAAACCGGGGGCACTCCCGTACCTGCATTCCTCAATTGGATACCCAACACCGGCAGAAGCACTCACAGGGTTCCACCAAACCGCAACCTCGGCCTAACAAAAATCACCGACAAGGTGTCCAGAAAACTTGACACACTCCAGGCAGGTCATGATGTCAATCTAAATGGGGCAATCCCATGTCAAAGTGTCAACGAAGTTTGACAGATATCAACTAATTTATAAAAGTCGTCGTAGAGCATTTCCAGCATTCCACCCACGTGATCGCCTAACTCGAACACAGCGTCGTCGACGACAACGACAGAGCCCATGCTGGGCCGACTTGTCAGTCTTCGAAGGTTACAAATTCCTGTAGGTTTTTGAATTACGAGCTTGCCAAAATTCCTTTTTCGCTTGCCGGCCATGCCTCAAGAGCCAAAGATGAGAAGATGCTACGTCAAAGATTTTGCGCACACTGATGGGACTGGAGCGGGTTCCGCTAGAAGCAACCTGATGGATAGGGATCGTTGCTATTGGGAGGCCGGAAAGGAAAATAAGCCCCACCTGTGCAGTACCACTGCCGTAGGACCCCACTTGAGTGCCAACTCGGTACAGCAGGTCTGGAGGAGCGAGAATTAGGCAGTATTTGGTTACAGGGAATTCCTTAAATTTCGTCCACACCAGTGAATTTCGAGCAAACCAGGCAGCCAGTTCACGCCCACCGGTGCGCACGCTGCCAACACGCACACCGAGCACAACAAATACCGACTGTGTGGGAAAGGGAGCCGCTTCCAGCATGCGCTCCAATTCAGTGGATTCGTACGTATAGTCGCCTGGCACCTGCAGCAGGGTAGTTCCCCTTGCCACTCGAGCCATTTGGATAGTGCACTCGTTAATTCCGAGTGACGTAATGTTCTTAATAAATACGACGCTTTCCATATTCCTCGCTGCGAAAGCCCGCATCATTGACTCGGTTCCGTCGCATGATCCGTCGTCGATGAGAATAATCTCAAGAGTCCGATTATGTAGGAGTAGATGCGAACAAACCTCCAAGACTGCATTCATGACTTTAGCCTCATCCTTGGCAAAAAAGCCCACAGAAACATTCCTGCTGTGTGATATCGGTGTGTTCTGATTAGTCGTGACCAATGTGACTTCCTTCGGTTTAGTTGGCCGGATGACCTACCTGAATTTCATCAAGTTTTCTGGATACCTTGTCGCTGGTTTTTTAAACCGCGGCTGCGGTTTGGTGGAACTCTATGAGTGCTTCTGCCAGTGTTCGGTATCCGATGGAGGTGTCCCTTCATGATTCCCCTGCTCCTCAAAACCCTTTCTGAACACGCCTACTGACTGCCTACCACACTCCCATTTTATCGATCTGTAGCGATCTCGCGACTAAAGTGACAACGTACCCCTTAGGTTTCCCCGTTTCGTAGACACGGGTTTACGCGGCTTGTGTCGCGATTTGGTTGAACTGTAACTCGTAGGCAATCGATGTCTTGTAGCCGGTCTTGGAATACCGATGGTGGTTGCTATACCAACGTCCCAGCCCATGGTCGTGTATTCGATGACGGCAAGATTCTTGAACGGACCGAGTGGCGTGTCCCCCAATAGGATGCGATTTCCCTCTTAAATTGTACTTGCGGTTTGCCAAAGGAACCACATGACTGCAAGGGGTCCTACGCCTGATGTTTAAATCATTAATGGGACCGCGGAATTAGATCTTCCACAAGGGGCGCGATTCGTTCAGCAATGTATGAGGAGCCCCTCGGATTCAAGTGGTTTGAGTCCCGAAACAGCACTTCTCCCTTTGGATCAAAACGACATTCATCTGTCTCGCAGAATAGATCTCTCACAGAAACGAAGTGCGTATTCGGGTGCCGAGCAACAACCTCGAGGAAGTCATTCGTGTAGTCAAAGCGATCCTTGGAGATTTCTTCAATGCATTTTTCTGGTCCTAGCAGGGCAGGAAATACACACTCCGTTGCTTCGTGGGAGAAAAGGGGAACATCTTCCACAACAAGAATGTGATTGCTCATGCTCTCAAGCTGCTGTAACTCGCTCTCCAATCTTTTGATTACGTCGGCGCCTTCGTCTTTACTGATGCTTTCCCAGTGGAAAGCCAAGACCGTCACAGGAATTTTTTCGGAGTCGGGCGATTCGGTAGCGTTTTCCGGAGTGGATCCAAGAGCAACGACTCTCTTGCCCAACTGACTCGCAAGTCCTGGATAGAGAGCAGCTGCATGAGAATCTCCTACGAGAACAACATCTACCGCCTCTCCAGCTTGGCCGGTTGAGACGCAAAAGTCAGCCACTCCAGACACGCGGCTTAAGGTTCCTGAATAAGAAAGGCTACACCTGTTCCAGTTTTCTTCAAAATACGGGACCCAAGAAAGCGATTTCATGAAGCCGGAATCTTGAACGAGCTTGTCTGACTGGTAAACAAAAAAGATTCCGAGTAGCAATGGGACCGTGACAAGGGATACGGCAACTGCCTTTGAGGAGAGAATGCCAATTTGTAAGTTTCGGCGTAAGGGAGTTTCCCAAAATTGATATGAGAACGCCGCTAAGGGGATTCCCACAAGAGTTGCAGTCAGGATAGCCAGAATCGAATTAGGCCAAAGCGTGGCACTAATAGCAACCAACGGCCAATTCCACAAATAAATGGAGTAAGACCAATCTCCTACCAATGTAAGCGGACGCACTGAAAGCAATCTTGAAAGCGAATTCCCTTGGTGTATTCCAGCTAATAGCAACAATGCTGTGCCTGTAACTGGCAGTAGGGTCCAAAAACTCGGAAAAGGTGTAGTGGTGTTAATCAAGAGAAGCCCCATGATTAGCAGACAGGCGCCGGCTAATCCTGACGCCGAGGCGATCTTCCTGCTGCGTTGAAATCTTTGGGCATAATTCAGGGTAAAAAAAGCGAGCAGTGCCCCCACTCCGAACTCCCAGACACGGCTGAGGGGGCTATAAAAACCACCGTCCAACCATGAGAGTACCTCAGAAGGGGAAAGTGGGGACTCTCCTGTCCTTCGCACACTTAAAAGGAAAGAAAGCACCGTGGCTAAAACAATTATTGTCACCGCAAATTTGGAACTCAGTTTGCGGCCGCGATGAATACGCCTACCAAGGAAGAGTGCAAGTAAGAGTCCTAAAGGAAAAACCAAATAAAACTGTTCTTCAACGGATAGAGACCAAGTATTAAGGAGAGGGTTACTCAGGGCAGAAACGCCAAAGTAACCCCCACTGATTTTCTCAATTACAAAATTTGCCGACAACAGTAATGCCCCAATGGCTGTTTGGGCGGTGGTTTCTTGGGTGCCAACGGGCGAAAAAATAAAGATCCCAATAAGCATCGTGAATGTCAGGGTCAGGGAAAGAGCCGGCATTAGTCTTCGAAAGCGCCTCTTGTAGAAGTTGCCGAGGCTAATCGTTCCTCTCCTTTCCGCCTCACGCCAAAGCATTCCGGTTATTACGTAGCCGGAAACCACGAAGAAGACATCCACTCCGATGAATCCACCCTCGAGGATGAAACCTGTATGAAAGAGCACAACAAGCAAAACTGCCAATGCTCTAATTCCTTGGATGTCGGCCCGCCGGGCAGAAGTATCGATGGCGGACGCACTTGGGATTAAAGCGTTCGAAATGCTCTGAGGGTTGGGATCCACCCATCCAAGATACTGCATCAATTTCAAGTGACGTGCCTGGAGTGTGTTGGCATGACCCCAAAATACGTGAGGGACGTCGATCACATGACACCCGATTAGTCGACGCTAAACTGCCATCACAACACCCACGGACTAACAAAGACCATGACACAGTAACTGGCGGCAGGTCAACATCAACGGGGACGTCGTATCACTTCCTGAGAGTTTCTCTATGCCCCCTTGATACTCTGGCCCTTTGCTTCTTCAACTGCCACTCAAAACGATATTGGAACCGTAGTCTCAAAAAGTTTTACCCAAACATCGCCTTACATTCATTTTCATCTTCTGTTACAAGTACTAACTGTCATGAACTACTCCGAAAATCGGATCACTCTGGGAGTGTGGTTGTTGGTGGTCCCGTTGAAAAGGAATCAAATAAAACATCAATCCTATCGAGTCGCTCGTCGAGGCTAATTCGAAGACCTGACTGTAGAACCCCAAGATGAACAATTTTGGCGCCCCATGGTGCTTCCGAGAGAACCCACAGTGGGTATTCCCAATCATCGTAACCTTGAAACAGGCCTATAGTTGGTGGTGTTCCGCTCCTTTGAGCGTTCACGGTATCGGCGAATCCCTGGTAGGCCGCTAAAAGTTCAGGTCGAGCTTTGAAGTACAGGTCCTCACGCGATGTCGTGAAAACTTCGAAGTTCGGCAAAATAGGCCTGTATTCCAGAAATAGAACAAAGACGGATGCATAAATCGCAGTGGCGACAGTCACGGGGACCAGAACTCTCGATCCTAGGGCATGTAACCAGATTGCCAGAGGAACTGATGACATGAGCATTGCGGTTAGTAAATAACGATTTGAGCCGATGTTAGCCGACACAACAACAAAAACTGCGAAGTAGAGTGTTAAGGATGCAGCGGCGTAAGTTCGTCGGACCGCATCGCGATATTTCCAGAGTAACCAAATCAAGGCTACCAAGCCTAGAAAAAATGTAATCGGGCTTGCGGCTGAATCCTCGTGCACTTGAAGCCCCGGAAAGGGGAGGTATCTATCAAGACCCCATGACGAAAAAACGGATCGAGTCGATTGGCCAAACGGGCCCAAAAGTATATTCCCTAACTGTTCTACTGGTATGAAATGAGGAACCGGGACATTAAACAGAGCATGAACAACTAGATCTGCGGGGATGCTGCGGGAGATTCCCGCACGCTGGTCGGTCATTATCTCTAACATTACGGGGTCGCTTAGCACTGATCCAAAACTGAGATAATTTCGTATGAACTGGGGTGCTAACGCCAGGGATGCACCAATGACGCCAGTCGTGGCCATCACCAAGAACCGCCAGAATCCCTGCCTGAACAAAACTGTAACTAGAAGGACTGCTAGGAAGACCGTCGTGAAGGCCAAAGATTGTTGTTTAGTTGCAGCCGCACAGAAAATGAGACCGCCGGATGCAAGTGCGACCAGCCTAAAGGTGAATCGGCCTGAGTTGTATGACAACCATAGATAAGCCATGAGCAATACCCACAATGACATCAGCCACTCGTTTTGAGTGGTTGTGCTCTCGGCAATTCCAATAGGTATTGTCGCGGCGAAAAAAACTGCCAACATTGCCACCCCATTTGAGGCTTTTAACTGCTTGGCGATCGCGCCAACTACAACAAGGCACCATACGCCCGCTACCCACTGAACGAGGTTGACAAGGTAATCTTGGCGAGTGGTTATGATTGATTGCAAGGTCGCATAGCTCGATAGAGGAGGCTGAACAACTTGCCGCCCATTTCCAGTCGCGTAATACTCAACGCTTCCATTTTGAACCCAGTTCATGACTCGTGGAAGATGGTAAGTCATCGAGTCCCAATTATTGGGAGGCGAGACGATAGCGAGGATGAGCGTAATGAGCCAGATAGTGGTAATCGCGTAGCCAAGTAGTCGGTAAGAAAATGGCAAATTGTGGAACGTGTGCCAGCAGGCTCTAATTTCTTTAACTAAGTATTGGAAAACTTGAAATCGGGCTGCAACGATTACTAGTACGGCAGCGCTGATCAGCCAGAACACTGAGATTGCCTTCGGCGTTAACGAGTGGGTAAAACTAAGTCCTTCGGTCAGCAACCAGATGGAAATTCCCCAGGCAACAGGGACAACTACCAATGATTTCGAAAAGCCGAGAAAGCGGATCGATAATCCAAGCGCTGACAAGCCAACAGTGACAAAAACCATCAGCCACAGAAACGTTGCATAAGACACATCCGCAAGAGTACCTGCAAATAGGAGGACCCCTTATACTCGGTCCGGGTGATATAACCCCGTTTGTGGACCGGGCTCACGATAGTTGCAACTGGATTGCGTTGATTGTTTAGTATTCGATTGCTGTAAGCATAGCCAGTGATGAATGGCGTCTGCGCATGTTGTGAAAATCCTCAATGTAATCGGCCATTTCCATGCTCAGTTCAACAACGGTGGTCCAGGATTTATGGTTGAGAAGTTCGGTTTGCATTCTTCCCCAGAACGATTCGATCATGGCATTGATGCTCCTATATTTGTCAAGCAGCGATTTCAAGGACTGCGGGCTTGGCTTTGACGAGGTGATAAACCTCGCGGATCACGTAGCGTTTGAGACAGCGGATGATGTCGCGTTTGGATTTTCCTTCAGCTGTTCGGCGTGCGACATAGGCGATGGTGGGTTCGTGGAAACGCATGCGGACGATTACGGTGCGGTAGATCGCTGCGTTAAGTTGTCGGTGTCCGCCATGGTTGATTCGGTGTTTCCCGCTGGTCATCCCTGAACCTGCGGGGATGGGGCTGATTCCGGCGAGTTTCGCGAATGCCGCTTCAGATTTGATGCGCTCGGGGTTGTCACCGACCACGATCAGGATCTCTGCTGCGGTATCAACACCGATCCCGAAGGGCTCCACCAGAGCACATCCGATGGGAAACCACGAGCATGACACAGATCAAGCTCGCTAGGCATCTGGCTGCATTGCGTCCGCGTCAGTTAGTAACACCGGATGACTCCATCCGTTACACACTGCGCACGCTCGCTAAGCGGTGGCATTTCCTTGACACAGAAGCGAGAGAACTATCCACCATGATCGAGGACCTGGTCATGCGTACCGCCCCCCATTTGGTGGAGCCCTTCGGTATCGGTGTTGATACTGCTGCGGAGATCCTGATCGTGGTCGGTGACAACCCCGAGCGCATCAAATCTGAAGCGGCATTCGCGAAACTTGCCGGCATTAGTCCCGTCCCAGCCGGTTCGGGCATGACCAGCGGGAAACACAGGATCAACCATGGCGGACACCGGCAACTTAACGCGGCGATCTATCGAACCGTGATCGTCCGCATGCGTTTTCATGAACCCACCATCGCCTATGTCGCACGCCGGACAGCTGAAGGCAAATCCAAACGCGACATCATCCGTTGTCTCAAACGCTACGTGATCCGCGAGGTTTATCACCTCGTCAAAGCCAAGCCCATGACCCTAGAAATTGCTGCTTGACAAATATAGGAGCATCAATGCCATGATGGAGTCGTTTTGGGGAAGAATGCAAACCGAACTTCTCAACCGCAAATCATGGACTACCGTTGTTGAACTGAGCATGGCAATGGCTGACTACATTGAAAATTTCCACAACATCCGCAGACGCCACTCAACACTGGCTTTGCTCACACCAACCGAATACGAGACAACCAATTTAATCCAGCTGCAACTATCGTGAGCCAGGTCCACAAACGGGGGTCATATCACCCGGACCCACCACAAGGGGTCATGCCAGTTCTACAATCCCATCTATACTTGTTAAGCAGCAGTACTGTGAACGGGGGTAGTATGACGGAATCCAAGCACAAATTAATCACGTGGCGGGCCGTATCGGATTCCTTTATGGCTGTAGTCATTTTGGTAGTCGTGATTTTATATTC
>Ga0209702_10008521_pt1 | contig 11892 bp, 11 predicted proteins | sample FRY01_FD_187210 | JGI IMG/M metagenome (GOLD analysis project Ga0209702, IMG submission 187210) | Freshwater microbial communities from Lake Fryxell liftoff mats and glacier meltwater in Antarctica - FRY-01 (SPAdes) (version 2) | ecosystem: Environmental > Aquatic > Freshwater > Ice > Glacier... | reverse complement strand
CAAGCTGCTCAAAAACGTCATGCGTCTGACTGCACCTAACCCCGGCGTGATGACCGGACCAGGCACCAACAGCTACCTGCTGGGGGATAGGCAGTCAGGCTACATTGCCATCGACCCTGGCCCGGCTGATGCTGACCATTTGCAGCGGCTGTACAACGCAGCGGGTGGAGACATTCGCCTGATTGTGTGTACCCACTCACACCCTGACCATTCGCCCGGCGCTGTGCCCCTGCAGGCGCTGTGTGTGGCAGCGAGCAAGCCCAGGCCGCTGATTGCCGGCCTGCCTTCCCTGCCCACAGCGCGCGCTGACAGCGTGTTTATACCGGATAAGACGCTATTAAATAATGAGCTGCTTGCGCCCGTATTTATTGGTTTGGAGACCAATTTTATACCTGAAAGCGGTCAAAATCAGCACACCTTGAAGGTTATTTACACGCCAGGCCACGCCGCCAATCACCTGTGCCTGGTGCTGGTTGAAGACGGCCTGCTGTTTAGCGGTGACCACATTTTGAACGGCAGCACCACCGTGATCAATCCGCCTGACGGCAACATGAGCACCTACCTGGAATCACTTGACGCGTTGAGTGCCGCCTGCGATGAGCACAGCATAGAATTTATCCTGCCCGCCCATGGTTACGTCATCGGCCAGGCCAAAACGGCGATTGCCCAACTCAAAGCGCACCGTTTGAAAAGAGAAGCCAAAATTCTCAAAGTCATGCAAGCTATCCCAGATGGCACGCTGGACGATTGGGTGCCGCTGGCCTATGACGATGTCGACGAACGCATCTGGCCCGTGGCCAAGCGCTCACTGGCAGCGCACGTTGATCGCATCATGACTCTTCAAAAAACATCTTAAAGAACACTTTGACTGACACCGTCCGTCCTGCGGCGGAACACAAGGAGCGCCCTGTTGCCCGCCGTCGAGCGCTGCATCTGATTGCCCTCTTCGAGGCCATCAAAGGCTTTGCAGCATTTGCCGCGGCCATCGGCCTGCTCGGTCTGCTGCACAAAGACCTGCACCAGCTGGCAGTCAGTCTGCTGTGGCGTTTTCACCTCGACCCGGCACTGCCACTGCCAACCCTCTTCCTCGACTATGCCGACAAGCTAGCTGCGCTCAAGCTCACCACCCTCCTGCCGGTTGCCATCGCATACACCGCGATCCGCCTGTCGGAGGCCTAGGGCTTATGGAAAGAAAAAATATGGGCTGAATGGCTGGGCGCATTGTCAGGCGCGATCTACATTCCGTTTGAGATCGGGCACCTGATGCACCGCACGACGCTGGCCAATGCAGGTGTACTGCTGGCGAATATTGTGATGCTGGCGTTCCTGGCTTTTTAGCTATGGAAAAGGAGACAAGCCCCCAGGCTTTTCAAGCTGTCTTAATAAAAGTGTGAAGCCCGCCGATAAGCCGGATTTTGTGCGCCTCACTGTCTTGCCGAAACAAGAAAGCAGGGTGTGACCGCCATTAATCTGGGCCGGGGGTCGCCCACCCGGCTCGGTGCTACCTACCCGCCAACTCAACGGAACCATCTCAACGTTGGCCTATTTGGTATTGCTGCGCGTAGAGATTGCCCGTTTCACCCGGCCCTGATGCTCCCTTTCGGTTACGCCCGGGCCGACTCGTCTCTGTTGCTCTGATCCTCACCTCACGGTGGAGAGGTGTTACCTCCTACGCTGTCCTGTGCAGTCCGGACGTTCCTCCAGTGCCAGGTTTCCCATATGGCACCAGCGGCGGTCTGGCGTGCTTCACGGCTTGATTATCGGCGCAACTTAGAATACAGCCCTGATCCGAAAAACAGATCCACGAAACAGGCTTTGACAATCAAGATGATCCGCATCACTGAACTCAAGCTGCCGCTTGACCACGACGAGCACGCGCTACCTGCGCTGATCGTTAAGACATTGGGAATTGCCAGCGCTGAACTGGTCAATCACACCATCTACAAACGCAGCTACGACGCCCGCAAGCAAAAGCTGTTGCTTGTCTACATCTGTGACATTGAAGTTTCCCCAGCACTTGAAGCAACGCTGCTCAAGCAGTTTGAAGCGCACCCACATATTCGCCCAGCGCCGGATCAAAACTACTATCCGGTGGTGCAGCTCAATACCGCTCCGGCCTTGAGACCTGTCGTCGTCGGCTTTGGCCCTTGCGGTATTTTTGCGGCGCTGCTACTGGCGCAAATGGGCTTCAAACCGATCGTCCTGGAGCGCGGTAAAAAAGTGCGCGAACGCACCAAAGACACTTGGGGGCTGTGGCGCAAAAGTACCCTGAACCCTGAATCCAACGTGCAGTTTGGTGAAGGCGGTGCGGGCACGTTTTCAGACGGCAAGCTGTGGAGTCAGATCAAAGATCCACGCCACCTGGGCCGCAAGGTGATGATGGAGTTTGTCAAAGCCGGCGCGCCTGAAGAAATTTTGCTGGTCAGCAAGCCGCACATTGGTACCTTCAAACTGGTTAAAGTCGTCGAGCACATGCGTGAGCAGATCATTGCACTGGGCGGTGAGGTGCGGTTTGAGCAACGGGTGACTGATGTATTGATTGAGCAAGGTCAGGTTCGCGGCTTGAGCATACAAAATTTCAACGACAACACGTCATACGAGATGCGCGCGGACCATGTCGTGCTGGCACTTGGCCACAGCTCGCGCGATACCGTGGCCATGCTGCATCAGCGCGGCGTGTACATGGAGGCCAAACCGTTTTCCATCGGCTTTCGCATTGAGCACCCACAGGGCGTGATTGACCGTGCACGGCTGAGCCAGCACGCCGGCCATCCGCTGCTGGGTGCGGCGGACTACAAGCTGGTACACCATGCCAGCAATGGGCGAAGTGTTTACAGCTTTTGCATGTGCCCGGGCGGTACGGTAGTAGCGGCGACGTCAGAGGCGGGCCGTGTGGTCACCAACGGCATGAGCCAGTACTCGCGCAATGAGCGCAATGCGAATGCGGGCATTGTGGTGGGCATATCGCCAGCAGACTATCCGGGAAAGGCCAATGACGCGCTGGCCGGGATTGAATTTCAGCGCCAGTTAGAGTCCCATGCCTTCGCGCTGGGCGGCAGCAACTACCAGGCGCCGGGTCAACTGGTCGGCGACTTTGTCTCTGGCAAGCCGTCAACCCAGCTCGGCAGCGTTGAGCCGTCTTACAAACCCGGCGTGTTGCTGGGCGATTTGCAGAGCGCTCTGCCCGCCTACGCGATTGCCGCCATACGCGAGGCGTTGCCTGTGTTTGGAAAAAAAATACGCGGCTTCGACATGCATGATGCGGTTCTGACAGGTGTTGAAACCCGCACCTCGTCACCCGTCAAAATCAGCCGTGGCGATGACTTTCAAAGCCTGAACGTCAAAGGCTTGTACCCGGCGGGTGAAGGCGCCAGTTACGCAGGTGGCATTTTGTCAGCGGGGGTGGATGGGATTGAGGTGGCCGAGGCTGTGGCCCTGAGCATCGCGGGAGTCATCAACATCACAAGATCGCGATAATGAAAGCCATGCAAAACAATGCCAATGGACAGATGCTTGACAGCCCCGCTAACACAATCATTGCCGAGCCGAAACAAAAACAACCTGCCCCACGTCAGGTGAATCCAGTGCTGGAAAAGCTGTTTGAGCTCCACCCAAACCTGTTTGGCGCCAGATTTTTACCGCTCAAGCTGGGCATCTTTCATGACCTGCTGGCACGCCACCCGGATGCGTTTAAAAAAGACCAGCTAAAGCTGGCGATGGGTCAGCACGCCCGGTCAACACGTTATCTGGAATGTGTTGCCGCTGGGCTGGCGCGGCATGATTTGGACGGCGTGGCGGTTGAACCCGTCGCGCCAGAGCATGTCCACCACGCGATTCTGGAAGTCTTTCGCAGACGTCAGGCCAGGTCAAAAGACGACTTGCAGCCGCGCCTGCGCATGCTGCTGAAGCAGGCGATTGAAAATTCTGGCCTGGCACTTGACGACTATGCTGCCCTGGTACGCGTGCAAGACGAGGCAACCAATGCCCTGATTGACGACGCTATGGCCGAGCTGAAGGCCGAAGTGGCCAAGCGCGAAGCGTTGATGGCCACCTTTAAAGCCAGCGGCAAAACCGAGGCAGAGTTTGCCGACATGTATGGCATGAACTTGAAGCTGGTCAGCAGCGTGCTGGCGCGGGTGCAAGCCGCAGAGGCGAAAAAAACCGATGCTTTGACGTAAAAAAAGACCCCAAGAAACTTCTGGGGACCTTTTCTAAGTACCAAATAGCTCTCCAGCCCAATAAGTACGGGCGCTAGCAGCTACTTATTTAGTGGCATCGCAAATTCACATCAAACCTTGCCGGGCTGGGCATCACGCAGCGCTGCAATGCGCTCTTCGATCGGCGGATGGGTTGAAAACAGCTTGCCGACGCCGCCTGCAATTCCCATGGCCGCCACAGACTTGGGCAACTCACCGGGTACCATACCGCCCAGGCGGGCCAGTGCGTTCATCATCGGTTGTGTTCTGCCCATTAGTTGTGCTGCGCCTGCGTCAGCGCGGAACTCCCGGTGACGGGAGAACCACGCCACCACCATGTGGGCAGCAACCCCGAGCACGATGTCCATCACGACTGTGGTGATGTAGTACCCCATGCCCGGGCCAGCGTTGTTGTTCTTCAGGATAACCTTGTCCACAAAGTAACCCACCACGCGACTGATAAAAACTACAAAGGTGTTCATCACGCCCTGTATCAGGGTCATCGTGACCATGTCACCGTTGGCGATGTGGGCGACTTCGTGGCCAATCACAGCTTCAATCTCTTCCCGGGTCATGCCTTGCAGCAAGCCCGTTGAAACCGCTACCAGGGCAGAGTTTTTAAACGCTCCGGTGGCAAACGCGTTCGGTGCGCCTTCAAAAATGCCCACTTCAGGCATGCCGATTTGCGCTTTGTCGGCAAATTTTTTGACGGTAGCAACAATCCAGGCTTCATCGGCGTTTTGCGGCTCTGTGATCACTTTGACACCAGCGCTCCACTTGGCGACTGGCTTGCTGATCAGTAGCGAAATAAATGCGCCGCCAAACCCGATGATCAGTGCAAAGCCCAGCAGCGACGTGAGGTTCAGGCCTTGCGCCGTTATAAACCGATTCAAACCCAACACATTAACAATGATGCCCAGCACCACCACAACGGCCAGGTTGGTCATTACAAACAGGAAAATACGTTTCATGAAATCTCCGAGTGGAAGTTAAATCTACAAGTCATCAAATGGGGCGCGGTCACCTCAGCTCAATAGCTGCTGACCTTCAAGACACTGAATTTTCGTTATTTTCTTGTTTTCCGGGCGAAATACAAGTAAGTCCTCATAAAAGGAAAGTTTCTCGTTCCCGGCCCACCAGCCGGGCACACCCAGCACAGGCAGCGGCAGAAACGGTTTGCTCGCCAGTTTCTGGACGCAGATATCACCCGCAATCCATGCGTCTAGAGATGCTATTGAATTAGTAGCTGGCTGCACCCGATAGACATGGGCTGTGATTGGTTTTCTTGGGTTTACAAGCTTCTCCAGCAACGCATGGCCGAACAAGACCAGTTGCGCGTCTTGCCAAACGGGGCGCAGCTCTACGAACAAGCGCTGCCAGTCTCGGGCGATCAGAGCGTCCCACAGGGGCTGGGGCGCCAGCAGAAAAGCGGCGTTTTCATCAAACAGGGTGAGCGCGTCGCGCACCGGGCCACGCGTTTGTTGAACGCCGTCGATGGCAAGTTGCGCGGCTTGCAGCTGGTTAAGCTTTTTCTTGGTTTGCGGAAACGTCAGCCAGCACAGGCCATTGAAAAAATCGTGCAGATTGTCTCGCGTGGGAACGGTTTGGGTGTCGAAAATGAATTGTTCGTAGGCCTGGCCGACGGGTAAGGCCGATTGCGTAACGAACTGAACAGGTGCTGTGCAAGACCTGCTCAGTGCGTCAGCAACACCATGAGTTGACCAGTCAGGTAAGGCCTTGGCAGCGCCTGCATAGGGCCTAAACCAGGGGGCGCTCCAGTCAATCACACCATACGCCAAGCCAGGCTTTCGCCACTTCGCAGCGGTTTGAGTTGGCCCTCACCCAACGCAAAACTCTCAGGCGGCGTCCAGCTTTCTTTTTTGAGTGTGACTGTGCCGCTGTTGCGCGGCAAGCCGTAAAAATCAGCGCCGTTAAAGCTGGCAAATCCCTCCAGCTTGTGCAGCGCGCCTGCTGCCTCAAAAGCTTCGGCGTAAAGCTCCATCGCCGCATGCGCGGTGTAGCAACCGGCGCAGCCGGTGGCATGCTCCTTCAGGTGCGCGGGATGGGGGGCGCTGTCGGTGCCGAGGAAAAATCGTGTGTTGCCCGTTGTCGCGGCTTCAACTAGTGCCAGACGATGGGTTTCACGTTTGAGGACGGGCAGGCAGTAGTAATGCGGCCGAATGCCACCTGTAAAAATGGCGTTCCGGTTGTACAGCAAATGGTGCACGGTGATGGTCGCGGCTGTGTAGCCGTCTGCCTCACGGACGTAATCTGCAGCCTCACGTGTTGTGATGTGCTCAAAAACGATTTTGAGCTCCGGGAAGTCACGCCGAAGCGGAATCAAATGCCTGTCGATGAACACGGCTTCACGATCAAACAAATCAATCTCGGGCGACGTGACCTCACCATGCACCAGCAGCAGCAGGCCTTCCTTTTGCATGGCTTCCAGCGTTTTGTAGGTTTTGAGCAGGTTAGTCACGCCAGCATCGCTGTTGGTGGTGGCACCGGCGGGGTAGAGCTTGAGCGCCACCACACCAGCATCCCGGGCCCGTTTGATCTCTTCTGGGGGCAAGTTATCGGTCAGGTACAGCGTCATCAGCGGCTCAAACGCCACGCCTTCGGGGATCGCAGCCTGAATACGACTCTTGTAGGCTAGAGCCTGCGCAGCCGTTGTCACCGGTGGACGCAAATTCGGCATGATGATGGCGCGGCCAAACTGGGCAGCGGTGTGCGGCACGACGGTGTTGAGCGCGGCGCCGTCGCGCACATGCAGATGCCAGTCGTCAGGGCGGGTCAAAGTCAGGGTGGTAATTGTTGCGGTTGTTTGAAGCGTCATAAGCTGAATTGTGGCACTGCGCCGTTGTAAACATCAGGGCGTAAAAAAACCCGCCCGTAGCAGGTTTTCTTTGAGGGCAAAAATCAATGCGCCAGAATCTTGTTCAGGAAGTCCTTGGTGCGAGCCTGACGATTTTCAGGGTGCATGAAAAACTCGTTGGTTGAGCAGTCTTCCAGAATCTTGCCACCCACATCCATAAAAATAACGCGGCTGCCGACTTTTTTGGCAAAGCCCATTTCGTGCGTCACGACCAGCATGGTCATGCCCTCTTTGGCCAGATCCATCATGCAGTCAAGTACCTCGCCGACCATTTCTGGGTCAAGCGCAGACGTTGGCTCGTCAAACAGCATCGCAATCGGGTCCATGCTGAGCGCACGGGCAATCGCCACACGCTGCTGCTGTCCGCCTGAGAGCTGGCCGGGGAACTTGTCTTTGTGCAGCATCAGGCCCACGCGGTCCAGGTACTTCAGCCCGTGTGCTTTGGCGTCTTCGGGCTTGCGGCCCAGCACTTTTATTTGTGCGAGAGTCAAGTTCTCCGTCACGCTCAGGTGCGGGAACAGCTCAAAATTTTGAAACACCATGCCGACCCGGCTGCGCAGCTTGGGCAGGTCCGTCTTTGGGTCATGCACGGCCTGGCCATCGACAAAAATCTGGCCTTTCTGGAAAGGCTCCAGCGCATTGATGGTTTTAATCAGGGTGGATTTACCCGAGCCCGATGGCCCGCACACCACAACCACTTCGCCCTTGTTGATGCTGGTGGTGCAGTCGCTCAATACCTGAACCGTGCCATACCACTTGGACACTTCTTTCATTTCAATCATTGCCATCTTCTTCTCCAATAGGTTCTCGTTTGATCTTTAGTCTGGCCAGCCGGCCTATCGAATGATGGCGATTTTTACCTGCAAGCGCTTGACGAGGTAGGACAAGCCAAAGCACATCACAAAGTACACCACGGCAGCCAGCAAATAGGCCTCTTCGGTGCGTCCGTAAATTTTTCCAGCTGTCGTAAAGCCCTTGAGCAAGTCGTACGCGCCAATGGCATAAACCAGCGAGGTGTCTTGAAACAGGATGATGGTTTGCGTGAGCAAAATCGGCACCATGTTGCGAAACGCCTGCGGCAGCACAATCAGCTTCATGTTCTGCGAGTAGGTCATGCCCAGTGCTCGCCCGGCGTTGACTTGCCCGCGCGAGATGGACTGAATACCCGCGCGCATGATCTCGCTGAAATACGCCGCCTCAAACGCCACAAAAGTGATGATGGCTGAAATCTCGGCGCGGTTGTTGGCGCCGCCCGGTATCAGAGCATAAAACGCGGCGGGCATTAGCAGAAAGAACCACAAAATCACCATCACCAGCGGGACCGAACGCATGCCGTTGACATAAATAGCGGCGGGCGTGGCCAACCAAGCTTTGCCAGACAACCTCATCAGCGCCAGGATGGTGCCCAGAATAATGCCGCCAATGGTGGCGATGATGGTCAACTGGATGCTGAACCAGAAGCCTTTGATCACGAACTTGGAGATGATGTCCCAGTTCAGGAAACTCATGTCTAGACCCAACATATCAGTGCCCCCCACCTGATGCGCCAGCCATGACATAGCCGGGGATTTGCGCTTTCGCTTCGATCAAGGCAAAAATCCGGTTGATGGCAAATGCTGAGGCTGCGTACATCAGCGTGACCGCCAGGTAAATTTCAATGCCCCGGGAGGTTTCTTCCTGCGCCTGCATGGCAAACATGGTCAGCTCGGCAATGGACACCGCAAATGCGACAGACGAGTTTTTCAGCAGGTTCATCGATTCGCTGGTGAGCGGCGGAATAATGATGCGCAGCGCCATCGGCAAAATCACATAGCGGTAAGTTTGCGCGGTGGTAAAACCCATGGCCATGCCCGCATAGCGCTGGCCGCGCGGCAAGGATTGCACCCCCGCCCTGACCTGCTCGGCAATCCGGGCGGAGGTGAAAAACCCCAATGCAAAAACCACCAGTACAAAACCCGGCAATTCTTTCATGGCCGGAAATATTTTGGGTACGACAAAGTACCAGATGAAAATCTGAACCAGCAGGGGAATGTTGCGGAACAATTCAACCCAGGCGTTGGCAAGTCGTGACAGCACCGGGCTGTTGGGCAGGGTGCGCAGCGTGCCGACCAGCAGGCCCACCACCATGGCTACCACCCAGGACGCGCCCGCAACGGCCAGCGTCCAGCCCCAGGCATCAAACATCCATTGAAGGTACGTACGACCGCCGCCATCGTCGTTTAAAAAAACTTTCCAGTCCCAGTTCATGAAGGCTCCAGCTCGTTGTTATGGAATTGCCCAAAAAACGCTTTGTAAAAAGACAAACCTCGCGAATTGAAACCAATTGCGAGGTTTGAGTTTTACGAAGAAAACAATTTGCGCAAATTACTTCTTGGCGTAGTCTTCCATTGGCTTGTCGTTAGGGGCATTCCATGCAGCCTTGGTGCTTTCGCTAGCCGCATAACCTACGCGGGTGTTTTTCGGTGGGATCGGCTGGATGAACCATTTGTCCCACAGCCTGGCGATTTCACCAGACTTCATCATTTCCTTGACAGTATCATCACCGAGCTTTTTGAAGGCAGGGTCGTCCCTGCGGATCATGATAGCGATCGGCTCGACGTTCAGCACTTCACCAACGATTTTAAAATCAGCAGGTGCTTTTGACGTAGCAATGTTGCCAGCCAAAATCGCGCCGTCCATCACAAAGGCATCAGCCCGACCGGACTCGAGCAGCAAAAAGGTGTCAGCGTGGTCTTTACCGAAGACTTCTTTGAAGTCAACACCCGTAGCGCGCTCGTTTCTGCGCAGGGTCTGGACCGAGGTGGTACCGGTGGTAGTGGCCACGTTTTTGCCGTTTAATTGGGCAATGCCGGTGATACCGGAGTTGGCCTTGACCGCGATGCGGACTTCTTCAACGAAGGTGGTTGGCAAGAAGGCCACGTCTTTCTGACGCGTTGCATTGTTGGTGGTTGAGCCGCATTCAATATCAACCGTGCCGTTTTGAACCAGCGGAATACGGTTTTGCGATGTGACAGACTGGTATCTCACTTCAACCTTGCGGCCCACGGCTTTTTCAAGGTTGGCGATGACTTTATTACACACTTCCACGTGAAAACCGGTGTACTTGCCATCACCCAGGGTGTAAGACAGGGCGCCCGACGAATCACGCACGCCCATGGTGACGATGCCAGAAGCTTTGACCTTGGCAATGGTGTCGTTGGCTTGAGCAAACACGCCACTGGTGGCGAAGATGGCAAGGGTAAGGGCGGCTACTTTGAGTTTCATGGGATCTCCTGTATGAAATGAAACGATTGACTGAACCTATTCTAAAGAATCACTGCCCGACAAACCCCAAGGACAAACCCCAAGATTTACCCGAGCATTTTTATTGAATCCACCACGCTGGAGATGCAAATCCCCGACGTGGTGCGCACGTGTTTTTTCAAGTTGCAAAAGAAATTTAAGCAGCCTTCATGCCAACAAGCAATGGGGCTGTGACTACTCAAAACAATTCGCAAACCGATAGAGGTAGCGAACTGTAAATTTGAAATATCAATAACGCAAATGCCGTATCCAAAACGCGTTATGCATTTCTTTTATAACTGCATAGGGTTGCTACCTAGACGGAACTTTGACGGCATGACCTGTCGATCTAGGGCGCGCCTGTGCCTCCAGATAGGTCCATAGGGCCTGCGCAGAGCTTTTGGCTGCGGCGTTGTGTGCCGGGCGCTCGCGGTAAACGCGAATGTCCATCGTCATGTTTAGCTTGTCGTCAGCACTCACCAGCTTTTTGGCGCGCAGCTCTTTCTTGACCGCGCTGAACGGCAAAAACGCAATGCCGTGGCCTTCAAGCGCCATCGCTTTCAAGCCTTCGGCCATGTCGGTTTCATACACTCTGTCCAGGTGAATTGCCGTGCTGGCTTGCTTCAAAATCAAGTCCACAACGCGCCCCAAATAAGCGCCGGGTGCATATCCCAAATAGGGCAACGGCTGACCCGCCCGGCCCGGCAGCTTGTACAAAGGCCCGCCGTCCGTGTTGGGTTTGACGAAAGGCGACAGCACCTCCTGGCCCAACGTGACCATTTCATAGCGGCTGGGGTCGAGCTGAAAGGGTTGCGAGTCATGGTGGTAAGCAATCAGCAAGTCGCAACTGCCTTCGACCAGGCGCAGCACGGCATCGTGTACGTTCAATGCGATAAGGCGACTTTTAATCGGGCCAAACTTTTCCCGCAGGCTGCTGACCCAGGCCGGGAAAAATGTGAACGCCAGCGTATGCGGCACGGCAAACTCAATCACGTCTTGCCCGGCAGACGTATAGCCACGCAACATGGCGCGGGTGGACTGCAAGCCTTGCAGCATTTCCAGAGCCTGGCTGTACAGGGTCTCACCTGCGGGGGTGAGCCGGGTGGGGTACGAGCTACGGTCAACCAGATCAGTGCCAGCCCAGGCTTCAAGTGCCTGAATACGGCGTGAAAAAGCCGGCTGGGTGACATGCCGCAATGTGGCTGAGCGGCTGAAACTGCGGGTTTCAGCCAGGCTGACGAAATCTTCAAGCCATTTGGTTTCCATGAATTGATTATGCGAGGGATCACGATTGTGCCGGCTTGGGGGCAATCCCATTCACCGTAAGACCTGGAATATCGAATGGAAAAATCAATTGCTACATTTTTTATAGCATATAAACCCTGTATTTATTGATTTTTTTCCATTTTTGGCTTTTTAAAATATTCTGAAACGAGCAAAAATACAGCCTCAGTCGGCAAATCGGTATCTATCAGTCCAGTCTCTCCACGGCGGGCATGCCCCAAGTGCCGTTCAATGCAGCGGGTTTGGGCCAGTACA
>Ga0209702_10008520_pt1 | contig 11893 bp, 14 predicted proteins | sample FRY01_FD_187210 | JGI IMG/M metagenome (GOLD analysis project Ga0209702, IMG submission 187210) | Freshwater microbial communities from Lake Fryxell liftoff mats and glacier meltwater in Antarctica - FRY-01 (SPAdes) (version 2) | ecosystem: Environmental > Aquatic > Freshwater > Ice > Glacier... | reverse complement strand
AAGATGCACGTCGTATAGTATACTGATAATCACAAATATGTTCAAACAACTTCAACAAATAAAACAAAGGTTTGCAAAATTTATCTCTTCTAATAATAGTATGTCATTGCCTAACCAATATTTGAAATATGGAAATAAAGGAATGGCATCAGACTGGTCAGATGTAATAATGTCAGACAAAGACTTATATACAGGGTACGGATACGCAGCTATTCGTAATCGAGCCAATTCAGTTGCTAGACTTGCCGGTGAACATATAACTACCACAGGAGAAAAAGACTTAATCCATCCATATCTCGATATCATCACCCAATCACCTACATTCACAGAATACTCATTCTGGCACGATATCTCAGTATATCTTGATCTTGAGGGTGTCTACTACCTGCTGGCAGTAAGAGCGAGCAATGGCGATAAGTTAGGTAACATACAAGAATTCAAGATGCTCAGTCCATACAATATACGCCGAGTGATGACAGCGGATACACTACAAGTTGCAGGATACATCGAAACGAAAAAAGGACTGATACGAGAAATTCCAAAGGAGATGATTATTGAAATGCGAGAGCTTAATCCATTTGATGAAGAAGCTCCCTATGCGATGACGGATGCCGCAAAAGAAAGTCAATTTACGCTCAAGACAGCAGGTGATTATATGCGTCACGCAATGAAGGGGAATATCAATGCGCCGGGTGTTTTATCAACCGATGTTATTTTACCGCAGGTAGACTTTGAAAACTTTGTCGCAAGAGTACGAAACCACACGAAGGGTGAGCCAATATTCTCAAATGGTGCAGGTGGAGTGACATATCAATCCATGACAAGTAGTCTTAAAGACAGTGCTTTGAATATCGTGTCTGAAATAAATCGAGATCAATTATTTGCAGTTGCAGGGGTATCAAAGACAATAATGGGTATCGAGCAATCAGGAACCACGCGCGAAACTGCACGGGTCCAAAAAGACTTGAATATGGAGTCGCAAATAATCCCGAGAGTACAGCTTATAGTTGACGCCCTAAATCAAGACTTTATAAACAATTCGCCGCAAGATAAAAAGCTGCTAATGATAATCAATAACCCACTTGGTACAGATTTTGACGCTAAAATAAAAGAGCAAGATCTGAAAGATAAAGAATTCCTTTTATATAAAAGCCTAATTGATAAAGGATACGATAAAAGCGTTGCTGCCCAATATGTAAAGGGTGAAATTGACATTGACATGTTAGGCGAGCCAAAGAACGAGCCTGTCGTGGTTGCAAAGGTAGAAAAGGTTGATGAGGTTGAAAAGGTAGAAGATAAAAAAGAACAATTACAGGTAAATAAATTGGAAAACGAAGAAAAAGGAATTATCCAACAACAGCAAGCATCGTTGCAAAACGCTATAGTCAATATAGAGGCTAGGATAACAGGCAACGTAATCGACAGAGTACGAAGAAAGATGAGTAAAACAGCGATACAGGATATCAGCAGTCAAGGTGAAGATCTAGACGAAAAGGACGTCATAACAAAAACAGAAAAAAAGGAACATGCTAATGAGCTACTTGCAGTACTAACTATTTTCTACGGGTTGGTTATGTCGCTACAAGGCGGGCAAAAAATGAGAGATAGAACCGGCGAAATGGCGATGGGTGGAACATTCGCAATCGATAAAGCAGTAAAGAAATATATAAAATTAACATCTGAGAAAGTCGCAACAGGTCACGTTGATACCATAGCCAAAGACCTATTCGAATTAGTCAGAAAAGATGCATTAGAGGGATTACCACTTGAAGATATCATCTCGAACATTACAACTAAATATAGTGGTGATATAACTGAGAATAGAGCCAAAGCAGTTGCGAGAACCGAGACAAATAGAGCCTTCACACGCAGTCAATACGAAGCAGATAAACAATTCATTGAGCAGAACAAACTCGAAGGCAGGGCTTTTAAAGAATGGGTAACGCGAAGCGATAATCCATGTCCCTTTTGTTCAGAGCTTGAAAGTAGGGGCAAGATACCATTTGACACTAATTTTGCAGATTTAGGCGATGTTATATCCGTTGACGGTAAAGATTTGAAAGTAGGATTTGAGGCTTTAGAGGCAGGGAACGCTCACACTAATTGTAGCTGTGAATACCGTCTTATTATTGAACCCGCCAAAAATGCTCTGACTATAGAATATAAAGATATTAAAAATCTGTTGTAATTTCATGAACATGTTATAATAATTATTATGGACTATCAAACTTTGAAAAAACTATCTCAAAATCCGCATTATAAACTTTCACCAAAACAGAGGGTTGCTCTTGACGGCTACGAAAGACCGAAAATAATACAATTCGGAGAGCCAGAAATAAATGATAATACATTTTCTCAACACGAGGTTAAGTTAAAAAAAATTAAAACAAAACGCTATGGATAAGAAAAATCAATACGGGATACAGATCGAAAAAAACGCATTTGAAAATAAAGGCGATGGACTCGTCAAATTTCCAAAGGGTTTAGTCATTACTGATGATAGTGAACAACGCAATGGGACAAAATACGATATTAAGTCAATGGACGTCTCAGAGTATAAAGGCAATCTTACAGCCAATCATTCAATGGATATCCAAAAGATAATTGGCAAAGTTAAAAACGTGGAAAAACAAATGCACAAGGTTACGGTCGGCGCCATTCAATTTGCCGTGAAGGAAAACGCACTCGCACTTTATGCATATAATATGTTGATCGGCGGATACTTGACAGACTTCTCAATCGAGACATTCGGACCATATCCCGATGAGGAAGGTAAATACTTCAATTCAAAACTTGTCGGATTGTCAGCCGTTGTTATAGGCAATAACAGAGGGGCAAGAATTAACGAGATCGAAAAGATAGCAATTAATTCTATGGAACAAGCTAAAAAAGAAGGCTTGAATACAGAAGGGCTTGAAAAAGAAATATGTTATAATAACTTGAACGATATTAAAAATTCAAAATCAAACGATATGAAATACGTAACTGTTAAGAACAGTCGAGATTTTTCGATTGTTGTTAAGTACAAAAATGCGGCAGGAGTCGAGGTCGAAAAAAACCTTGCGGCTGGCGAGACTGTGGATGTTTCTGAGGATCAGAAAGCTACAGTAGAAAACTTTATCAATTCAGCATCTGCTCCACAAGTAGATATTGCAGGTGCAATGCAAACTGCAATGGCTCCTTTAACTGAAAAGATCAAAGAACTTGAACAGAAAATCTTTGACAATTCGGCAAAAGAACCTGAATTCAAAAAGGATAAGAAAATCATAACAGCGAGTTATGAAGGAATGAACTACAAGCAGTTGCACGGAAAGCAAATCAATGCTGCATGGGAAATGCTAAAAGGTGGAAATATGGAAGCTGGACAAAAGCTGTCTGACATTAACAAATTTAACCTTGAAAAGTTGCAAGAAGCTGGAATTGTTGAAAATACAATCACCATTGCAGACATGGGTAACTTTGTCATCTCACCAGAACTTTTGAAAGATATTGAAGGTCACAGATCAGATTTCACATCGCTTATATCTCGTCTTGATTACCGTGAGACACTCAGCCTTCAAATGGCATGGCTTACAAGATCAGGAGATATTAACATGCAGGAAGTAGAGCATTGTGATGATGGAGCAGACGGCAATTTGAAACCTATCAGTGAATATACAGCAGGAATTCAAACGTCCAATCTTCACGAACTTGCAGCTGTCACTCCAGTATGTAATGCGGCAACAAGATTTCTTGCGGCAGACCTACTTGGTGATGTAGCAGCAGGATATCGCAACGACTACGATCGAAAAAGAGCACAGCTCTATATCGCAAGACTTCAACAGGCAGTCAATACAACTGGTAACACAGTGACGTACGCAACAACAACCGATACTGCTGCACTGAAATCATTTGTATCAACATGGTCTTCAATGACTGAGGAAATAATGAACGGCACGTTCATCTTCAATCAAAAGACATATGGCGAGCTTGTATCACGAATGGTCGGAGCTGGTATTAGCGGACCTCTTGCAGGAGTATTTACCACAGGAGATCAGCCGACATTACTAGGTAGACCTTATATCGTCGTACCTAACGAATTACTGCCTAACCTGAATACAGCAACAACCAAGACCTTTACAGTCGAGGGTGTAGCTGTCAGTATCAACAAAGCAGTATTTTACACAGACCTATCAACCTTTAGCGGTCGCACAAGTGGAGGGTTACAATATGACCTTTCAACAGAAGCGGCTTATGAAGTAGACACCGTCGTGAAATCAGCATTCCAAAGAAATGAATTAGTCCTTAGAGGTTCATTCTTTAGAGGTGGCGCGATTCGAGACACAGATAAGGTAGTAGCAATGGGAGCACCGGGAGTTTCTTAACTTTCTACCAAAAAGGCTGGGTAGGTGGCAACATCTATCCAGTCTTTTTTTTGGTATAATATTGATTATGGATATATCAACTTACGAGACACTAACAGGTAAGACAGTATCGGCATCGCAACAAACCTACTATACGGCCATGATTGCCAAGACAAAATCAATGCTTGAAAATATCTTGGGATATTCGCTTGACGCGCAAACAGTTGCAGCTACAAGACTTTTTGCTTTTTATCCCCATGACAAATATATTAAAATTGACCCATTTGAGACAATCACAAGTGTCAAGTTAGTTAACGATGCAGTCGATGAGTTTATTTTCACCACAGATGACTATCGTATTCATACAGCGCACGGCATCACAAAGGCGCTACAGCTTTGTAATTCTTGTTACGCTAACTTTTGTAGTTGTTACAATTGCGTTCAACTTCAAGTAGTAGCAGAATGGCAATGGAATAGCTTGCCAACAGACTTGCAGCTATTGTGGTCCGATATGATAACGTACTACACAGACAATTCGTCAAATATAAAGTCACAAACACTTGGGACCCATTCTTACACCAAATTTGACATGCAAGCTGCACAGCAGAAGTCGGAAAACCAGATAATCATTGGCAAATATCAAGGTGGTAATGGGATGGGTATAATTATTCAAACAATATGATTTTATCTTATCAGGACAATGCAACTTTTTATAAAGTCACCTCATCAGGGTACGGAAATACAAAGGTAGTTGAAGAAGTGGATGATATACCCGTTATATTCCTACAAGGAACAGGATTTATACGGAGTAACAATCAGGAGCAGATAGACTCAGACGCTATATGCTATCCCGATCCAACTCATAGCTTTGTTATCAGCAATCACATGAGGCTTGAAGGGATGTACATATTAGCTCCATTATTTAGTGTTGACAGCGAGGACGGATGGTATAAAGTGACAAAATGTATTATTAACAGAGATCATCTTTTAGGAAATGAGATAGATAATATTCAATTACTGCTTAAAAAAACGACACGATTACCTAACGTAAGCTAGTATGAAAGTAACCATAACAGACAACACGCCACAAATAGGCGAAATGCTAAAACAAAAAGCAAGTATATTTTTGCGAGTAACGGCTGATGCCATTGTCAATCTATCAACGCCAAATACACCAAAAAAAACAGGAAGGTTGAGAATGGATATAGTGAAGTCAGTACTAGGATTGAACGGAAAGGTAGTATGGGGTAAAAACTATGCGGCAAAAATGGAAGAGGTACAATTCAAAAACTATACTACGTCCGGTACGGGTCCAGACTTTGCCAAGAATGCAGTAAATGAAGTGGCAGGGAAAACCAGTGGTATTGCTAAAGTTTCAGGACTTATATGAATATAACACGAGATTTTGTAACATGGATGGAGAGTAAGAGCTTAGCGACTTTCGGCACAACTGTCTATATTGGGTCAGTTCCACAAGATGCTCCTGATACGTGTTGGTGGGTGCTATCGTCAGGTGGGAATACGCTATCAAAAAACAATACAGGCGAGAAGCAAAAGAACTATATAATAAGCGTATTTTATAGATCTATAGACGCAGAAAATGTATATGACACCCTTCAGTCTTTCGAAGAGTTAGTCAACGCAAAAGATTGTGTTGTCTTTACAAATTATGATATACTAGAACTACAAGCGACAGTTTACCCGACAGATCAAGATATTGATAATGAAGAGCGGACTGTAGGACTTGTTCAAATTTTATTAACAGTTTATACAAACTAATATGGCAATCGTACGAGGTCCCTTTGATATAAAATGGGGAGATAATGTTATTTCAGATGTTGAAGAGTTAAACGTTGAACATTCAATTGATAGTGAAGAGTTTGAAACAATACAGGGCAAGTCCATCGAACTTGATGGAGTTTATAAAGTATCAGCAACACTAACTTTGTTAGCATCTGATATTCCTGCTCTTGCGGTCCTTCTTCCGCAATATTTTGCAGCAAACGGTAGCGTTCTATCAACCGGAGAGACTGTCAATAATGCAAATGGAGCTATTGATATTAAGGCGGCAAGTTGTGATGAAAGTATCGTGTACAACAACCTTGATATTATATCTTGTGGCAATCCTTCAAATGTTCTAAGGATCGTAAACGCAAGAACAAAAATAGAGGGCATCGAAATTGATAACAAAATCCAAAAAGTCATGATTAAATTTGTCGGTGCAAGTGCAACCGATGAGGCAACAATGCAACTTTTTATTCAGGGAACAATTAACGTTGTATCATAACCTATGGCACATCCTATACACAATCTTGATATCGATGTTGCGGAGTATTTTGAATTCATTATCAAAGGTCATAGTTATCGCTTTCGGCACTTGAATACAGAAGAAGTGGAGGCAATGAAAAGCTTTGAAAGTGATGAGGAAAAGACAAAGGACTATCTTTTTAATTTTATTTCAAAAGTAAATGACGATGCTCCAGACTTTAAAGAGGTGGCAAAGAAAATGATTACTCCGCAATGGGTTAAATTTAGAGAAATGATCAAGGCGGAGTTTTCAAGCTAATGGCAATAGTAAAAGCTCAAAAAATACCACAAAAACAAATATCTAGCACCGATATAGTTGCTAGATTTTGTTATTTCTTCCCTCAATATACTTACCTTGAAGCTAAAAAACTTCCTTACAAACGTATAGTACAATTACTCAAAGTCGCACGACAAGAGCAAGCAAGAGAATGGTATAATCTAACTAGGATAACAGCAACAGCTAACTCATCGAAGAAGGGAGCTGTTAACGATTTACTATCTGAATTTAAAAACATTATAGAAGAATAATCATGGCAACTGTATCAGGAGGTTCAATAGTCTGGGACTTGGATGTCGACTCATCAGGATTAGATCGAGGTCTCAATGATGCCAAAAGCAAGATAAAAAATGCGACAAATCAAACAAGTAAAAATACAGAAAAGTCATTTTTCGATCTTGGTGGGTCTGTCACTTCTGTTTTTTCTAATATCACCTCAACCGTTGGAACAGGTCTTACACAGATAGGAGAACTTGCTGTTTCAAAAATAGGAATTCTTGGAGGTGGTGGACTTCTGGCACTTGCAGGACACGCTGCATTTTCAGCATCACGAGTTGATGAATTGACACTAGCTCTACATGCCATTGGGGAGGCTAATAATATCGCTTCAAAAGAAACAGATGGTGCAGTTGATTCTTTAAGAAATAATAACATCTCATATCAAGACGCACTACAAATAACTTCAAGGTTCATTCAAAGTGAACTCAAATTAACCGATGCGATAAAACTGTCAACAGTCGCCAAAGACCTTGCTGTTGTTGCAGGGATGGGTTCGTCTGAGGCAACTAATGTCCTTACTGAAGCCATATCGGGACAATCTCCGATCCTGTTGAGGCAGTTTGGTATAGTTACCACGCTTGACAAGGTGTATGAAGATTATGCAAAAACTATTCAGGGTAGTTCTTCTGTCACCTCAAAAAGTTTGACAGAGGCACAAAAAAAACAAGCACTACTTAATGTAATATTGCAAGCTGGACAAAAGGTAACAGGCACATACGAAGCTGCTATGGAGTCGTCAGGTAAGCAATTCCGATCATTCACTTCTCGTATCTTGCCAGATTTCACTGTTCAAATAGGGCGAGCTTTTGAACCGTCGCTACTTATCATTGTGAATGCTCTTAGCGATTCAGTAAAAGATATGAGTAAGTGGTTTACCGATAATAAAGATAAAGTTGCAGAGCTTGGAAAAACTATAGCGGAAGTCGTGAAATCAGGAATAGATGGATTTATTAAATTTGTAAAATTTCTCATAGATAATAAAGAAATTGTGGAGGGAGTTTTTATAGCCATCGGGCTGGGTATAGGTGCATTTGCGGCAGCTCTCGTAATTGCCAATGCTCCGATGATTATAGTAGTTGCAACCATAGTTGCAATTAAAGTTGCAATTGAAAAATTACCATTACCCATTCTTCTTGGACTCGCTACTGCTATAGGAATAGTGGGAATAGCCATTTTAATAAGTCTTGTCCCTGCTTTTGTAGCATGGGCGGGAGCGGCAATAGGCGCATCGGTTGCCACAATTGTCGCCTTTGCGCCATTAATTATCGTTGCGGTAATAATAGGGATTATCGTAGCGGCGATAGTGTTCTTTGTCTTAGCAGTGAAAAACAATTGGGATTCTATAAAAATAATGACATCACAGCTTAGAGAAAGGGTTGTCTCTAATTTTCAATGGCTGTTAGATGAAATATCAAAGATTCCCGGAAAAATATCTAGTGCATTATCTAATCTTGGAACCGCCCTATCTAGACCTTTTCAAGATGCTTGGAATAACATCAGAAGAATAGCAGAAGACATAAAAAATGCTCTTCAAAAAATCAATCCATTTCACAGAAATTCACCATCTCTTGTTGATAATGTTGTAAAAGGCGTGGGAATAATACAAGATCAATATTCAAATCTCCGCAATATTGAACTCCCATCTATATCTTCTTTTCCATCCATTCAGTTTGAGGATGTTGGAGATCGTACTTTCTCTGGTGCAAGCTCAAGTGGAACGACAAATAGCAGTCAACAAATAACGGTCAATATTGGCGAGGTAAAAGACACGCAGGATATAAACAAATTAGCAAGAGAAATAGGATTCAGATTATCAGTAGTATAAATATATGAACACTTTCAGCATTACAAATGGAGCAAATACATATACATTCACAGATATAGGATCGCTCGTTGGATTTGAGTATCCTGATACAAGGATATCCATTGAAGACGTGGCAGGTGATCAATCATCCGTTTACGTGAACGGCAAGGCAGGCAATCGACCTCTATCGTGGCAGGCTGTCATACATACAAAAGAGAATAGGCGTGATCTTGGAAAAGTTGCGCGCCCGGGAATTCTCAAAACACTGAAATTCACAACGTGTGATGAGGTAGGAGCTCTCCCCGCTCTTAGTCTACAAGCAGAGATAGAAATAAATAAAATCGTTATGCCGTATAGAAATGGTAGAAGTGTTGCTCTCATTGAGGCTATCGCTCCAGACTGGCGCTTTTATTCTCAAACACTACACGCCGAAACAATAACAACAAATGGTGATGATACAGTTGCCAATGCTGGGAATGAGGTGTCTGATCCTATATTCACAATAACAGGTCCAGCTACTACTATAACGATAACAAATCTATCAACAGGGCAGTCTTTTGTTATCTCATCTATATTAGCCCTTGGAGTTGTCGTTGTGGATACACACAGTAGAACAGTAACTCTCGACGGCGTAAGTACCTTTTCAATTTTCACCGGTGACTTTTTCAAATTACTTGCAGGTGATAATATAATAGAGTTTTTAGTTACATCAGGTTCAACAGGAGCAACAGCGCTTGAAGTGTCATATAGAGATGCTTATATATCAATTTAATTTAATTTTATGATTTTTTCATGGTATCTACAAGGCGGATCTGATACAGAGATAGCCGCAAGTGATATTCTACAATTTGCAGGATTAGCAGGATTTTCATCACGTATCACTGTTGAAGAATATAATGACACAACGCACGTTAAAACCTCAGTAGGGGCAAACAAATCGAGCGCCAATACTCCAAAGAATAACAAGTTTATATCTCAAGCAGGCGGTGCGGGCGCAAAGTCACAAGTTGATGTCGGGGCGGGAACGGTCAATCTTGATACAGTTGCAGAAGGTAGCGCGGTCCTAAAAATCAACCTATCAGATGTGGGAAGCTTTGAGGTTGAGAGCGCTGTATTTTATACATACGATGGAGTAACTGCCGCCACGCAACCAGTCGGGCTTGACATACGAGCTGGAGAGGTAACGAATGCAAACTTTACACAGGCGGAAGGTAGCGGTAGTCCACTTCTTCTTATCGACAAAACTACTCCCGCAATGTCGCAGGATTATTTTATTGTTTTATCAGTTTCACCTATTAGCGCAGGATTGCTACCTATGACAATGCGTATCGAGGGTGTAGCTTTCTAATATGATATTTCCAACAGAACTACCACAACATTATCTTTTCAAAGGCGAGAAACCATCGAGTATAAAGAAATTCAAGGCTTTCTATACAGAGCAAAAAGACAGCAAAGTCTACAGTGTCACAGAACTCAAATACGCAAAGACTACAATTCAAATCTGGCAAGATAAGAATAATTATTGGTTACAAATAACATAATATGTTTGGCGGTTCACCTTTTGGCGGATCCCCATTTGGTGGGGTTGTCGTTATAACAATAGTCGTTCAATCAGATACACGGGCAGGTGAAGCTCGTGGTGAATTAATATTTGCCGACGATCGAGAAGGTCAAGCAAGCGGAACTTTTTTAACGCCTCGTCCGCTTAATTATCAGATAATAATAAAAGATCGTGCAGGAAACGCACTTGGACAGCTTACTAATTATAGAAAAGTAACTTTCGGCAAACGTTTGAATAATTACGGTTCAGCTTCTTTTGACATTATGGTCAATGATTCAAAAGCTCCCCTGTTCATAGATCCTCGCATCAATACAATTGAGATATGGAGAGAGATAGGTTTTGATAAAGTTTTAGTTTGGTCAGGAGAACAGGCGCTGTCTAACGGTCAACTTAACGCAAGTAAAAATAACTGGGCAGAGATATTCTGTTTTGACTGGTTTGAGCAACTGAGACATCGATACACAGGGGCAGAAAGAATATTTGCAGACATTGATGCAGGGACAATGGCGAGGACGATGATAGACGAAACAAACACAGACGATGCTACAGGCATTACCATAGGGACAATCAGCCCCACAAAAAACCGAGACAGAACATACTCAAATCAAAATATCATGGAGGCGATTATCAATCTTGCAAATATCGCTTCGGGGTTTGATTTCGAGGTTACAAATAACAAAGTATTTAATGTTTCAAGTATTATCGGGACAGACAAGACAAATAGCGTACGGCTTGAGTATGGGCATAATATCAAGAATGTCAATATTGTTCAAGATTTTACAACACCTATAAATAGAGCGATTGTACTGGGTGAGCCAACGGATGCAACGACCTTGCAGCGAATAGATATTGACGATGCAGGACTACAGGCAACCTATGGACTACGAGAGGGCAGACTGCAAGAAATGGATGTATCAGAGGTTGCAACGCTAACCGATAAAGGAACAGCTGCCATCAATAAATACGGTACACCATTGACCAAAGTTGACTTCGACCTTGTATCAAATATCACTCCTACTATTACAGATTTTGGAATCGGCGATGGAATTCGTCTTATTGTGAAAGACGGCATGTATAATATAGATAGTGAGTTTAGAGTTTTTGAGTGGGAGATGACATTCGACAAGGATAATCAAGAAAGTCTATCTCTAACGCTTGGTAATTTTATTTTAACCTAATATGGCAGATTTAAACGTAATCGAAAAAGCTAACTTGTTTCGTGATGTTGCAAGGATCATCGAGCGTATCAATGTAATTGAAAGAAAATTAAGTGGTGATCAAATTGACAGCGTAAGAATTAAAGATGCAGCAATTACGAATGC
>Ga0209702_10008519_pt1 | contig 11893 bp, 11 predicted proteins | sample FRY01_FD_187210 | JGI IMG/M metagenome (GOLD analysis project Ga0209702, IMG submission 187210) | Freshwater microbial communities from Lake Fryxell liftoff mats and glacier meltwater in Antarctica - FRY-01 (SPAdes) (version 2) | ecosystem: Environmental > Aquatic > Freshwater > Ice > Glacier... | reverse complement strand
GCTCGTATCAACGACGAACTGGGAGCGTTCGGTTGGCTACGATCGCGTCGCGTGCGTCCTTCGCATTCTCCAGCATTTGATGCACGTCGTCGAACTGTCCCTGAGAAATGCAGGCGGCTATCTTGTCCAGCCATCCGCTGGCATTTTGCAACTCTTGGGCAATCGCCACTGCATTCTCTCGGCAGATGGCGGTCCATAACGTTGGATCGCCGGATGCGACTCGCGTTGTATCTATCCAACCGCCGCCGACGATTTTTTCCGCATTCGGTGGTAATTGGCTGGCCAGCATGGAGGCGACCAAGTGAGGCACATGACTAACCGAAGCCATGGCATGATCATGGTCCTCGGGCGTCATTCGTACGATGTTCGATTCCATTGATCGCCACAACGTTTCCGTTCTTTCCACCAGCCAATCAGGCGTTCGTGCACCGGGGGTGATGATCAACGTCTTGGACTTGAAAAGGTCTGCTCTCGCATTTTCGGCACCCGTCTTTTCGCTGCCTGCGATCGGATGCGTCCCAACGAATAATCCGCTCGCGCGATCATGTTTATCAATCGTACGAACGATGGTTGCTTTTGTGCTTCCCAGATCGATGATAATCGCATCATCGCGGCAATGCTCCGCGGCTCGAATCACCATGGCCGTGATAGCATCAACGGGCACACAAACAACCACCAAATCGCAACCTCGGCAGGCGGCATCGACATCATCCGTTGCAGACGTGATCGCGCCTCGCTCAATCGCCGCATCGCGAGAAGTTTGCGATCGTGAGATACCAATGATTTCGGCGGTCGGATGAAGTTGACGATAGGCGAGTCCAAATGATCCGCCGAGAAGTCCTGCCCCAATGATGGCAACTCGCATGCTCATGCTTCAGGCAACCGGTGACCAAGCTTCGTTCGCTTCGTTTCGAGGTATCGACTGTTGTGCTCATTCGACGGCGGCACGATCGGCACCTGGTCCACGACTCGAAGGTCAAAGCCTCGCAAGTTAAACGCTTCGGTCTTCTTGGGGTTATTAGTGAGCAATCGCACTTCGGTCAGCCCCAAGTCTTTCAAGATTTGCAAACCGATGCCGTAGTCACGCATGTCCGCTTTAAAGCCCAACGCATGATTCGCTTCGACGGTATCCATGCCGTTGTCCTGCAACGCATATGCCTTGATTTTTTGAGCCAAGCCGATGCCACGACCTTCTTGTGGCAGATACACGAGTGCACCACGACCTTCGGCGCTGATCGTCTTGAGGGCAAGTTCCAACTGGTCACCGCAATCGCATCGCAGTGACCCGATCAAGTCGCCCGTAAAACAACTGCTGTGCATTCTCACCAAAGGAGCTTCGCCAGGTGCCGTTAAGTCGCCCATGACCAGCGCGACCGGTTCCTGAGCTTCGAACTGCACGCCGTAAACCAAAATGCGAAAGTTTCCGTGACGAGTTGGCAAGGCGGAATCCGCAAGCCGCGTGACCAACTTTTCGCTGACGCGGCGATACGCGATCAAGTCTTCGATCGTGATGATCTTAAGGTTACGAGTGGCCGCGATCTCCATCAACAAATCACGGTTTGCCCGATCACCGGACTCGTCAAGCACTTCACAAAGCACACCGGCGGGTTGGAAACCAGCCATCTTGGCGAGGTCGGCGGACGCTTCGGTGTGGCCGGCGCGTCGCAGCACCCCCCCTTCCTTAGCGAGCAGAGGGTAAACGTGTCCGGGGCGAACAAAATCTTCGGCCCGAGCCTCTGTGGCAGCCAAACGACGAATCGTGTGGCTTCTTTCGGTGGCCGTGATGCCAGTCTTAACGCCGCGAATGTCGACGGGCGTCATGAAAGCCGTTTGCAACGGCGCATCGTTTTGTGATACCACCGGCGTCAACTCCAGCCGTCGGCAAACGTCGGGCAAGACCGAAACACATAATTGACCACGCCCGCTCAGCATGAAATTAATGGTTTCGGGTGTCGCCTTCTCGGCTGCACAAATAAAATCGCCCTCGTTTTCGCGGTCTTCCGCATCCAAAACAATGACGACCTCGCCTCGCGCGATCGCTTCGACAGCTTCAGGAATGGTATTAAAGTCGCTAGCCATGCTTTGCTCGGTTGAGTTAATCACTTTGCACAATGCCATACTATAGGACCGCGGACGCGATCGCGGCACCACGCCCTCAAGGAAACCAAATGTCTCTCCAGAACGTCGCTTCGCGGTTTGCCGTTGTGAAGCGTTCTCTGTTAGCCATCTATCTGTTGGGGCCCGGTTTTTTCTTCATTACACTGTGTGCAAAGTCGTGCGACGCCGAAGATTCGTTGCCGAAGATCCGTGTTGAAAGAGACCTGATCTACTCCAGCTCCGACGGCATCGAATTGGCCTGCGATGTTTACTCGCCTCCAAAAGTGGGCGAGGCAAAATTTCCTGCGGTCTTGGTGATCCACGGCGGTGCGTGGTCCAGCGGCAACAAGATGACCATGGGTGGTTACGCCAGCAAACTTGCCCAGATCGGCATTGTTGCTGTCGCCATCAATTACCGTCACGCGCCCACCCACAAATTTCCAGCTCAAGTGGATGATGTTCGCGATGCTCTCATTTGGATGAGCGACAATGCAAACCACTATGCCATCGACACGTCACGCATTGGCGTGTTCGGCTACTCTGCCGGAGCCCACCTGGCTTGCATGATGGCGACATTGAGGGACGAACCACGAACGCGTCAGTTGACGACATCGGCTTGGGTAGCCGATGACCCGCGATGGATACGGTTGCCATCGACGGCAGCGGTGGTGGCCGGTGGGCCACCCTGTGAATTTCGTACGCTGCCTTCTAGCAGTACCGGTCTGTCATTTTTCCTAGGCGGCACCCGCGCGGAATGTCCCGACATCTACGCCGCGGCGTCACCAGTCTCCTTTGCTTCGGAGGGTGATTGCCCGGTTTGCTTCATTCATGGTGAACGAGATTTCATCGTTCCGATCGAAAGCAGTCGTGCTCTCTTCGACGCTCAAGTCGACGCCGGCGTTTCAAGCGAATTTGTGGTCGTCGAAAAACAAGGTCATATGATCACCTTCCTGCATCCCAAAACCAGTGAAACGATGATCGACTACATGAAGCGAAATCTGTTGTTACCAAACGCTCCATCGGAGTCATCGAAGCGCTGATCGCCCATGATGCTCTCGCCACCGATTGACCCCTTGAAAAGCCGGAGGGTAAGAGGCGACAAGCTGGACAATGGATGTCGTTGACGTTTTCCACTTTGCAGAAACCAAACTTGGTTGCCCACCGGCGAGGTGCAGATCGTCCAGGATGAGCGCAAGCACCGCACAGCGATCAAAGTTGGTTTCGTTAATCTTCAGAGGGCGATTTGACCAACGATCGCGAAAAAAACTCTCGGTTTCATCACTCTTCGCCTGCTCAGATCGCTCAGTTCGAAGTGTCAACGCCAAACGCAAGCGAAGTCTTTCAATCGCGACGCGGCGATTTTGTGTTTGATCGCGTCTTTCATTCGCTTCCGCCGAAATGCCAGTCGGCTCATGCAAAACAAGCACCGCGCTGCTGACTTTGTTTCGATGCTGACCACCCGGACCGCCGCGTCGATGCGACGTGACACGGCATTGCGCCAACAACGCATCCAGCTCCACGATTGCCGGATGGGGAGCTTTCACAAATTGCACGTCCGCAAGCGAGCTTGCCACTGGCCAGTAGGCTTCGGTGCGTTCGTCAACGGTGCGATCATCACTCTCGTTACTCACATGGATTGCCGGTAATCAAAGGCTGATGCGTTTACAAAATCGTTGAACGACCTCTGCAACCACTTCCACACGGGTTCCTCGTCGATGTAGATATAACCTTCGACCGATGCACCAATCGGACCATAGCTCATCTCGCCGTCATCAATCATCGGCAGTTGGCATTTGACCACAAATTCCGCTTGGTCGTTGATCGTCTGCTTGGTCGGCGGCATCTCATCAATCGAGTCCACGGTGGCATCGAGGACGGTCGCCATCTCTTGATCGAGAATCAGTTTTACGACGTCACCTTGCGTGATCGTTTGCCGCTGCTTGGCTGATAAATGCAAATGAGCTTCAAGTCGATTCGGCTCACCGATGCGGCACCAGGATATTTGGCCAAGCTTCCAGGTCTCTTCATGGTCACGAAGCGATTTTGCGGGTGAGGCAAAGGTCCGGTCGCGATTCAAAACTGGCAAAACGACCCCGTTGATCGGCGAGACGAGTTGCAAACGGTCTCTTCGTTCCTTCAGCAGGTCGTATTGTGAACTGACCAACTCGCCTGCGGCTTGGTCTAAAGCCCATGCGACATCACCCGCATGATTGCGGAGAGCTTTTCGCTTGAGATGCTCGGATTCGAGCGACGCGATGGAGCTCCTTGATTTGAATCCGGCAAGCTGGACCTTCAATTCATCATCGCGAAAGACCGCAAGCGTTTCACCCGCGCGGACGCGGTCTCCGTATTCGCATTTCGCGACGTCAACCCAGCCCGAATCGGGTACATACAGGGGCATGGCATCTCGTACATCCAACCAACCGATCGCCTTGACTTCACGACGAATGGGGAAGCACAAAACGCCTCCGATCAGAAGGATCGAGCAGCCGACAAAAATGAACCGCCGAATCCAGCCCGTTTCCGACCACATGCCGCGACCCTTCAAGACCATTATCCACGCTCCTAAGAAACGATACGCGAAGGCGAGAGCAAAGACGGCAACCACAACGACGCCGATCCACCAAAGGTTCCATTCGCTGAGCATTGACATCACGAACATCGCGATCACCGCCGCAATCATGAACCGATAGAAATGGGATGCCAAATGATAGACCGCCAAAAAACTGTTGAGTGAATTAAACGAGGCTCGCCCATTGGGTTTGCCCGAAAAGCGAAACATGACAAGCGAGTCCCAGGCGAGCGATGCCTGTCGCCTTAGATTGGCCGTCCCCAAGGCGTCGGAAATCACGAAGTAGCCGTCCAGTTTCATCAACGGGTTTGCGTTGAAAACAATGGCGCTGACACCGCACAGGATCATCGTATTCATCGCGATCAAATGCAGCGGCCCACTTGGTGACAACCACCAAACCAGCGTCGCGATCGATGCCACGATCAACTCCACATAAACCCCTGCCATCATCACGGCCGCACGTTGCAGACGAGAATCGACTCGGCATACCTGCGACACGTCACAATAAGGACAGGGCACACCGCAAAAAAAGAACACGCCGACATCACCCACCGGAACTCCCAACCGGCGGCAGGCAACCGCATGTCCAAGCTCATGAACGCACTTCATCACCACAAATAAAATCGCGATTGAGTAGCCAATCTCGACGTTGGATCCTGCGGTCGCGTAGAGCATTCCGACCGAGTGCTCGGCGCGTGACCAACCGATGACAATGGATAACGCAGCAAACAAGATCATGATTGACCAAAACAACATTGCCAGCGGCGAGAACACGATCGCGGATCGTTTGGCGAGCGGCTCGGCAATGCGATCAATCGAAAACAACGGCAAACGAAACGCCAACGCTTGAAGTGGCATCGTCCATGGCGATTGCCCTCTTGGTCGGTTGCGACGACGAAGCAATCCGGCGGTCGCGGCTTGTGCGACAAGCAGATCGCTGCCTTGATGATTCTTGTCGAGTGATTGCGGAAAAGTGAGCTGTTTCCAATCACGTTTTGTCAATCGCGAGATGCGACCGGACATGACATCAATCATCGTCCAACGTCGGGGCGAACGCGTATCCACGATCCGCACAAGATCGGCTCGCAGTCCCCCCGGTTCAATATTGATTTGGTTTGAGGTCATGTTTTCATTCGGAGTGCTAAGTCGGTTACTTATCGCCAATTCACTTACTCACCATCAATAGCGATCGACGTGAAACAGATCCGTTTCACCGTCTCAATCGGTCAACCAAGGCCGCGACACAGTCCAACCGATGCGCCGCGCGCGAATTTGTCTGCGGGGGAATGTCGATCCCGAGCGCCGCCAAAACATCTTCAAGCGTCCCGCACTGTCGTTGGCCACCGATACTGATCGACTTCATCACGACCGTGGGTTTGAACGTCGCGTCGATATTGTTGAGCAGCGTTGCGGTGCTTTGTTGATAAACCGCGACCATGTCGTTGGGACGCAGGAACGCCTGCCACCGCGCTCGAAAACGTTCCACGCCAACTGCGGCGGTCGTTTCTGACTCGGGTAACTTCAACCGAGCCATGAACTCGGTGTCATCGAATGACGCTGATTCAATCGCACAGCGAAACGTCTCGCCGCTGACCAACCGTTTCGCCGTCCAGTAAATCATTGCGGGCTTTGTAAACCCCTCGCGGTTTCCCCGCTCCTGTTCGCCATAGCCGATGACGACATTGCTCAATTCACCAAGCAACGCACGAGGGGAATTGGTCGAAGCGCGTCCACGTTTCTCATTCCGTCGCCAATTTGATTTCGGATTTTTTAACTGCTCGTCCACCATCCGGTCGAACACACTCACCAACTTATCAAGCCCTTCTGTCGCAGGCTCAATCGTCTTCAGTGCGGCGACCGTCGCCTCAAGTGTCGATAACGCAAGCTCGTTGGGTTCACGTCGAATGCGATACCGGCTCGGTAAAATGGGGGCGAGTGAATAACGCGGCAATGTTCGAAGACGCGGTATCTGGCGCATCAATGCTTTAGCATGGTTCCATGTGCCATCGATCACCACCAATTGATCGGGTTGATCAGCAGGGCTCACTTCGGTCAACAATTTGGCGTTGTCGCCGGGATAAAGCAGGCCGACCCGATCGGATAGCTGCAAGGTAGAAAATTTCTCGGCAAGCGTTGCCATGTGTTCGACAAGCAATTCACAACGATCCAGTGCTCGATGAACAATGCGAGCGGTATTGAATCGATGAAACCGTTCGCCGCGGTGTTGCAGTATCAGCACCAACGTACGATTCATCACTCGCGGAATCGCGTCGCAGAAGCAAACTGCTTTAGGCCGAAAACATTGGAAGCATCGCGTGGTCACTTGGTTGTCGCTGCTGGGTAGATGAACATCCGAACGTCGGTTCCCGGATGCAGCAACCAATCCTTCCCGTCGTTGGTTTTTTCATTCGCGACGCTTACTTGAATGCGATAACGTGACCCCGCCAGTCGCTGCGGTTGCACGGAGGTGACTCGCCCTCGCAATTGATGCTCTTTCTGCGTTACGGGATCGATCCAGCGAACCGCGACCGATTGATCACGACAGGCTTGCGGTGACATTTGATCGGCGCTCAATAACGCGTGAACATCGAGCCGATCAAGTCTGGCAAGTCGCGCAACCGGTTCGCCAGTCGTTACCCATTCACCTCGCTGTCGAAACACTTGAATCACGACTCCCGCGAGAGGACTTTGAATCTGCAAGCGGCGCAGCGTATCGTCGATCACGGATACATCAGCCCCTCGTAAGTCGACCTCGATTTTGGCGAGACTGGCGGCTTTCTTCGCTCGCGCAACTTCAAGACTCGCTCGCTCAACTGATAAGCGCAGGCGACGAATCGTTGTCATGGGCACAGCACCCGCGGCATCTCGGTAGATCGCCAGATTCGCTTCTAGTTCCGCTTGGGCTTCTTCGAGCGCCGTTTCGGCATATTGCAACTCAAGATCGTCAGCAATCTGCTGCATCGCGGACTCCAGCCTTAATGACGCGGCACGACTGCGAATCCTTGCGGCGCGATCGTCCAGCCTCGCAATCGGATCGCCCCACTGGATCGCATCTCCGGCAGCGACGGACAGCTCGGCGATCAGTCCTGGTTCGGTCGATGGCACGTTCAATTCTTCAGAAAACTTCACGATACATTCCTGCACCGGGATCGCGCGACTTTCATCCAGTGGTCCGCGGTCGATGGCCGGATCCATTTTCTTTTTGGTCACGCGGCTTGTTGCTAATTCACCACCGACCATTTTCGTCGACGATTGAGCCGAGTGGATCGGGTGGATCGGGTGCAAATCACCGACGGTATCGGCCAACGACAAACCGTAAAGCAGGCTGATGGTTGCAAGCGATCCGGTCATGACCAGGAATCGAAAATGAAGGTTCATATCCACCGAGCCCACGTTCGTGAAACCGCTCTCGCTAAATCATAAAAGACCACTTGAAAAAGCGGTCGCTGCCCACAATCAATCATTACCGTCGCGGGCGCCCCATAAGTCCAGGTCGCATCGTCGAGGCTGCCGTTCGCGGTGTGATTGGATAAATCAATCTTCAGTTCAATGCCTAATGACGCAGCCTCATCGAGCTTTCGGTTGCCGGCAGCGATGCCATCATTCGAAACGCCTCCGGAGTCGAAGGCGAGGGATCTACGGTTAAATTTGGCATCGAAAACCTGATGGGGGCGAGCGAGCGTCGCCACTTTGACAAACAGGTTTGACTCGCCGCGAAACCGATCCAAAACGATGCTGGCGCGTGACTGGTGAACTCGCGCGTCAACCATCCAAATCGCCTCCGCAGGTTCGACGCGAATCATGGCGTCACCTCGCCGAACAGGTCGCCCCGTCGCGGACAATTCAGTATGCCAAGCATCCACGATTCCGCTCCGGTCCGCGCGAATGGTCAAGCGATCACTCGCGGCGTTAAACAGTTCAATCTGTTCATCTAAGCCGATGATTTCTTCTTCCAACAATCGCTGTTGTTGAATCAGTTCTTCGTCGCTTGTCGATGACCGTTCGTTGGAGGGATAAGGATTCGAAGCGGGTACTTCAACGAGTAACGCGATCGATCGCTGAAGTCGTTGGCTGACAACGCTGCGCCGCGCGAGCAGAGTCGTCATTTGCTCTTCGAGCGACCAGTCACGGAGCCGCAATAGAACGTCACCATTTGCAACCGTTTGTCCGTGCTTGACCTCGACAGACTCGATCACCGCATCGCTGGGAGCGTAATGCGTGCGAGTCCCGTCAGGTCGCAACGTTGCCGGCATCTTGACAACCATCGGCGTGGGAATGACCGCAATCATGGTTAGCACCACAAAGCCACCGATGATCGTGGCGATTCGCCGTACGCGTGTGGGTGAAACGGACAGCGACTGTGGAGCGATGGCCAAGTAAACCTTCGCAAGTGGAATCGACTCAAACCGAAGCCGATCCGCTAAGATCGCGAATGCTTGACACGACCACTGATCCAGCGCCGCATTGGCCACCGCATCCGGTTGCTTCGGTTCGGCGACTTGGAGCAGCATGCGGATTCGATCATGGGGATCTCGAACGGCGGCATCGCTAGCGAGTGATGCGTCGACGGTCGCCGCATGATCGTTCTTGGCAATGTCGATCTCACCGATCACCGATGAGTCAATCAGCCTGACATCGTCGGGAAAATCAAGCGAAGCGATTTGTTTGACCAATTGTCGACACGCCTGCCCACGACGATCGATCGAGTCGACGTGACTGACAGCCATCAAACTGGCCCTGCCCGAGTTCATGCGAGCAAGCGAAACCCTAGCGCATGCGAACATATCCGCAGCGGAGTCAACAATTTCTGCGGCAACGGCGGATGAGCTCGCCAGTGCGTGGATTCGTTCCAGAGACTGCATCCATTGCTTTTGAAGCGTTTCTCGGCGACGAGACAGACGCATTTCATCGGCTCGCAAAAACTCACTCGCCAAATCGCTCATCTGTGTGACAAAGCGAAGATAGCCTCGCTGGGTTGCCAGTCCCGCTTCGTGCTCCAAAAACACTTCCAGCACAAATTGTGGTTGGCCCGATTTACCGTCATCGTCGAGGCCCGCGAGATCAAGAATCGGCACCACCGCCGCCGGATAATCGGTCGGATTGCTCGGCAAGTTCGGGTCGATCGCATCCGGTGTTGACGGCACCACGGCGGGCGAACGGCTGCTGGTAATCTCACGAATCAAACACGCATGCGTCGCAACAGCGAACGAACCGATCGAGGCGTCGGTGATCTTGCCAGTACGGACCACTGGGATCGGATCGGCTTGGCGGCAATCCCAAATCACGGCACCATTGGCCGCGATCGCGCAAACGGTCCGGTCCAGCAATGCCGCGAAAAAGACGTTTCGTTCAATGGCTTGTCGAGCCAACGCGGTCACTTCGCGAACAATCTCGGAGATTTCACGCTTGGCTCGCTGAATAAGCTCCTCGTTAGTTAAGTCTCGGCCTGTCGGCAGTGACGGCGCACCTCCAGCGGTCGGCATCGTTGATGTCGAAAAGAAAAACGGCTGGTCAGTAAGCGTCTCGTTCAATTCAATGACGATTGAAGGGGAGTTTCCCTAAACTAGAATCTGTTTGCATATCAAGTCGGATGCCGTCGTATCAATTGCAATCCTGAAATTGGATTTGTTGAAAAACCGAAATCAATGAGATGCATTTAAAGGAAATACTCGCGGCTTATGCTTGTCAGCCAATGGTTCAAGCGTTCGCATTGAGATGCAATTCGTTGGAGCAACGCGTTAACGAGCGGAGGATCGTGCGGAACATCGGTGTCAGGTCTCTTTTGCCAGGAACTGGCCCTTCGAGTGCTTCGCATAAAAGAGACCTATCACGTGTCTATCGCTCATTGCTTAGCGGCGGCAATCAGCAAAAAGTGGTGATGGAAAAATGGATGTTTCGCGATACGGTTGAATGCGTTGACTTCGTGGCCTCGACGGAGAGTGTCAGACCCCTTTTCAGATAGGCTCTTCTCGGATTTTAGTGGCATCTGTCCAGAATGGGGGGTTTTTTGAGGCATCTACTCCTGCGTCCAATGGGAGTCCAAAAAGCAGTCTCGGCGGAGCAACGTTCGGCGAGACTGCCCGCACCATTGGCGCGCTATCGACCGAGATATCCCTTCCCAGTTTGCGTCCCCGCAGAGCTTGAGTCGGTTTTTCCCGGCACTGACGAGAGTACCACGTTTCAACGTCTGCGGCCAAATCATTGGACGCAGGAGCGGATGCCTGCAAAAATCCACCGCCCTGTTCCGAGGTCGAAAGACCGAAATCGAACCTCACCCTTGCCACTAAAATCCAAGAAGAACCTTATGAAAAAACCGTTCAAGTCGCTCATTGGCTGCATTGCACTCGTGCAACTCGTCGGCTGCGCTTCCTCACGAACATCCGACACGGCACGAACGGCCACCGAGCAAGTATTGTTGTCAAACGCGATTGATCGCTCGCTTAACAACGTGTCTTTTGACCAATTGAGCGGACGCAAAGTCTTCATCGATGACAAGTATCTCGATTCGGTCGACAAAGGTTATGTAATGGGATCACTGCGTCACAAAACGCTTGCCGCTGGTGGTCAGCTCGCCAAGGACGCGGATAGCGCGGACCTGGTCATCGAGCCTCGAAGCGGTGGCATCGGCACCGACTCCGAAGAAAGCTTTATCGGGATTCCCAAGATGAGTCTCCCCGGCACCGCGCTCTCGCTTCCTGACGTTAAATTCGTATCGCGGAGCACACAACTCGGGACCGCCAAGATCGGCTTAGTCGCTTACGATCCCAAAACGGGTACGGCCTTCGGTTTAGGGGGCCAGTCAACGGCTCACACGAAGCACGGCGATAGGTATATCTTGGGCATGGGACCATTCCTTGGACAAGAACGCGAGAAAGCCATTGGTTACGAGGCACCCACCGGCACCATCGCCTCTTTGACGGGGCAAAAAACCAATCGCCTGGCAAAGCAAACACCCGTCAGTCTGGTTGACGGCTCAAACAGCCGTATCGCTGAATTGCCGACGGCTCCGTTGCTCGAGACACCGGTGGTTCGCTAACACTTGGCAACGAGCCGATCATCAGCATCAAACATTCATCACGATCACGATCACGATCACAACATTGATCATTGATCATTGATCGGGCCTCTGAATCAAACGCGTGATCGGAGCATCACGGGAATACCGTAAACCTCTTCAAACAACGAACCGTTCTGGCGGAGTGCCAACTGTTCCATCGAGTTGTC
>Ga0209702_10008518_pt1 | contig 11895 bp, 11 predicted proteins | sample FRY01_FD_187210 | JGI IMG/M metagenome (GOLD analysis project Ga0209702, IMG submission 187210) | Freshwater microbial communities from Lake Fryxell liftoff mats and glacier meltwater in Antarctica - FRY-01 (SPAdes) (version 2) | ecosystem: Environmental > Aquatic > Freshwater > Ice > Glacier... | reverse complement strand
CAGAGCTATAAATATTTTATAGGTTATGAAAATGTAATTAAGAATGTTTTCGCTTTTCCGATTGATAAATTGGATTCAATTAATGAAAAATTATGGTTAACGATTAAGCAAACCAATTCAATTTCAATTCACATCCGTAGAGGGGATTATGTCAATGATAAGAATACACAAGGATACCATGGTAATTGTAGTTTAGATTATTATAAAGATGCTATAGCTCTACTTGCTTCAAAGATAAATGATGTTAACTTGTATTTTTTTTCAGACGATACAGACTGGGTTAAAGAGCAATTTGAAAATATATCTTACCCTAAAGTATTTGTTAATAATACAGGCGAGAATAGTTGGAAAGATATGTGTTTAATGAGTTCTTGCCATCATAATATTATTGCAAATAGTTCCTTTAGTTGGTGGGCAGCTTGGTTAAATGAACATTCAAACAAAATGATTATTGCTCCTAAAAAATGGTTTGTAAATGCCGAAATAAATACTAATGATTTAATTCCTAGAGAATGGATTCGTCTTTAAAAGGGATGCCTAAAATAACTGTATTGATGCCAGTGTATAATTGTGAATTATATATTAAGGAAGCAATTGATAGTATCTTGAATCAAACCTTTACGGATTTTGAATTTTTAATAATAGATGATGCTTCGACAGATCAAACCGTTGCGCTAATTAAAACCTATACTGATGCTAGAATTATATTAATTGTAAAGCCAATCAATACCGGTTTAACTAATAGTTTGAATCAAGGTTTGAAATTAGCAAAGGGTGACTTTATTGCCAGAATGGATGGTGATGATATAAGTTTACCGGAACGATTCGAGAGGCAAATAATTTTTTTAGAAACAAATCCTGATATAGTATTATGTGGTACATGGTTTAGTAAAATTGAGTCTGATGTAGTTATTAAAGTTCCAGAGAATCATATTGATATAAAGTTAGCTTTATTAAAAGGCAATTGTATCTGTCATCCTTCTGTAATGATGAGAAAACAAGTTTTAGATAAACTTTCTGAAGCTTATGATGTGTCAAAAGAGCCAGCGGAAGATTTTGATTTATGGGTTCGTTTGGTAGCTATTGGGAAACTTCATAATTTGCAGGAAGTATTGCTAAAGTATAGAGTACATAATGCACAAGTTTCTCAAAAGGGTGAGACTTTGCAAACCCAATTATCATTACAATTAAGGCTTCAAATATTAGAATATTTGAAATATCCCTTTGATGATAATGAGCGTGATTTATTAAAGAAAATAATTTCAGGAAGCGTTTTAGTTACTTTTAATGAAATTAAAGATTTTCTTATTCTAAAAGAAAAAATGGTGTTAGCCAATGCAGATGGTTTTTTTGATTTCAATGGGTTTCAAAAATATTTAAGGGGTTTACAAAAAAAGAATTTTAAAAACTATTTCGTCCACAGAAAAAGTTATTCTCCTAAAATTTGTTTTCAGTACTTTGCAAGTAGAAATAAATCAGAGTTCAAATTAAAACGAATCGAAAAACTAAAATTAATCGTAAAATCAATTATTTTTTACACAAAAAAATGAAAAACCCGTTAGTTTCCATCATAGTACCCTGCTACAATCAAGCTCAATATCTTGATGAAGCTTTGCAATCAGTTTTAAACCAAACGAACGCGAATTGGGAATGTATTATTGTCAATGATGGAAGTCCAGATAATACGGAGGAAGTTGCAACGAAGTGGTTAGAAAAAGATTCTCGGTTTAAATATATTTATAAAGAAAATGGAGGTTTAAGTAGTGCTCGTAATGCTGGAATTGATATTGCAACAGGTGAATTTATTTTGCCCTTGGATGCTGATGATAAAATAGGCCAGGATTATTTAAGATTAGCTCTGCAAGCGTTTGTAAACGATAATTTATTGAAAGTAGTGTATTGCAAAGCTGAGAAATTTGGGAATGCTATTGGAGAGTGGGATTTGCCTAATTTTTCACTAGAAAAATTAGCTAGAACTAATATGATATTTTGTTCTGCAGTTTTCAAAAAATCAGAATGGGAAAGAGTAGGAGGTTATGATAGTAATATGATTTATGGTCTTGAAGATTGGGAGTTTTGGATTGCCATTTTAAAAGAGGGCGGTAATGTGAAATGTATCGATTATATTGGGTTTTATTATAGGATAACTGCTGGATCAATGGTGCGTTCTATTAATCAAGAAGAGCGTTTTTTTTCTGAGAAATATGTTGCTAAGAAGCATTTAGATTTTATTCTAAAGAGTTATGATGATTTACTCAAAGCAAATAATAAATTTGTTTATAAGTTATCTAGCGAGAAGTTTGTCAGTAACCTTTTTACTAAAATGTTTTTTGGAATTAAATTTTTTAAATTAAAACAATAAATAGCTATTAAGATGTTACCAGTTGCCGTAGTAATCCCAATTTATAAAGAGGATCTAACACCATATGAACTAATTTCATTGCAACAATGTTATTCTGTTTTGGGGAATTATCCAATATTGTTTGTTTGCCCTAAGAGAATGAAAATAGGGAAATTTCATCAATCTCAAAAAAGTAAAGGACAATTTGTGTTTCTTGATGATGTAAATTTCAATACAATAACCACATATAATCATATGCTGCTTTCTGTATGGTTCTATGAATTATTTATTAATTATAAATACATTTTAATTTACCAATTAGATTGTTTTGTATTTACAGATAAACTAATGGCTTGGGTTGATAAAGGATATTCGTATATAGGTGCTCCGTGGGTTAGAAAAGATTTAAATATCGATAATAACATTGAATTTATGGGAGTAGGAAATGGTGGGTTTTCTTTAAGAAATGTCAATGATTGCATTACGGTTTTAAATAGTTCAAAAAAAATTATCAATTTAAAGGATTGTATTAAACGGCATGATTCATTACAGAAACCATTCAAAACATTAAGAGGAATTAAATTGCATTATAAAATTGATACTTTCAATAAGACATACAAAAACACTACCATTAATGAAGACAAAGTTTTTGAATTAGCAGCTGCAAGATTTAATTTTTTTATTATTCCAAAACCAGAAGAGGCATTGTCGTTTTCATTTGAAGAACAACCAAAGAAACTTTACGAAATGAATAATAATGAATTACCTTTTGGCTGTCACGCTTGGTGGAAATATGATTTACAGTTTTACAAACTAATTTTTAAGCAATATGAACATATTGTGAATGAAGAATTATGACTAAAATATCAATAATCACAATCAATTTTAATGACGCTATTGGTTTAAACAAAACCATTAAGTCAGTATTGAATCAAACAAACACAGATTATGAGTTTATTGTAATTGATGGTGATTCAACTGATGGCAGTAAAACGATTATAGAAAAATACAGTGGTGAAATTACCTATTCGGTAAGCGAAAAAGACAATGGTATTTATCATGCCATGAATAAAGGAATTCAAGCCAGTAAAGGAGACTATTTGCTTTTTATGAATAGTGGCGATGTGTTAGTTAATGACGCTTCTATTTTAATTGTTTGTCAAGAAAAATTAGTAGAAGATATTGTAGCTTTTGATTGCTTTTTAGAAAATGACGACCAAATTGTAGGTCGTCGTACTCATATTGAATTTCCATCATTATTTTATGTTTACAAAAAAGGGTTCAAACATCAAAGTACATTTATCAAAATGAGTTTGTTTCAAAAATTAGGATTGTACAATGAAAACTATAAAATTGCTGGAGATTATGAATTTTGGATTCGTTGTTTTCTTGAGCCTTCAACAACCGCCAAAAGTTATGCTATTCCTATTGCAATTTTTAAGTTAGGAGGGATTTCGCAAAATAGTGATTGGGGTTCAGAACATAGAGTAATCGAAAAGGAATGGCTTTCAAATATAATAGTAGATTTTCAACTTATGGACAACTTATTACCCTATCAAAATTCAAGAATTTTGAAGCAAGTAATCAAACTTCAAAAATGGTTTAAAAAATAATTTTGAAATAGAATGTAATTTTAATCACCAATGAAAGAAATTAAAATAAATTTTGTGGATTTCTGGCCTAACTTTGATAAAAAGAATAATTATTTTTACAATTTGCTAATCCAGAAATATAAAGTCATCATTGATGAAAATCCAGAATTGTTGTTTTATTCTAGTTTTGGCAAACGATTTTTAAACTACAATTGCAAAAGAATATTTTATACGGGAGAGAATAGTAGACCTGATTTTTTAGCTTGTGATTTTGCTTTTTCATTTGATTATAATTTAAGAAAAAATCATTTCAGACTGCCGTTATACTCTATTTATATCGATTATCACGATATGTTGCAGCAATTGGAACGCATTATCTCAAAAGAAGAAGCGACAAAAATATGGAAAAGTAAAACTAAGTTTTGCTGTATGATTGTTTCTAATCCAAATTGTGAAAATAGAATTAAATTTTTTGAAAATCTTTCAAAAGTTAAACATGTAGATTCTGGTGGTGGCGTTCTTAATAATATTGGAGGAAGAGTAGTTGATAAATTAGCCTTTATCAAAGAGTATAAGTTTGTGATTTCTTTTGAAAACAGTAACCAAGATGGTTATACTACAGAAAAAATAATGGAACCGATACTTCAAGATTGTATTCCTATTTATTGGGGTAATAAATTAATTGCTAGAGATTTTAATTCGAAGCGATTTATTGACTACAATGAATTTAAGTCAGAAAAGGATTTGATAAATAGGATTTTGGAGATTGATGATAATGATGAGCTTGCAATAGAAATGATCTTGCAATCAACTTTCAATGAAAGTAAAATATCTCATTCAGTAGAACATAAACAAGTTTTAAAAAGGATTAGCAAAATAATTGAAAGTACAAATAAACCAATTGCTTTAAGTGGATTTAGATTTCTATATTTTATACAATTATTTTGCCGAAATAGTAGAAAAAAGTTTTTAAAATTCATTGAATTATGGAAAGTCATAAGACTTTCGCATAAGCAGAAATTTTAATTATATTGTTTCTTTAGTAAGTTAAAAAGAGAAATCTTTAATTTTATAATCAACAATTCCGAATGAATTCCATCATAAATTCAACACCCAAAATATCAGTCATTATGCCCGTGTACAATTGTGAATTGTATGCGCGAGAAGCAATTGAAAGCATTTTGAATCAAACTTTTGCTGATTTTGAGTTTTTGATTATCGATGACGCTTCAACAGATGCAACTGTTGAAATTGTAAGAAGTTATGATGATTCAAGAATTCAATTGATTCAAAAACCTTTTAATACGGGTTATACCAACAGTTTAAATCAGGGATTGAAAATCGCAAAAGGAAAATACATTGCCCGTATGGATGGCGATGATTATAGCAAACCAGAACGGTTTGCCAAACAAATAGCTTATTTAGACACTCATCCTGAAACGGTCTTATGCGCTACAGCTTATAAAATAATGGGACGGGATAGCTTTTTTGGTTTTCCCGAAAATCACGATGCTATTAAAGTGGCGTTGCTCAACGGAAATTGTATTTGCCATCCGTCAGTGATGATGCGAAAAGAAATGCTAGATGCTCATGCGATTATTTATGATAAGACTAAAGAGCCTACTGAAGATTATGCCATGTGGATTCGGTTATTGGATATAGGAAAGCTTTATATTTTGCCAGAAATATTAGTAGAATATCGCATCTATGCCAATCAAGTATCAAGCAAAAGAGAAGAAGAACAAAAGAAAATAGATATTGAATTAAAGTTTAGTTTATTAAATAATTTGGATTTCAAAATGAAAGGTGAAGAGCGAGACTTATTAGAAAAGTATTTTAGAAACAAGATAGGCATTGAATTTAAGGAACTGCCTATTTTTAAACAATTGCAAAAAAAATTAAGGCTATCTAATGATGTTTGTTTTTTTGAACCAAAGCTATTTAATGACTATTTAACAGCTTTAGAAGCAAGTGTATTGAGGCGATATTTTAAAAATTTTAAACGCTATTCACCTTTGTTATTTCTCAAGTATCTCATTGCAAAATGGAACTGGAAGATGGAAATAGTTAGAAGTGAAGAATTGAAATTACTAATTAAATGCTTTCTATTTAGAAAAATTGTATAAGGAATGCTGAACAGATTTCATCATAATTTAAATTTCAAGATTGTTTTAAAAAAATAATTTCCTAAATTGCTTTCCTATATAATTTTATGATTCCTACTAAAAATATTCTTCTTTGTTTTGGCACTCGTCCTGAAGCCATAAAAATGGCACCGCTTTATCACGAACTTCGATCCCTCGATCAACTCGGGACAGGCTTAGCTCAGTTTGATAATGTCAATGTAAAAGTTTGTGTCACCGCACAACACCGCGAAATGCTGGATCAAGTTTTGGAATTCTTTGAAATTGTACCCGATTATGATTTAAATTTGATGCAAGCCAATCAAACGTTAAATGGGTTGAGTGCTAGTATTTTGTCAAAAATGGATGCCGTTCTTCAAGATGCAAAACCTGATTTGGTTTTGGTGCATGGCGATACGACCACTTCTTCTATGGTAGCTTTGGCTGCTTTTCATTTAGGAATAAAAGTAGGACATGTGGAAGCCGGATTGCGAACCTATAACAAGCAAGTTCCTTTTCCGGAAGAACTCAACAGGCAAATCACCAGCAGAATTGCCGACATCCATTTCACGCCCACAAAAGCCGCCACACAAAATTTATGGAACGAAGGAATTGCTAAAAACAACATAATCGAAACAGGAAACACCGTGATCGACGCTCTCTTCTGGACGATCAATAAAATAGGTGAGGCTAACTACAGCCATTCTGAGATTGAAGAATTAAAAAATAAAATTCCGTTACGTAAAAAAATAGTTTTGGTAACAGGACATCGCCGTGAGAGTTTTGGTGAAGGTTTTCAGAATCTTTGCGAAGCACTTTTAACCATCTCAAAACGGGATGATGTACTTATAGTGTATCCCGTACATTTGAATCCTAATGTCAAGGACGTTGTCTATGAGAAATTAGCGAATAAGGATAATATTATTCTCATTCCGCCAGCTTCCTATCCTGCCTTTGTATGGTTAATGCAGCAATCGTTTTTGATTGTAACCGATTCAGGAGGCATTCAGGAAGAAGCGCCCTCCTTAGGAAAGCCAGTTGTTGTGACAAGAACTATTTCCGAAAGACCCGAAGGCGTGGCGTCAGGATTTTCAACTTTAGTGGGGACAGAATCTGCTTTAATTAGTAATGAAATTCAAAATATTTTGGATAATTTTACTGGTTTTGAAAAGGTGCAAAATCCTTATGGAAATGGAGATGCTAGTCGCAAAATTGTGGATTTTTTATTAAAATATGAGGTGTATTCATCTGCAACATAATTGAATTCTGATCATGATTATAAAAAGAATTATTTTAAAAGTAATTAAGCATTTTCCTAGTTCTAGTCTGAGGATATTTTTAATGCGGCATTTATTTGGGTATTCAATTGGCAAAAATGTTAAGATTGGAAAATCAATCATCAATTGCAATAATGTTAAAATTGGTGATAATGTTGTTATTGCAAGTAGAAATGTTTTTGCTTGTAAGGAATTGAATATAGGTTCTAATACGGCAATTCACTCTGGTAATACTATTTTTGGTATGGCTAATTTTTCAATTGGAGAAAATTCAAGAATTATAAATAATCACCATTTTGATGTGTGGAATTCTATCAAAATTGGAAATAATTCTTGGATTGCAGGTAAATACAGTCAGTTTTGGACTCACGGATCCATACATACAAAATCAGGAACCAAAGATTTGTCAATTGACATTGGAGATAATGTTTATGTAGGTTCTTCGTGTTGTTTTGCTCCAGGTGTCACAGTTAATTCTATAAATTTAATTGCACTTGGAAGCGTGATAAGCAGTAATTTTATGCAAAGTGAAACTATAATTGCTGGAAATCCTGCAGTTATTGTAAAACAAAATATTGATTGGCGTTTAAATTGGTAACAGAGACACATAAGTGAAAAAAATACTCGTAGTAGTCGATTCCATAAATATAGAAGACAGCAGTGGTTCCAAAGCTAATGTAGCACTAATCCATAACTTGGCAGAAGCGGGTTTTGAAGTTGTGGTGTATCATTATACCTTAAAAAACATTCAATTAGCAGGTGTTACTTGCCATGCTATTCCAGAAATTAAATACAGTCCGCTCTATTTTTTAAGCAGACTGCAACGCGTTTTGGCTCGAAATTTAAATTGGAATTTAATGCCTTTTTTAGAAAAACGATTTGGTTTTTCTTTTACCTTTTTTAACGATACAAATAGCATCGTTAAGGCGATGAAGAAGCTAACATTCCAGCCTGATTTAGTGCTGACACTCAGCAAAGGTGCTAGTTTTAGACCCCATTATGCAATGCTAAAACTGCCAGCATTACATCCTAAATGGATGGCTTATGTACACGATCCTTATCCTTTTCATTTTTACCCAAGACCTTACTCATGGGTAGAACCAGGATATGATAAAAAAGAAATTTTCTTTCGGAAAGTATCTGAAAAAGCTAAATACAGTGCTTTCCCGAGTCAATTACTAAAAGAATGGATGGAAAGTTATTTTTCTAATTTTGCAAAAACAGCAGTGTTAATTCCACATCAAAATGCTATATATAATCTAGAAAGCACTGATTTACCAAGTTATTTTGATGCTTCAAAATTCAATGTATTACACGCTGGAAATTTGATGGCGGGACGTTCGCCTCAAGGTTTAATAGAAGGCTTTCAATTATTTTTGGAAAAGAATCCAAAAGCTAATAAAGAATCCAAATTGCTCTTACTTGGACCATCATCTAATCATGCTAAAAAAGTAGCAGAATATCAACAAAAGTGTCCAGAACTTTATGTTCACAATGGAAGTGCCCCCTTTGATTTAGTTTATCATCTTCAAATGAGCGTTTCCGTAAATGTGATTCTAGAATCAAAATCCGAAATTAGTCCCTTTCTTCCTGCCAAGTTTCCGCATTGTGTAGCGGCCAATCGACCTATTCTTTCTCTTGCTCCTTATTATAGCGAGACCAGAAGATTACTGGGTGATAAATACCCCTATTGGTCAGAAGTGGATGATGTTGAAAAAATAGCCTTTCTTATTGGAGGATTGTATCATTTATGGAAGCAAGATCCAGATAATTTGCTTTTGAATAGAAAAGATTTAGAAGACTATTTATCAGCAGACTATTTGAAAAAGATACTAATTGGTTTGCAAAACAATTAATAATGTCAACATCCACTTTCACCATACTCATCACCACCAAAAATCGTCTAACCGATTTAACTTTTACCTTAGATAAAATCAACTGTTTGTTAGCGAAAGAAGAGGTCAAATGCATCATTTGTGATGACGGTTCTATTGATGAGACCGCCACTTTTGTAAAATCTCAGTATCCTGAAATTCAGTTCATTCAAAATCCAGTAAGTAAAGGCTTAATCTATAGTAGAAACCGATTACTAAGCTTGGTCACTACAGATTATGCCATTTCAATAGACGACGATTTACATTTCATAACAAAAAATCCTTTAGGAATTAGTGATGCTTATTTTACTCAAAATCCAAATGTAGCATTATTGAGCTTTAGAATTTATTGGAGTTTATTGGAGCCAAAACAAACCAAAACCGATGAAGTGCCTTTGAAAATGCAAAGTTTTGCAGGTGGAGCAAATATATGGAGAATGAAAGCTTGGCGAGACATTCCCAATTATCCAGCTTGGTTTGTTTTTTATGGGGAAGAGAATTTTGCTTCCTACCAATTGTTCAAGAAAAATTGGGAAATCCATTATTTACCAGAAGTTTTGGTTCATCACAGAGTGGATGTAAAAGCCAGAAAAAACAATGCCGATTATGTTATTCGATTGCGACGGTCATTGCGTTCCGGTTGGTATTTGTTTTTCTTGTTTTATCCATTGAAAACCATTCCGAGAAAAATGGCGTATTCGCTTTGGATTCAGTTCAAATACAAAGTATTTAAGGGAGATTTCAAAGCCTTGCAAGCTATTGTTTTGGCTTTGTTCGATTTGGTTTGGAACATTCCTCGAATCATCAAAAGCAGCAACCGCTTGACACTGCAAGAGTATCAGGACTATCAAAAATTAGCGGAGACGAAACTATATTGGCAACCTGAAAACCAATCGAAATAATTAATAATCCTGCAAATTGAAAATCACATTTTCAATTTGCACGATTTGAGTTAAAATACGGTATAACTATTTGTTTATTAAGTTTTTGCGTTCAATTTATTTTAATTTTTTTGAAATTTGGTTTATAATACTATCCTTATACTATTTAAAATTTGGAATTGCTTAGGCAACTATGAAGGGTTTTGATAAATTGTTTATGATGTTAATTTATCAGCATTAGGTTTTAATACTCGCAAAAAAGTTTGTAAAAATCAATTTTATATATTATTTTTAACAACTAATTCGAAGAGTAACTGGAATTACTCGAGGTCTTACAATAATAAATTTGCTCAAAAAAACGGGGTTCTAGCCACTATTTTTGAGCTTTTTTTATGCCCCAAAGGGAGCAAAAAAGATGTTTTTTTGATGAATTCAAGATTTTTTTTTGGAATTAGTAATACCAAACTAATTTATATTATAGTCCAAAGTGTACTAATATAATGCCGATATAGTATGAAAATAGTCCTCCCGATAATTATCTGGATTATTGGACTATATTAAATACATAATCGGTATAAGACGATTTTTTGCCCATTTTCAGTCAAAAAAACTGCTATTTTCAAAAAAAACCAACCTTTTTTATTTTTTTTAAAGACTCTGAATACCATTTTTGATGGGTTAAGACGAAATAATGGTATCGTCAAGACGAAGTAAATGCCTCGTCAAGACGAAACAAAAGTCTCGTCAAGAAGAAATGAAGGGTATTTTCGTAAAAATTTGGACAAAAAAAGACCCCGAGTACTGGAATTTACTCGAGGTCTTACAATAATCAGATGCTCTGATTACGGGGCTCTAGCCAGCTTTTTTGAATGATAAATCATTCAACATAGAACGCAATTTTTTTCCAGGACGGAAAAGAATGCGACTTTTGACAATGTTTGTTGCAGAAACTTCGGTAGCTGTATCCTTTCCTTCGGAGCTAATGCCCACCTGAAAATTACCTAGTCTCCCTAGTTTAACAATTCGACCTTGCCCTAATTCTCCAATGATGTTGTGCTCCAAAGAGAGTAACACCGCATAACAGTCCGTGGCTGTGACTGTGCATTGGTAGGAAATTAGCTCTGCGAGCCTATCCAAATCGACATCACCGTCTGCGATTGCAGCGGCATAAAATTTTTCGGGAGCCGTAATGTCCCGAGGGTTCCTCCTTGCAAGAACTTTGTACTTAATAGCCATAATTTTAGGGTATTAAATGAATAAAAAAAAATTGTCTTAGTATACTGATTAAAGTATCTAACTGACATTAACAAATATACAATGCTATTATAGTTATTAAAAGTCAAACTTATTCACAATCGGCTATAGTTTTTAACATTTCTTTGCTTACAGCATTTCTGAGAAACCTCATTTTCTATAAATATAAATTACTGATATTTAGCGTATTGTGAATTTTGTTTTTAGGTTGTCTTGACGAGGTTAAAAAACGAAAAACTTTTTATTTAAAAAATAAAGAGGTTTGTCATATTTTAATTTTTTTGTTATTTATTTTTGAACAAAATCTAATTCTTAAAAACGCGAGTTAGCATATAATTTTGTCAAAATTGATACTATAATATTCCTCTAGGGATACGTTAAAATCAGTATTTTTGTGTTACATCAAGCAAGCAATTTAAAATATGGCATCAAAAATAGCATCCCCCTATATCATTGCTGAAATCGGTCAAGCACACGAAGGCAGTCTCGGAATTTTGCATTCTTATATTGATGCCATTGCACCAACAGGAGTAAATGCCATCAAGTTTCAAAT
>Ga0209702_10008510_pt1 | contig 11900 bp, 12 predicted proteins | sample FRY01_FD_187210 | JGI IMG/M metagenome (GOLD analysis project Ga0209702, IMG submission 187210) | Freshwater microbial communities from Lake Fryxell liftoff mats and glacier meltwater in Antarctica - FRY-01 (SPAdes) (version 2) | ecosystem: Environmental > Aquatic > Freshwater > Ice > Glacier... | reverse complement strand
CCCAGCACAGCGTGAATTTCACCGGGCTGAACACTCAGTGACACCTCGTGGTTGGCCACCACGCCCGGGTAAGCTTTGGTAATGCCAGACAGTTGCAGCCGTGGCGGGCTATTCATGACAGATCATCATGGTAAATCATCATAGTTTTGGCACGGTGTTTACAACGCGTGATACGCTGTATTAAATGACGGAAATAATTCTAAGGTCAACGGACAAAATGACGACTCCCATTCGATTCTTGCGACGCGGTGAAACTGTAACGCTAACCAATGTACCACCCAGCCGCACGCTTTTGGACCTGCTGCGTGAAGACTTGTGCAGTACCGGCACCAAAGAAGGATGCGGCGAAGGCGATTGCGGCGCGTGTACCGTAGTGCTGGGCGAAAGGCAGGGCGACACCCTCACCTACCGGGCTGTCAATAGCTGCATCCGGCTAGCGCATTCGGTCAACGGCATGGCGGTCTGGACAGCTGAGGACTTGAGCGCTGACCCTATGATCAAACCGTCGCGAGTTAACGCAGCAGGTTTGCTGCCTCTGGCCCAAGAGGCCATGGTGCAGTGCCCCTGCTCGCAGGGCGGCTGATCAGGTAATCCGTGCTGCGGATCAACTGTTGACGCGCGCGAGGACCTCGGCAGCGCGAGTGATCGCATGCGGGGACAAAGTCGCCCTCACTCCATCAAAATCCAACCCGCGCGTCGCGTCCAGCCCCATCCGCGACGTCGTCCCCACCCCTGACGCAGAAGGATCCAACGCCGACCCTGGCAAGCCATCGACCATCAACATGTCCCGATGCGGCTGAAAGTGCGTCGCCAGTGCCCACAGTACCTGCTCGTCGCGCGTTACATCCACGTCCGGATCAACAGCGATCACAGTCTTCAGGTAAGGGTCCCATCCCAGCAAACCCATCATCACCTGCCGGGCCTCGCCGGGCCGCATCTGCTTCAAGGCTACATAGGCATGAAAATGCGTTCCCGAATTGGGATAGTGCAGCTCGGTGACACCGGGAAAGCGCTCCTTGAGCTTCTGCGCCATCTCCGACTCGCGCGGAATGCGCGCCAAGTTCAGGTGCTCGGCCGAGTTGCCGCCCACCACATCCACCAGCATCGCACGGTGCCGGCGCATGACGGTATCGACCTTGAACAGGTTGTTGGTCGACCGGTTCGACGAGTAGCCGGTGAACTCGCCAAACGGCCCCTCGTCCGCCCGCTGTGCCGGATCGATCACGCCTTCGAGCACGATCTCCGCACAGGCCGGCACGCGAATGCCGTACTTCGGCGTGCGCACCACATCCAGCGGCTCGCCAAGCAACCCACCGGCCACTTCGCGCTCGTCCACGCCGAAGGGCACGCGGGCCGACGCCGCCAGCATGAACAGCGGATGCGCCCCGATCACCATGGCCACCGGCATAGGCTGCCCGCGCTCGGTCGCGATCTGCAGCAGCCGCCACAGGTCGCCGCGCGAATGCAGGCTGGTCGCGATCTCGTTGGGCGAGTGCAGCATGGATCGGTGGTAACTCAGGTTGCCCACGCCCGTGTCGGGGTGCTCCGACACGATGATCGCGTTGGTGATGTAGGGCGCGCGGTCGCTCTCGAAATGGTTGAGCAGGGGCAGCTTGCGCAGATCGACGTTTACGCCTTTCTGCACGATGTCCAGCACCGGCCCGGTCTCCACCAGCCGCGGTGCCATACGCTGGAGCGCACGCGCCTGGTAAGCCTGGTGAATGCCACTCGCCTCCACGCCGAACAATCGCCCGATGCGGGTGCGCGAAGCAAACATATTGGTCACGACCTCGGCGCCCAGGCCTTTCACCTGCTTGAACACCAGCATGGGGTGCTCGCCGCGCTCGGCGAGCTGCTGCACCACCGCCGTGATCTCCTGGTCGGCGCTGATCGGCTCCTCGATCACCAGCACGTCCTCGGGGTACTTGTCACGGTACCAAGCGAGGAACTGCTGGAAATCCTGGCCACTCTCATGTTGGAGTTGTGCCATGGCAGTTCTTTCAGGCAGGCACGACGCCCGCGTAAGAGTTGGTCAACCGGGCCTGCGCCTCCTCCTGCGTCTTCGGCGGTGGGCTGGTGGCAATGCCGCACATTCGCGCGATGTTGTTGCCCATGTAGTCTTCCAGGCCGTCCTCCTCCAGGTCCATGCCTTGCGGCGCGGGCGAGCATAACACTTCCAGCTCGCGCAGCCACATGCCGGGCTCGTTGGGCGGCGAGTCGGTGCCGAAGACGATCTTGCTGCGCGGCAGCTCTTTCGCGAACTCGACGATGCGCGACTGGAAGCACCAGCCCGATTCGCAGTACACATTGGGCGTGTCCATCGCCATCCAGAAGGCTTCGAACGAGTAGTTGCCGCCCGTCTGGATGCCGAAGTGGGCAAGGATGAATTTCACCATCGGGAACTCGCGGATGATCGGGTAGAACATGGTGGGGATGGTGTAGGGGCCGTCACCGGTATGGATCAACACCACGATGTTGTACTTGGCGCACACCTTCATCGCGGGGCGCAGCCAGTCGAGCGCCCGGTCGGGACGGTAGCCGTGCATGTTGGCATGCAGCTTCAGCATTTTAAAGCCGTACTCCTTGATGTGGAACTCGAGTTCCGCTGCGCCGTTTTCTGGGCCCCAGCGCGGGTTGTAGGTGAAGTTGCCGATGAAGCGGTCGGGGTACTTCTGCGTCAGCTCGACGATGTAGGCCATGTAGTCGCGGATGCCTTCGCGGCCCATACGGTTGCCGTCGCGGTAGCCGGTGTTGCCCGGGGGCGGCTGGATGAAACCCATGTCGATGCGGCGCGGCTTGCCGTTGATCATGTAGGGGCCGTCCATCAGCTTGAGCATGCGCTCGCCGTTGAAGGGCGTGCCGGTGTGGCGCCAGGCCTCGTCGACCAGGTTGGTGGGGTGCAGATGGGTGTCGATGATCATTTTCTAAGTTCCTTGTACTTGTCTGTGTCTCAGGCGGCGACCGACTGGGCCGTGACGATGGCTTCGCGGGTGGCGGCACCAGCCAGGCGGGCCTGGGCCTCTTCCAGCGTCTTCGGGTGCGGCGTGGGTGCTATGCCTATCATGCGGGCGAGGTTGTTGCCCAGGTAGTCTTCCAGCACCTCTTCGCTCAGGTTCAGACCCTGCGGCGGCTCGTGACACAGCACCTCCAGCAGGCGCAGCCACATGCCGGGCTCGTTGGGCGGCGTGTCCGAGCCATACAGCACCTTGTGCTTGGGCAACTCCTTGGTGAACTCCACAATGCGCGACTGCAGGCACCAGCCGGTTTCCACATAGACGTTGGGCGCATCCATGGCCATCTGGTAGGGCTCGAACACATAGACACCACCGGTCTGCACGCCAAAATGCGCGAGGATGAAGTTGACGTTGGGGAACTCGCGGATCAGCGGGTACCACTCGGTGGGAATGCTGTAGGGACCGTCGCCGGTGTGCAGCTTCACCAAGAGGCCCAGTTCGTCGCACTTGCGCAGGCACGGGCGCAACCAGTCGAGCGCGCGGTCGGGGCGGTAGGCGTGCATATTGGCCTGTAGTTGCACCATCTTGTAGCCGTACTCCTTGACGTGGAACTCCAGCTCCGCGGCGCCGTTGGCCGTGCCGTAGCGCGGGTTGTAGACGAAGCAGCCGAGGAAGCGGGCCGGGTATTTGAGGATCATCTCCGTCGTGTACTTCATGTAGTCGCGGATCGCTTCGCGCCCGGTCAGGTCGCCGTAGCCGTCGGTGTAGATGGTGTTGCCCTGCGGCGGCTGGATGAAGGCCTTGTCGAGGCGGCGGGGCTTGCCGTTGATGGTGTATGGGCCGTCCATCATCTTGAGCAGCCGCTCGCCGGTGAAGGGATCGCCGTCGTGGCGCCATGCCAGGTCCACCAGGTTGGTGGGGTAGCAGCTCGTGTCGATAATCATGGTGTTCCTTTTTTATGACTGAAGGGGGAATGGGTGAGGGTGGGGGTCAAGCCGCAACGGCGGCCAGCTCGGGTTCGTTGAGACAGGCGAAAAGTCCGGCCTGCAGCGTTCTGCGTTCCAGGTTGCGTCCGATAAAGACGAACTTGCTCGATGGCGTCGTGGGCCCCCAAGCCTCCGCAGGGCGCAATTCGAACACTCGATGCACACCCTGCAACACATACTTGCGGTCGTCGCCGCCGATGGCGACGATGCCTTTCAAACGGAAGATGTCGTCGCCATGCGCGGCCACCAGCTGCTTCAGCCAGTCATCTAACCGGCGCTTGTCGAAGGGCGCGTCGAAGAGCAGCGACACCGAGTCAACCGAGGGGTCGTGCTGGTGGCCGTGGGCGCCGGCATGCCTGGCGCCGTGCCCATGGTCGTGGTCGCAGGCCTCGTCGCACACATGCCCGTGGCCGTCGAGGAAATGCGGGTCGATCATGGTGAGGGTGGTGGGCGCAAAACCCTGAATACCCAGGATACTGGCCAGGTCCACCTGCGCATGGCTGGAGCGCAGCAGCTGCGCACCTTCGTTGAGCTTGCGAATGCGCCCTTCCACACGCGCCAGCTGCGCCTCGTCGACCAGGTCGATCTTGTTCACAATGATGCGGTCGGCGGTCACGATCTGGTCCACGGCCTGGTTGTCGTGGCCCTGCAGCTGCGGGTCGTCCAAATGGCTTTCGATGTGCAGCGCGTCGACCAGGGTAACCACGCCGTCCAAGCTGACGCGGCGCGCCACCTCGTGGTCCATGAAGAAGGTGGCGGCCACGGGCGTGGGGTCGGCCAGGCCGCTGGTTTCCACCAGAATGTAATCAAACTGGTCCTTGCGCTCCAGCAGCTGCTGCAGGATCTTGACCAGGTCGTTGCGCACGTCGATCACGCAGCAAATGCAGCCGTTGACGATCTGGAAGATATCCTCTTCCGAGGTCATCACCAGGTCAGAGTCCACGGCCACCTCACCGAACTCGTTTTCGATCACGGCGATGCGCAGACCGTGCTTCTCGGTCAGGATGTAGTTGAGCAGTGTGGTCTTGCCGGAACCAAGAAACCCGGTGAGGATGGTGACGGGAACGCGGCGTTGTGTTTCACTCATGCGATGGCTCCTTCTTCTAAAAGTTCTTTTTCCCGCAAGGCCTTCAGCACCTGCTCGGGACGAATCGGGTAATGACGAAAGCGCACGCCAATGGCATCGTACACCGCATTGGCGATGGCCGGGCCAATCGCCACGATCGGGTCCTCGCCCACGCCCTTCGCGCCAAACGGGCCACCGGGGTCGGGCGCGGTTTCCAGCAGCACGGTGTGGATGGGCGGCATGTCCATGGACAGCGGCATCTTGTAGTCGACGAAGTTCGCGTTGAGCGAGCGACCGGTCTTCATATCGATCTGGTAGTCCTCGTACAAGGTGTGGCCGATACCCTGCTGGATGCCGCCTTCGATCTGCCCGGCCGCGCCCACGGGGTGGATGACCTTACCGATCTCGTGCACCGGCACCACCTGGGACACGCTGATCAGGCCGGTTTCGGTGTCAACCTTCACTTCGACGAAGTGCGCGGCAAAGGAATAGGACTTGGTCGGGTGATAGGTGGCGCTGCCCACGAACTGGGCGGCAGGGATGCCCTTCTTGGCGCTCACCACCTCCTTAACCGTCATGCAGCGCGCGGGCTCGTCGCGCAGGAAGACCAGGTTGCCCGTCACCTCAAGTTCCGACGCGGCCACGTCCATCAGCACTGCGGCGCGCGCTAGCATCTGCTCTTTCACCTTGGCCGCAGCCATCTGCGCCGCACGACCGCCCATGTAGGTGGTGTGGCTGGCGAAGGCGCCGATGTCCCAGGGCACGACGTCGGTGTCGCCATGTATGCAGGACACCGCCTCGAAACACACACCCAGCTCTTCGGCCACAATCTGCGCCAGGGCCGTGTGCGCACCGGTGCCCAGGCCCGCGGTGCCGGTGAGCAGCACCACGGTGCCGTCTTCGTTCATCTTGACGATGGCGTTGCCCTGCTCCTTAATGCCGGGGTAGGCGCTGCTGCCGTGCATCTCGCAGCCGATGCCCCAGCCGCTGCGCACCACGCCCTTGTCGCGGGTGCGCTGGCGCAAGGCGTTCCAGCCCACGATGTCGCGGCCGTGCTTGATGCAGTCCTCCAGGCCGTGGCCGATCAGCGGGTGGTTCGACGGTGCGATATCGCCTTCACGCACCGCGTTCTTCAGCTTCAGCACCACCGGGTCCATGCCCAGCTTCTGCGCCGCCTCGTCCATCTGGATGTCCAGCGCGTAGTAGGTCTGTACCACGCCATAACCGCGGTAGGCGCCGGCGATCGGGCTGTTGGTGTAGACGCAGCGCCCTTCCACGTGCACGTTGTCGCAGCGGTAAAGCGACAACAGCGCCGAGGTGCCGACGATGGTCACGCCCGGGCCGTGCGAGCCATAGGCGCCGGAGTTGAACACCACCTTGGCCTGGCGCGCGGTGAGGGTGCCGTCGTTCCGGAAGCCCTGCTTCAGCCAGACCTTGGCCGGGTGCCGCGAGCGCCCGCCGAGAAAGGTTTCTTCCCGGGTGTACTCCATGCGCACCGGCCGCCTGGTCTGCTTGGCCAGCAGCGCGCAAAGGAATTCATGCTGGAACAGGTCCTGCTTGGCGCCAAAGCCGCCGCCCATGTGGTCCACCAGCACGCGCACCTTGGACAGCGGCAGGCCCAGCACCTCGGCCATGATGCCGCGCACCATGAAGGCGGTCTGGGTGGAGATCCAAACGGTGAGCTTGCCGTTGCCGTCCCACTGGCAGGCGCAGACATTGGGCTCCATGTAGGCGGGCGTGGGACGTCCGCCTTCGTACTCGCCTTCGATGATGAAGTCGGCTTCGGCGAAGCCCTTTTCCACGTCGCCGCGGGTGAAGACCTGGGGCTGCAGCACCAGGTTGTGGCCGAAGCCGCGGTCGTGGATCAGCGGGGCATCCGGCTTTTGCGCATCTTCGACGGTGAAGACGGCCGGCAGCTCTTCATACTCGACCACGATCAGCTCCAGTGCGGCCTCGGCGATCTCTTCCGTGGTGGCGGCGACGGCGGCCACGCCCTCGCCCCAGTAACGCACCTTGCTGTCCAGGATGTACTGGTCGCAGGTGACCGAGACCGAACGCGGGTGTGGCGATCCCGCATGCAGCACGCGCGGTACGTTCTCGTGCGTCAGCACCGCCTTCACGCCGGGCAGGGCCAGTGCCTTGCTGGTGTCGATGCACACGATGTTGGCATGCGCCACCTTGCAGCGCTTGATGCGGCCATAAAGCATGCCGGGCCAAATGAGATCGCCTGCGTACTTCGCGTCGCCGGTGACCTTGCCGATCAGATCACTGCGTTTGACGCTGTGGCCGATGATGTCGCTCTTGTAGGTCATGCTTTCTCCAGGGCCGTGGCAACGGCTTCGCGCAGGGGCTGAGGCGCCTTGTGCGCGAAGCCATTGGTGCAACTGGGATACGTGCCCGCCGTCTTAGCGATGGCCTCGATGATCTTGGTGTAGCCAGTGCAGCGGCAAATGTTGCCGGCGATGGCGAAGCGGATCTCGTCGATGGTGGGGTTGGGGTTCTCGTCGAGCAGGGCCTTGGCCATGACCACGAAGCCGGGCGTGCAGAAGCCGCACTGCGCCGCGCCGCATTGCATGAAACTCTCCTGCAGTGGATGCACTTCCTCGCCCGAAGGCTGGATACCTTCGATGGTGGTGATGTCGGCGCCGCGCGCTTCCAGCGCCAGCACCAGGCAGGAATTGACAGGTTTGCCGTTCATGATGACGGTGCAGGAACCGCACTCGCCAACGTCGCAGCTCTTTTTGGTGCCGGTGAGGCCGGCCTCGCTGCGCAGTGCGTCGAGCAGGCTGCGATGCGGCTCCACCGCGATCTCGCGCTCTTCCTGGTTGACGGTGAAGGTAATAACTTGTTTCACAGGGCCTCCTTGATGGCTTGTTCGATGGCCCTGCGGGTCAGGACCTTGACCATGTCACGCCGGTACTCGGCGGTGGCGCGCACGTCGCCAATGGGGCGCGCCTCGTCGCTGGCGGCCTGCGCCACGGCGGCGATGGCGGCGGTGGTGATGGGCTTGCCGCGCAGCAGCGCCTCGGCCGCGCGGGCACGCAGCGGCGTGGGCGCCACGGCGGCCAGCACGATGGAAATCGCCCTGCAGTTGCCGCCCTCGAGCGTGAGCGTCACGGCCACGCCAACGGTGGCCAACTCCATTTGCGTACGGCGGCCGTGTTTGATGTAGGCCTTGCCGGTATTGGGTGCAGGCGCTGGAATGCGGATGTGCGTGACGATCTCGCCCGCTCGCAGCGTGGTCTTGCCCGAGCCGGTGCAGAAATCTTCCACCGTCGTCCGGCGGCAGCCTTCGGGGCCGTAGATATGCAGCACGGCGCCATCAGCGATCAGCGGCGGCAGGGTGTCGGCCGAAGGCGAGGCGCGGCAGACGTTGCCCACCACAGTGGCGCGGTTGCGCACCTGGATCGACGCAAAATCGGTGACGGCACGGGCAAGGCTCGCGTAGTGCGTCTGCGTCAAGGGCGAGGTCTCCACCGCGCGGGTGGTAACAAGCGCGCCCAGCGTCAGGCCGTTGTGCTCGTCGTAGCTGAAGTCGTCCATGCCGGGGATCTTCAGGATGCTGATCACGCAGTCGGGCTGGCGAATGTGCTCTTTCATCTGCACCATCAAATCGGTGCCGCCGGCCATCAGACTGGTTTGGCCCGGGTAGGTTCGCAAAAGCGTCACGGCTTCGTCCAGCGTAGCCGGTTCGGAATACTCAAAAAATCTCATTATTGTTTGCTTCTTTGGAAGATTCGGTGTTGTGGCTGCGCCTGATGACAGGCCCCGTCCAGCGCCTAACTGCGCTCACGTCGATGTCGAAAAGGTCGAGCACGCGGCCCAGGGTGTGGTCCACCATCTGCGCCAGGCTCTCAGGCCGCGCATAGAAGGCCGGCACCGGCGGGGCGACAATGGCGCCCATCTCGGTGACGCTCAACATGTTGCGCAGGTGCACTAAAGTGAGCGGCGTTTCGCGGGCCATCAGGACCAGGCGTTTGCGCTCTTTCAGGATGACGTCGGCGGCGCGGGTGATGAGCGAGGACGAATTGCCGGTGGCGATTTCCGCCAGGCTCTTCATCGAACAGGGCGCGATCACCATGCCCAGGGTGCGGTAGGAGCCGCTGGCGATGCAGGCGCCGATGTCTTCGTTCTTGTGGTACCTGTCCGCCAGGGCGACCACGTCAGCCAGCTTTAACTCTGTTTCGCAGGCCATGGTCAGCTGGGCGGCGCGGCTCACGATGAGGTGCACCTCGATGCTTTTCAACGGTCGCAGCAACTCCAGCAGGCGCTGGCCGTAGACAAAGCCGGAGGCGCCGGTGATGCCGACGATGAGGCGGCGTGCGGTGGTTGCATTGGTAGAGCTGCTGGTCATGGCGTGCTCCTTCAGACCTGCGCGGCAAGGCGTGCGACGGCAGCCTTGGCCTGCGCGCGCAGCTCATCCATGTCCAGGCCGGGAATCGTGTCGTTCTCGACGACGACCCGCCCATGGGTCAGCAGCCACTTCAGGTGCGGCCGCGAACCGCTCACCACCGGTCCGATGGCCGGGTCGTGCAAACCCATGTAGCGCGCCTCGTCCAGGCGGTAGACCGCGAGATCGGCCGCCTGCCCCACGGCCAGGGAGCCTACGCCCTCGAAGCCGAGGATGCGCGCGCCACTTGCCGTGCCCCAGTGCACCACGTCTTCCACCGTCACGATGTCGGCGCCCTCCTCACCACGGCCTTCCGGCCGCGCGCGTGAGGCCGCGCCCGCATGGGCCCGGTGCATCAGCCAGCACTGGTGCGCTTCGCTCAACATGTCGGCCGCCTCGTTGGAAGCCGCGCCATCGACGCCGAGCGACACCGGCGCACCGCGGCGCGCCAGGTCCGGCGCAGGCGCCACGCCGCTGCCCAGCCGACCATTGCTTTGCGGGCAATGGGCCATGCCGGTGCCGGTATTGACGATGATCTCGCGCTCGCTCTGCGTCAGATGCACTAGGTGCGCGAACCACACATCGGGGCCCACCCATTCGTTTCGCTCGGCGTACTCCAGCGGCAGGCAGTCGAAGGCCTCGCGGCAATGCTCGATATAGCTCACGGTCTCGCTCAGGTGCGAGTGCAGCGGCACACCCATCTCGCGCGCGGCGCGGGCCACGGGTTTCAACTCTTCGGTGCGCAGCGAGATCGTGATGGTGGTCGGCGCCATCGCCACACGCGTCATGGCGCGCGGCCCGCGCTGGTGCCAGCGCCGCACGCTGCGGTCCACATCCATCAGCATGTTGTCGAGCTTCTCCGGCCGCAGGTGCGCAGGCGCGCCGGCTTCCGCGTCGCGCGTCTGCGTGGCGCCGCCGCGCAGTAGCATGAAGCGCAGGCCGAGCTTGTCCGCTTCGTCGAACAACGCTTCGGACGGATCGAAGCCCATGCGCGGGTAGTAGATGTAATGGTGGTCGCCCACCGTGCTACAGCCCGAAAGCATCAGCTCGATCATCCCGATGCGCGCGGCCAGGCGCAGCGTGGCTTCGTCGAAGCCGCCGCGGTGCGCGTAGGGGACGGCCTTGAGCCAGGGCGTGAGCGTGGCGTCGATGCCGCCGGGCACGCCCTTGAGCAGCGACTGGAATAGGTGGTGATGGGTGTTGACCCAGCCGGGGTAGACCACGCAGTCGGTCGCGTCGAGCACGCGCTCCCCGGCTTGGCGCGCCAGGCCGCGGCCCATCTCGGTGATGACGCCGCCGGCGCTGCGGATGTCGCACGCCGTGCTGCGCGCTCCAGGCCCTGTGAGGCCGGTGAGCACCGCCTGCGCGTTGCGCAGCAGGAAGCTGCTGGCAATGAAAGCGCTCATATCAGTTCATTTCGCTTTCATGCCAGCCGCCCAACGCCCACTTCGACAGCATCGCCATGGCGATGAACAGCAAAATGTCGGTGAACGTGATCAGCACCAGCGCGGCAAACAGGCGCGGGATGTTCAACTGATAGCCCGCCTGTAGCACCACCTTGCCAGACAGCATCGGCTGGTAGGTGGGGCCTGGCATCATTGTTTCGAGCGTGCTTATCGGGTTAGCACACACGATGACTCGATCTGCACTACCTGTAGTGGCTGCGAGGCACGGTGGGCCACTACCCACAGTGGTTGGGTGTGTTAACCGAATAGGCACGATTTCGAGTTCGCGTTTCACATTTGTCTCCCGGCTGTGTTTGGGTATAGTTCGCGGCATCATTGCTCGGACAGCGCCTGATTCAAAGCATGCATTTATGTTGACACCCGAGCTCTAATCAGTAAATATGCAGATTGGTATAAATTGATCGGAAAACCAGATGAATCACCTTGCCGCCTGGGCCTTCGCGTTGGCCCACTATGAAAAACCCGGCGTCGCCGAAGCGCTGTTGAGCCGGCAGGACGAGGAAGGACTCGATGTGGTGTTGCATCTGTTCGCGCTGTATGCGCAAGAGGCGCGCGGCATCGTGCTGGACCCAACCGCCTTGCAGGAGGCCGATGCACTGATGCGTGACTGGCGCGAGCAGGTGGTGAAGCCGCTGCGTGCCGTGCGCCGCGCCATGAAAAAAAAGCCCGCGCCAGGCGCGGGTGGGGAAAGCGAAGCGGCGCGGCAACTCGTCAAGAATGCCGAACTGCGCGCCGAGCAAGCCGAGCTGGAGTCGCTGTGCAACTGGCTCGAACGCAGGATCAGGGCATGACCTTCAAGTCCTTCACAAACTGCGTCGTGTACGCCTTCTTGTAGTCCGTCGTCGCGTTCAGCAGCCCCGCTGCGACCGTGAAGTCCGCCGTCTTTTTCCAGCGATCGTCCGTCATCACGAACCCGCATCTGCATGCCGCCTGACAGCGCGTGCGGCAGTGCGCTGGCAAATTTGGTGAGTCCGACCAGCGCCAGCGCATCCATGACACGCGCATCGGCATCGGCCCGCGCGACACCGGCCAGGTTCA
>Ga0209702_10008506_pt1 | contig 11902 bp, 8 predicted proteins | sample FRY01_FD_187210 | JGI IMG/M metagenome (GOLD analysis project Ga0209702, IMG submission 187210) | Freshwater microbial communities from Lake Fryxell liftoff mats and glacier meltwater in Antarctica - FRY-01 (SPAdes) (version 2) | ecosystem: Environmental > Aquatic > Freshwater > Ice > Glacier... | reverse complement strand
CGCGTACCATTGGGGGCGCGAACCTTGGGTATGCGGACGCCCACGTCCGCTACGGACGTGGGAATTTGGCCGGGCTTTTTCGTGAGGAGGCCGGGGCCACCGGGGGGCCGTGCGGACGTGGGCGTCCGCGTACCATTGGCGCCACTACTTTTTGGGTTGGGGCCCCCGGGGGGCCGTGCGGACGTGGGCGTCCGCGTACCATTGGGGGCGCGAACCTTGGGTACGCGGACGCCCACGTCCGCTACGGGCGTGGGAATTTGGCCGGGCTTGTTCGTGAGGAGGTTGGGGCCCCCGGGGGGCCGTGCGGACGTGGGCGTCCGCGTACCATTGGCGCCATGACTTTCGAGGGTTGCCGGTCCGCGGACGTCCTCGTCCGCTACGGGCTTGGGACTTTGGCCATAGCTTCGAGTGGGTTTCATGCGTCGCTCTCCTGGGCCGGGATGGGGAGAGGTTGGTCCTCTTCGACGGCTCCGCCCTTAGTCGCGTATGCATGCAAGGGCGAATCGGTCGGATAGAGGACCTTGACGCACGGATTCAACTTCGAAGACTCAGATAGGTGAGCATCTTGGTCATCGAAGAAAATATGGGGCTTGAGCGCGTTGATAAAGGGGGCTTTGGCAAGTCCGCCGAGAAAATGCGCCTCGTCGACGTAGACTTGCCAGTCCCGAAACGTGTTGATGACCCGTAGCTCCGAGGGTCCGTTGCGCGCAGTCACCAAGATGATTCGGACTGGCGAATACTCCATCTTCATAGGCAAGCGCTGCCGTAGCGCCGCGATTTTCTGCAGGAGGGCCGCGAACACGCCCTTGGGTAAGGGAACGTCATGATACGCAGCCTCATGCGCATGGAACGCTTCGATTCCTTGCTCTTTATAGACCATTTCGCTGGAGCCATCGAAGAGAACCGCGTCTCCGTCAAAGGCGATGCGAATCTCTAGTTTCTCGTCGTCTACGGCAAAGCTCTGCGGACCGACACCGACGACGATGCCAGCGGCGCAGACCCCTGTGTCAGTCGCCTCTTGCGCGTCGCGCAGGGACGCCGTGAGGAGAAGGTCAACGCCGAAGGGGCCTAACAACGGGGTAATCGACTGCCCACCGCGAAAGGACGACCGTGTGATTTGCAGGCTGTGAGCCCGAATCGAGTTCAAAACCCGAAGCCCCGTTTCGGGGCTATTTCGCGAGAGGACCACAACCTCGACGAGCGGGTCTTCGCCCGGCGGGCGGTACTGCGCGTCCAACTTCAAAAGCGCCTGCACGAGGGGGAAGGCCACGCCCGGTTTAAGTTGGTCGTTTTCCTTAGCGCGCATCTCGTCACGATAGCTTTGAATTGCCGAGTCTTTGTCGGACCTTTCAGCATCTTCGAACGCTTTGTTCTCGGCGCCAAGCTCGAACAAGGCCGTCGAGGAAACCCCCACCACGAGGGTCGTCGAAAGGTCTAGCGGCATGGTTGCACCATCATCGTTTTGGCGTCGGATGTCATCGTCAAGGCGTGGACTCCCAGCGTGTGAGGTCAATTAGGTCTTCAGCGCGCACGCCGAGGCAAGCGAGTTCGTGACGAAGCGATGGCCCGATTCGAGGTGCAATGGCCACAAACTCCTGCTTGTAATCCTGCAACGCGCGATGGTGTGCTAGAAACCGGAGGGCGTTGGATTTTAGGGATTCAACGCTGCCCATAAGGCGCGCAGCGTTCCGTTTGCAGGTGCCGAACCGAATCACGCGGTCCACGTCCGAGACCGCGACGAGGTCGATCTCAATGTCACTGCGGTCCCAGAAGCCTTGAACACGGCGAGTCAGCGCGAAGTCACCGAGGCCAAGACGGCTCCTCTCCTCGTAAAGAATGCCAGCAAGCCGTTCGAGCGCATGTCCTTCCGAGTCCATGAGGCGTTGATCTGCAACCGAGATGAGGGCCTCCAACGGGCGGAAACTGACCGCAGCGACTGGGGCCGCAAGCGCATCGAGCCAGCTTCGTAGGAAGTTATCCCGAAGGTAGTACCGTCCACGGCGCGCGTTGGGCTTTGCCAAGATGGGAAGCCGCCTTTCGAGCATGGCATATTTCTCGATCAGGATACGCAAGTAGCCACCCACCTGCTCGGCGGTGTCCGGACTCATGTCCCGGAGATGGCTCTCCATATCTGCGTTCGTACAGCCCGGATGCGAGGCCACGTATTTCAGGACGACGTCGTACCGGCCCCGCAGCTCACTCAAAAACCAGTTCTCTGCTTCCGTGCGAAGAGGTGCGGAGGACTCGAAGAACATCGTTTGCAGGAGCACCCTTCGGTCACTGGCGAGCACCCCGCGCTCCCATGCGTCACGGTAGAACTTTGGGACCCCCTCAAAGAGGTTCCATAGGAACAGGAGTTGCTCGGGCGTGTCGGCCCCGTGGGTGTGCAGTAGCTCTTGAAGCGAGCGAATGTCTAGGTGACGGAGGTCCATGACGTCCGTCGTGCGGTTGTAGAGCGGAGCGCTGCGATCGTCGAGGAGCGCGACGATCTCGGCGTGAAGGGAGCCAAGCACGACCAATCCCCCAGGCACGTGGGCCGCGTCCGCGGAGAGGCGGTCGACACTGGCCTGGAGGTGCGAGGTGAACTCATGAAGGTGCTTCCGGCTGAAGTACTGGAACTCGTCGAGGACGACGACGTAACCAGCTCTTGCTAGTTTTTCGACGAGTCTGGCGAACTCAAGCAGGCTTGTCGGGCGCGGAAACTCGGCGGGAATCTCAAAGGTCTCCATTGCATCACGTACCGCCGCAATCACGCCAGCCGGCGCCGAGTCCGGGATCTGAACATAGAATGTCCCCGCGCCACGAGATCGACCAAGCTCGCGTTGCAGGAGTGTGGTTTTACCGATGCGCCGGCGGCCGGTGATACGCACGAAGAACCATCGCCCGCGTTCAACGATGGCCCGCAGTTGCGCGAGTTCCTCGGTCCGTCCGTAGAATCCCCACTCGTTCATATGCCCTCTTTAGAAAAAAACTTTTTCCTTAGCCGTGTCCGCGCTGTAACCGCAGGAGTTAAGACGTGATTTCTCGCTCCAAGTGAGGACGTCGCTTCGGCCCGACGGGCATGTTTGCGCGCATTCGGTCGTGGCGGCGTGGTCGGATGCGAATGAAGTGGGCGGTGGTTCTCGTCCGCTACGGGCTTGGGAATTTGAACGGCGGTGGCCCGCAGGGGCTTGGCGGACGGGGACGTCCGCGGACCATTGGCGCCAGTACTTTTTAGGTTGGGGCCCCCGGGGGGCCTTGCGGACGTGGGCGTCCGCGTACCATTGGCGCCAGTACTTTTTAGGTTGGGGCCCCCGGGGGGCCGTGCGGACGTGGGCGTCCGCGTACCATTGGCGCCACTACTTTTTAGGTTGGGGCCCCCGGGGGGCCGTGCGGACGTGGGCGTCCGCGAACCATTGGCGCCACCGCTTTTTAGGTTGGGGCCCCCGGGGGGCCGTGCGGACGTGGGCGTCCGCGTACCATTGGCGGTGGACGGCGGACCATTGGCGGCGGACGGCGGACCATTGGCGGCGGACGGCGGACCATTGGCGGCGGACGGCGGACCATTGGCGGCGGACGGCGGGCCCGCGGGGGCGGCTGGGTGGGAGGTTTCTAGCACGGGAGCCTCACAGCAGCCGGACGCGGGCGCCGGTTTTGATTTGTTCGAGGAGGCGGGCCCGGATTTCGCCGACCAGGGCGTCGACCTCGGCCTCAGTCGCGACTTCGCGGTTGCGTAGGCGTAGGTCAACCCGCGCGATGGTTGGCTTTTCGCCGTCGCTTAGGATCGCGTCGAGGATCTCGTTGGACTCGTCTTCGGCGCGGCGGAGGGCCAACGCGAAGGGGTCTTTGAGGGCGACGAGGGACGGCGCGATGGCCTCGACTGACGTGTCCGTCATCGCTTGGGCCAGCGGGCGAAGCACGCGATGGCTTTGGTCGCCAGTGAGGGTGCTGAAACCCTCGCGGGATTTGACCGCCGCACGACGGCTTTCGGCCTGCTGTTCCTGCCACTGCAAGAGGCGCTGGCGCTCGGCCACGTAGCAGTTTTGGATCTCGGTGAGGTCGTCGCCTAGCGCCGCGATTTCGCGCCAGGGTTTTTCGCCTTCAAACTGGGTTTGGACCCGTGTGGCTGCGGCTTGGACGTTGGTAGCCTCGATGCCGAGTTCGTTGAGTTGGGCGAACTCATTGGTCAACACACGGTTGGCAGACGTCACCGCAATAATGGCGTCTTGGGTGAGCTCAGAGTCCAAGACCTGCAACTGCTGAATGCCGTCCCGCAGGGTATCAAGGTGCTTTTTGACCAGCTTGACCGTGGGCTTCGTCTGGCGACAGGTGCGAATGCAGTGTTCTAAAGCGATTTCGAGTTTGCCAAATACAGCCGGGCCCTTGGGCGAGCCCGGAAGGCGATTGAGCTGGCCGTACACGCGGCGAAGTTTATCCGCCAAACTCGGGAAGTGTTGGGCGACAGCATCCGCGATGGCGTGGTCTTCGCGGTCCATCGGGTGCTTGAGGTAGTCCTCGAAGAACTTGCAAATGCGGGCGCGGGCCTGAAAGCCAATATCGTCATCGCCGGCCGGAAAGATGGTGGCGCGGCGGAAGACGCGGTCTTTGTCGAAAAGGTCTTGGACCCCGGCGTCGCGAATGGCGGTGATTTCTTCGCCGCCGTCGGGCTGAAGGCGGACCTTGCTGGCGCGCAAAAGGCCGGCCACGCAGGCTTTGACGACGCTTGCGGTGTAGCCGTAGGGAGGGCCGCCGAAATGGGCCAAGAGGGTTGTGCCCGCGAGGCCGCCTTCGGATTCGATGTGCTCCTGGATGCGGCGCGGCACGAGCCCCTCGCAGGCGGGGACGTAGCGGCCGGCGTCCAGCTCTAGGATGCCAAGCTCGCCCGTGAGGAACTTGGGCGAGGGGCCGGCAAGCTCGGGCTGGATAAGCTGCATCAGCTCGGCGGGCTGGAGTTGGGTCGCGCTGAAATGGGGAAAGAGCGCCGGCAGGTGGCTATTACCAAAGGCATGAAGGGCCCCCGCGAATGACGCGCCTTGTTCTTGGGGGATGATCCCGCGACCTCGGAAGTACATACGGCCCGCCATCCACGCGGTGGCGATGGCATCGCGGGCGGCCTTTTCGAGGTCCTCGCTGCGGTTTTCTTCTTGCTGTAGCAAGAGCTTACGCGATGGGTTGAGGGACTCGCGGCGGGGCTTGTACTTTTTGACCATGGCCCGTGTGCGGTGAAGCTCGCGGGCGACCTGGTCGACGTGGTCGTTGGCGCCACACAGCCAGACGAGGCGGTCGTGAAGGGCTGTCTCGGCGCTTCTTTTGACCCAGGTGCTTTCGGTGCGCTCTTCGGCGGCTAGAAAGCGAAAGTCGACACGGACGGCGGCATCGTCGCGGGGGTCAAGCAAGGTGACATCGTCATCGCGCCGGCCATCGGAGAAGTTGCCTGCCCACGGAAAGGGGCGGCCAGAGAGGCGCGGCCGGTCGGGGGAGGCGAGCAGAAAAGTCAGGCCACCACGCACGATTTCACTAATAGCTTCGCGGGCTACGCCGATGTCGCGGCGCTCGCGCTCCCATTCTTCGCCGGCAGAGCTTTGGACTTTGTAGCCGTGCTTTTCGGAGTAGCCGAGCAGGTTCTTGCGGCGCAAGTCTTCAAGGGCCTGAGTCACGGCGGACAGCTGATTGCCGCGGTCGACGCGGTCGTAGAGGCATTGGGCGACGAGTTTCGCGTCAGTGGGCTGGGTGTCTTGAATGAGCTCCAAGAGGGCCACGGCCTTTGCTGCACGAATCATGAGCCCGGCGGCATCATCGGCGCATTGGCTTAAAACGCGGGCCATGGACGCCTGAACGTCGGAGTCGAGGGCCGTATGTTGGACCTCATAGATTTGGTCGAGGGTCACGAGGGAGCCGACCGGTTTATCGGCAAGCTTTTGGTCGCGAAAGAGTTCGCCAAGAAGCTGCAGCAGCCCGCGGATGGCTTGGTCGTCGCCCTGGGCGCGGGTCGAGCGGGTGCGAAGGGCGCTGGTGATCTGGAGAATGAGATCGATTTGGCCCGGAAGCATTGGATAGATTTCGATAAACTCTTCGGACGTAACGGACTCGCAGCCATAGGCGTAGAGCTTGAGGTCTGGCCGGTTTTGTTCAAAGAGGGCGCGGAGTTGGGCTTCGGTGTCGGGGCGTTTTTGCAAGAGGCGCTTATGCACGACGTCGCGGATGTTGGTGGCGGCGAGGTGAACGCGCAGTTTCGGGGGGAAGCGGTCCTTGGCCCAGACGAGGAACGAATCGTCGGCCTCTTCGTCGAGCTTTTGTTGGCCGAGGGCGACGAGCCAGGCTTTACCGTGGAGAGTGGCGCCAAGAGCGGTTGCGAAGGCGCGAAGGCGGTCGACGCGGTCCTTATTGGACAAGACGTATTGGGAGACCTCGTCGATGATGAGGAAGACGGTGGCCGCGGGGCGCCGAAACTTAATCATATCGCGGATGGCGGCGACGGCCTCTTCGGGCGATTCAGAGCGGGTGTGCGTGCCGCCGCGGCTGGTAAACCAGCTCATGGGGTCGGTGTAGCGCTCGGGGAAAAGGTGCGAGAGGACTAGGGAAAAGTCCTCCTCGGCGAGGGCTTTATCTTTCACCTTGACCCAAGGGGTGCCAAGGACCTCGGCGGCGCAGGTCTCGAAAAGTGCCCATTGTCCGTCGCGCTCGAGCTTGAGCTCGAAGTCGGCGACGAGGGGCTCGGTGGCGCAATAGCCGAGGCGGCGCTGGACTTGGCGGACGGTGGCGGCGTGGATGTGCTCGTTGTCGCGGGCGACGCCGCCGATGTCAAAGACGACTGCGAGGGGCTCGACCTTTTGGCGAAGGCGGGCCCAGGCTGCGCGAAGTTCGGCGGATTTGGGCGAAGAGTCGCGTTTCAGCCAGGCCTCGGCGAGGGATGTGCCGTCGGGTAGGGCGACACCGTCGAGGGCGAGGCCGAGAAGCTTCGCGAAGCTGGATTTACCCGAACCGTAAAAGCCGGAAACCCAGGCGTTTGGTAGGTCTGGGCCGCCGGGGCGGTCGAGTTCTTGGGCAATGTTCGTTAAAAGTCGAACATACTGCTCATGGATGCCGCTGGGGACGCGGCGGTGGTTGGGGTGGTCCTCGGGCCAGCCGCCCGTGACGATGTATTCCGAGACTTCGGCGGCGAGCTTGTCGGGGCTTTGTTCGTGGAAATAGACGACGGGGGGGATGTCTCGGGTGACATCGGATAGGAATAGGTCGCGAATCAGCATAGCGCCCCTTATAGCTCTTATGGATAGACCCGCGGACGGTAGTCGTTATCCGGGTTGAGAATGCCCATAAATGATAGGCCAGTCGGGCCGCGGCGCTCGCCTGGATAGAGAAGGACGACGGGGACGTTGCGGGTCCGGCCGTCGAGATGGCGCAAGAGGGCCGAGGAACGGAAAAAGGGGTAGAGGGCGCCGGCGCGGCCGATGAGGGCAACGGTGCGGTCTACGGTGTCGGGGTGTTTGTCGGCGTATTGGCAGATGAGGCGGCTGCAATCGGCGGCGATGCCGTCGGGGCCTTCAATCAGCGGGGAGAGCTTGGATTTGAGGTAGTTTAGGCCGCGCTCGGGGCCGTTTTCGGCCATGCGGGTCTCCATCTGGACGACTCGGTCGACCCAGTCGGGGCCTTGGGCTTTGACGCGGTCGAGGAGGAGCTGCTGGAGGTTGATGGAGATGACCATCCAGCCGTTGGCGACGAGGTCGGTGTTGAGGCGCTGGACCTCGCCGCGGAGCTTGAACTCGTCTTCGGGGGCGTAATTCACGATTGCAAATCGGTAGTTGCGCATGGTGCTGATGCGCGGGCCGTCGGCGTGGATCAGGTCGCGGCGGAGGGCTGCGAAGGCCTCTTGCAGAGGGGGCTGTTGGAAAAGAGGCGCGCTCATGGGGGACCTGCTGTGTGGCCGGGGGCGTCTGGGGCGAGGTTCGCGGTGGCCCAGGTGGCGAGGTCTTTGTGGCGCCAGTCGAAGTCGATGAGGTCGCCTTGGCGCTTGAAGCGGAGGCCGGGCAGGCCGCGGAGGCGGTCTTCTAGGAACGAGCCGTCGAGGCCGACGGAGCGGACGTAGGGGTTATCGAGGAGGCTGCCGTCGAAGTCGGTCTCGCGCAGGACGTACATTAGATATTCGAGGGCCTCGTCCGGGACGCGCGGCAGGGCTAGGGGGCGGGGGTCGCGGGTGGTGGCGACGAGGCCGGCGGAATAGGCGGTCGAGAGGAGTTTGCTGGCGAACTGGACGCGTGTGGACATGGTCCAGCGGCCGGCGCCTTGTTGTTCCACCCAGTTGACGACGAGGTCGCGCGTGATGGGTGGGCGCGAGTCGTCGCGGCGTTCGACGAGGTATTCGCCGGTGAAGCGGCGATAGAGGGGGTCGGCGAGCTGCACGTGCCAATGACAGATGGTGCGGCGGGTGTCTGGCGACATGTGGGGCCAGGTGTGGAGGACGTGTAGGGCGGCCGGGAATGCGCCGAAACGGACGCGCATGTTGCTGAGCAGGACCTCGATTCGGGCGAGGCTGCGGGCGCCGAACCAGTACTCCTCAAAGGCTTGCTTGCCGGAGGGGATGGTGTCGCGGTCGACATGAGCCCAAAACGCGCGTGAATCCTCGACTTCGAGGGCGCATTTGAGGAGGCGCGTGTGCACCTCGGTGGCTTCATGTGGACGGTCGGTCATAGGGTCCGCCGGAAGTGGGGCAGAGGGTAGTCTTTGGCGGTCGGCGACAGGGCGGCGACGAGTTTAGAGATGAGACGGTCGAGGGCTGCGGGGGGTGCGCCTTTGAGGTGGCGGCCAAGAGGGGTCGTGGTCGTGTCGGCGGTGCCGTGGTCGTCGATCCAGTCTTGGAATCGCTTGGTGTCCCAACCTTTTCCGATGATGGCGATGCCGGACAGGGCCTCGTGGGGCAGGGCGCCAGAGCGTTTAAGATCTTGGAAGCGTTCGTCGAGGCGTTCGTCGAGTTCGAAGCCGAGGCTGAAGAGGGACACGATGCGGTCGGGGTCGTGGTCGGCGCGGCGGAGCTCGGCGTCTTTGCGGCGGGCGGCCTCGCGGGCGCCTTGGAGGACGGCCCAGGGCCAGGTGCCAGGTAGGAGGCGGCGGAAGAGGTCCTCGCCGCCGAACTCGGAGACGAGGTCGGAGCGCCACCAGCCGAGGCGTTTATCCTCGCCGGTCTCGCCGGCCCAGGCGACTACGATCTGGGCGGTCACGGCGAGATCGACGTCGGACATCGGGATGGGGGCCCTCTCGACCCGAGGCGGGATGCTTTCGATTTCGAGTAGGCTCATGGCGGGGGCTTCCTGTGGTGGGCGGCGGGGTGAGTGTCGTCGGGGGTGGCCCAATCATCAATCTCTTTATCCGACAAGCGTCGGAAAGGTTCAATGCGAGGTGCGGCGTTTAGGGTGCGAGGGCTGAGGGGGCTGATGTCGGTTTTTGGGGTGGTGAGCCAGGGAACCCTTCGGTGTCCCAAGTATCATTTGGTTGGGATTGCAGCAAGGCAACCTCGGCGGGGTTCAGAGTGGTTTGCGTGGGGGATGGGCGCAAGGGTGAACGGGGGTTCAGTGTTGGGGTTTGGGGGTGTGGATGGTGAGTAACCAACGGTGCAGTCTTGGATGTGCGACCGCCGGGACTCGGCAGGCGTGCTGTTCATGACCTCGAGCCAGCGCTTGACAAGCTAGGACGTGCAATGACAGGCTTCGAGTCAACGGGTTTCTATCAACAGCTCTCAGGAGGTCCTTACATGTGGATCCGTCCGTGGTCGATTGTCCTTGGTTTCGCTATGTTGGCCCTTATGGCCGCTCCATTGCACGCGGAGGACGGCGTCTGTTCTCCCACACTCTGGTACAACGGCGATGGCGATCCCCGTTCGTTCAACAGCGGCTTCTTCACCAACATGGTCTCCGACTATTACGGATTCGCGTCGATCGTGTTCGAGGACTTCGAGGTTACGTCGGCCGGCGGATGGACGGTCACCTCGGCCTGGTCAAATAACTTCACGAACGCCCGCCATGTCATCGCCGAAGCCGAGTGGCAAATCCGGCGCGATGTGGTCGTCGGCGATGTGAGTGACGGCGGAGGCGGCGAGTGGGTCGCGGGTGGGCGAGCTCCCGCGGTGCAGGTCGTGCGGATGCCGTCCTGCATCGATGGGGACTCGCACGGCGTCGAGGTGACCGTGCTTGTCACCGGGCTGAACGTCGAACTACCGCCCGGGCGGTATCATGTGGGGGTCGCCCCCGTCCTCTACGAGAACGACCAATCGATACCAACCGACACACTTGGTGGGGCGATTAACGCGGTAGAAAGCGGCGGTCTCGCCGACAACGCCTTCGCACTCCGCAGCAACCCCGACTATCAATTCTATGACGACCAACCTTCAAACAGCGAGGTCTTCGTCCGCGCCGATTACGGGTCGCAGGATGGGGCGCCGAACTACTCGGTCGGGGTGGGCGGTTATCCGACGGGTTCGGAAGCCGACCCCGATTCGTGCCTCTCTACGGAGACGCGGTGTCTCGGTGAGCTCTCGGACTGCACGGTGTCCTTCGGGGATCTCGACGCTCTCTTGACGACCTGCGAGACCGATCGCGACGCCTGCACGGTGACGGCTGGCGTCTGCGCCGAGGCTTTAGGCGCTTGCGACGCGGCAGAGGCCGCCTGCGTTTCGCGTGAGGCGACGTGTCTCGGGGGACTGGACACGGTCCGAGCAGAGCTGGAGACCTGTGACGCGGCAACGACCGCCCTCGCCAGCCAAGTGGACGCGCTGGTCGTTGAACAAGAGACGCGGGGCGCGCAGGTCGTCGCGTTGGAGGCGGATGTCGCGCGTGTCGAAGCCCAGCGCGACGAGCTGCTGGCCGAACGTGGGGCGCTCGAGCAACGGGTGTTCGACCTTGAGGGGGCGATTTCTGCGCTTCGTCTGGATAGAGACGCCTTGGCGGACTCGCTGGCAGAAGCGCTGGCGTCAGAACAGACGCTCGTCGACGAGCGGAGTGAGCTCGTGGCCGCACTGGAAATCGCTGAGGGGGAGGCCGCGGCAGCCTCGGAGGAGCTCGAGGCCCTTCAGGCGCGGCACGATATGTTGACGGACACGGTTGCGGCGATGACGGTCGAGCTCGATGCGAGCCGCGAGCTGATTGAGGACTTGGGCATGGAGAACGCCGGGCTGAGCGATACGCTTGACCTGGAACGCGCGCAGCACGCCGAGACGCGCGGTACGCTCGAGACCCAGGCGCGGGAGTTATCGAGCCTGGCTGAAGAGTTCACGATGGTCGAGGCGGCGAACGTCGAGCTGACGGCGCGGCTTGCTGCGGTGGAACGGGAGCGGGACGCGGCGGAGGGCCTGGCCTTCGAGATGGAGACACAGGGACATCGGCTCGCTGCTGAGGTGACGAAGCTTCGGACGTCGCTGGAGTCTGCGTTGAAGGATTCCAAGCGTCTTGATGCGTCTCTTAAAGACTGCGAGGAGACCGCGGTCAGGGATGCCGATGCGGATGGCAACGCCGACAGCGGGGACCGGTGCCCCAAGACAAGCGCCGAGACGCCGGTGGACGGGCAGGGCTGCAGCCATTCGCAGCGCTGCGCGCTTCAGACGGACGCATCATCTTGCCGTTTGACCTGGTGGGACGGCGGCCGCCAAAGCTGTCGCTGGAAAGTGATGGCGTTACGGCGATTCGCCTGTGTGCCTGCGGATTGAGTCATTCGTGGAGTGCAGAGGAATCGCGGCCGTACCACTGCGAGGAGCGGGCTGCGGGGGGTAGAGGGGAGTGGTTGACATTCCTATGCTTTCTGGCGGGCGGGGACGCCTATGAACCATTTTGCAGTGACCGGCGCGTGGGGGTAGCTTCCCTGCGTGACGGGCTCTCTTTGATGATGCGTCGGGACGCTGCCCCTTGAGGGCCTCCGCGGGTTTACACGTCAAAGAGAGGCT
>Ga0209702_10008501_pt1 | contig 11908 bp, 7 predicted proteins | sample FRY01_FD_187210 | JGI IMG/M metagenome (GOLD analysis project Ga0209702, IMG submission 187210) | Freshwater microbial communities from Lake Fryxell liftoff mats and glacier meltwater in Antarctica - FRY-01 (SPAdes) (version 2) | ecosystem: Environmental > Aquatic > Freshwater > Ice > Glacier... | reverse complement strand
TAAATGATTCTACGGCATTAGTACTAATTTATCCTGAAAACTTACCAATAAATAACAGTGCTTATTACGCTTTTAACACCTGGTCTAACTTACCTAAATCTTTTTATTTCACTTTCAAATACCCAAAAGGATATAAACATAGATATATTCCCAAATTAAAAATTAATAATAAGTGGTCAATTATTGATTCTTTAGATGTTTACAAAAACGATTCTATTGTTACCATAAAACTTAATTTAACGAAAGATCCAATAACTATTGCTGCTCAAGAAATTCAATCATCTAAAGATGTAGAAAATTGGGTTTCAGAGTTAATAAAAGGGAAAGAAAGCATTGTTGAACTTGAATTATTTGGTAAATCACCTTTAGGCAAAAACTTACCCGTACTAAATATTAGCAGCGGAAATCCTGAAGGGAAAGATATTATTGTGCTATTAACACGGCAGCATCCGCCAGAAGTTACGGGGTATTATGCCTTTCAAAGTTTTATGGAAACCATTTTAAATGGTTCAGAATTATCGAAAACTTTTTTAAGCAAATATCATGTATTAGCTTTTCCTATTATGAATCCAGACGGGGTAGATTTAGGTCATTGGCGTCATAATTCAAATGGAGTAGATACGAATAGAGATTGGTATAATTATAATCAGCCTGAAATAAAAAAAACAGTTAAATATATTCACAAAGTTTTAAAGAAAAATGATGCTAAATTAGTTTTAGGGTTAGATTTTCATTCTACTTGGCATGATGTATTCTATACCAATAAAATCAGAAAAGGAACTACATTCCCAAACTTTATAGATGATTGGTTTGCTGGTTTAGAAGCCAATATTCCCAATTATAAAGTTAATGAAGCTTCTGGAAATAGCAAAACGCCTGTGTCCAAAGGGTGGTTTTTATATGGTCATAATGCCGTTGGGATAACGTACGAGATTGGAGATACTACCTCAAAAAAAAATATTAACCTTATAGGAAAAGTTTCCGCTGAACAAATGATGAAAATTTTAACTAACTCAAATATTAATTAACTCAAAATAAAAACGTATGAATAAAAAATTACTTTTTTTAGTACTTGTTTTCACGCTGTCTAGTGCACTTATGTATGCACAAAAAACAGTTACAGGTACTGTAAGCGACAATAATGGATTACCATTACCTGGCGTCAACTTGGTAATTAAAGGAACTACGAATGGTAGTTCTACAGATTTTGAAGGTAAATTCAAAATAAACACTCAAAATGCTACTGATGTGATTGTATTTAGCTACATAGGATATAAAATTCAAGAAATAACTATTGGTAATCAATCTACAATTAATGTGTCTTTACAAGAAGATTTAGAGGCATTGGAAGAAGTCGTTGTCACAGCACTAGGGATTAAAAAATCTAAAAAAGCTTTAGGGTACGCTATAACCACTTTACAAAGTGAAGAGGTAGAAATGCGTCCAGAAGCAGATTTAGGAAGAACGCTTCAAGGTAAAATTGCTGGGGTAAATATTTCTGCATTTAACGGAGAAACTGGAGCTGGTACGAGCATCAGAGTTCGATCTTCTTTGTCCATTAATCAATCAAATTCACCATTAATAGTTGTTAATAATGTGCCTTTTGGAGGAAATATTTCAGATATTGATGCCAATGATATTAAAAGTATTAGTGTGCTTAAAGGTCTTAATGCATCTGTTTTGTACGGTAGTGATGGTAGAAATGGTGTTATTATTATAGAAACTAAGAGTGGTAGCGCCGTTACAGGTGAAAAAACATTTAAAGCATCGGTATCTACTACGTCTTATGTAAACGACGTTGCAAACTTACCAGAATATCAAAACACTTATGGCATTGGGTCTGAGTTTGGTTATGTACCAGGGAATCTTGGAAACTGGGGACCTGCATTTACAGATTTAGCCGAAGTACCACATCCTTATGCTATATTTAGTGATATTTTTCCAGAATTTAAGGATAAAACTATTCCTTATAAAGCGGTTAGAAACAATGTAAAAGACTTTTTCAAGACAGGAAAAGGAAATATTACATCGTTAAATATTGCATCTACTCAAGAAAACACCGCCTTTAATTTATCTGTAGGATATACAGATGAGGAAGGGATTATTGGTAATAATGATTTAAAACGTTTTAATTTAGGTATTGGTGGTCAGGTAAAATTGACAGATAAATTAAACGTGTCTGCAACGTTAAATTATTCAACACGAAAAGTAAATAGATTACAAGGCAGTGAAATTTTTTCGTTGCTCATGTTTATACCTAGAGACCTTGATTTAATAAATTTACCATACCAAAACCCACAAACTGGAGCTTCTGTCTATTACAGATCTAGTCAAAATCCACAGTGGGTTTTAAATAATACTGGTTTGTTTGATGATGTGGTGCGTATATTTGGTACTATAAACACGAAATATGATTTTACTGATAAACTAAGCTTAACCCACCGCGCTGGAATTGATAACGATTCTCAAGATGAGTTTGATTATTCAAACAAAGGTGGTTTTGGAGAGAATGAGTTTGGATTTCTTGATTTAGATTATGACAAAGAGGTCACTATTGATCAAAGTATTATTTTAAGTTTAAATAATGTTAAATTAGGAACAAATATAGGATTAGATGCGCAAATGGGTTTGAACTCTAGATTCATAAAAGGGAAATCGCAAAGTTCAAATTCTGATAACCAAAATGTATTTGGTTTTTTAAGACCTTCAAATTTCAATACAACACTAGCTAGCTATAATTCTTATAATGAAAACTTAGCGGGTGCATTTGGACAATTTGAATTTAGTTATGATAATTTTTTATATGTAACTTTATCTGGAAGAAATGACTGGGGATCTACCGTTGAGCCAGAAAACAGATCTTTGTTTTATCCTGGAGCTTCCTTCTCTTTCATTCCAACGTCTGCTTTTAACTTAAATTCAAGTACTTTAAACTATTTAAAAATTAGAGGAGCTTATGGTACTTCTTCCGGTTTCCCTACACGATTTAATACACGTAATATCTTAGAAACAAATCCAAGACGTTTTGTGGCACCAAACGGTCAGGTTATAATTACCAATAGTGCTGATGAAGAATTTGCAAATCCAAATTTAAAACCTGAGTTACATCGCGAATTTGAAGTTGGTATAGAATCAATGCTTTTCAATAGCCGCGTAAACTTTGAGCTTTCTGCATTTAAGCGTATTTCTGAAGATCAAATACTAGGAGCTGGTCTTCCACCTGAAACTGGTTTTACAAGTACCACAATAAACGCTGGTAGAATTGATACAGAAGGTTTGGAAATTGATTTAGGTATTGATGTGATTAAAACAAATAATTTCAAATGGAATTTTAGAAATCTTTTTACCGCCTACGAGTCTTTAGTAGTTGATTTACCTCAAAATCAACTTGAACTATCTATAAATGGCGAAACTAGAGGGCGATTTGCGATAGAAGGGCAACCATTAGGGATTATGCTGGGAAGTTATGCACTTAGAGATGACGAAGGTAATTTGTTAATCAACCCTACTATTGGAGAAATTTATGTAAGTAGTGAAGTCGGAAAGGAAGATGTTATTATTGGAGACCCCACTCCAGATTGGGCATTAACAACCATCAATAGCTTTAGTTATAAAAACTTTACTTTTTCAGCGCAATTTGAATATACTCATGGAGGCGATATTCTTGGGTTGGCAGTACAAGATTTGTTAGAAAGAGGCGTAACAAGAGATACTGAAAACAGACAAGGCTCTTTTATAGTGCCAGGTGTTTATGGAGATCCGGCAACAGGCGAAGCTTTATTGGATGCAAATGGTCAAAAAATCCCCAATACGATACAGCAAAATGCTCAAAGAACTGTGTTTTCAAATTATTATAATGCTGATGAAATGACTGTTTTTGATGGTTCTGTTTTTAGATTACGGGAAGTTTCAATGGCTTACACTTTGAATAAGGCTAAAAATACTAAATTGCCTTTTCAAACCATGACTTTTAGTTTAACCGGAAGAAATTTATGGTTTAATGCACCTGATTTTCCGAAGTACACGAATTATGACCCAGAAAACGATAATGGTTTAGGAGACCAAACCGTACCAACGACAAAACGATTTGCATTAGGCGTTGCTATTACTTTTTAATTCATATATAAAATTTAAAAAAATGACTAAAAATATATTTTTATTAGTATGTATCATAATGAGCGTATTATGTGTTTCATGCGAGCTGAAAAACTTTGATTTTCAGGATGACCTCAATCAGTTAACTCCAAGAGATGCGAGTCCTGATTTTCTATTGAGTGAAGTGCAAATTCAGTTTCAAATAATAATGCGAGAATTTATTAGAAATTCTGACGATATTATGAGATACGAAGCCATGACAGATACTTATTCTGATCTTGTGTCACCAAATGTCTTAAATCTTGAGTGGTCTGTACTTTACGGATTGAGAAATAATGTTAAAATACTAGAAAATTTAGCAGCCCAAAATGATGGCTTAATTTTTCATAGAGGAATGGCTAAAGTGTTGTCAGGTTTTGCATTTGTAAGTATGGTTGATTATGTGGGTAACATTCCTTTTTCACAAGCCAATAACCCCGCAGAATTTCCCAATCCAGTAGTTGATAATGGTGCAGCTATTTATAGCGAAGTATTAGCCGATATTACAGCTGCCATTGCAGATTTTAATGCGGCTACAGTAATACCACGAACAGATTTGTTTTATAACGGCGATAAGGATAAATGGATTGCTTTTGCAAACTCGTTGAAACTAAAATTACTATTACAAACACGCCTAGTAGATACCGGTATTTCTGATGATATAAATACCCTTATTAGTGGCAGTTTAATTAAAAATGTAAACGGCGATTTCCAATTTGGTTATTCAACAGAAGTAGAACCAGATAGTCGTCATTTTTACTTTGAAAGAGGCTATTCAACAAATGGTATGGCAGAATATATTGGAAATTATTTTATGTTTATGCTAAAAGACTCTAAAAATGTTCAAGACCCAAGGTTACGCTATTACATCTACAGGCAATCAAATATAGATCCTGTAGCTTCTCGTTTTATAATTTGTACAGGTAAACCAGAATATGATTATTGTTATGTAGGAAATGCTTATTCGGGTATAGACCACGGAGATGAATTAACAGGTCGTGCAGATCGATTTTTAAGAACTATTTATGGACTGTACCCTGGTGGTGGTGCTTTTGACGCGGATAACTTTACAAGTGCTCAAACTTCAAAAAATTTAGGAGGTGCTGGAATATTGCCACTATTATCTGCTTCGTATGTGAAGTTTCTATTGGCAGAATCTGCATTAAAATTAGGTACCATTGGAGATCCAGCAGTTTTATTAGAACAAGGTATCAGGTTGTCTATGGAAAAGGTTTTGAACTTTGCGCCTGTTGATCCTGCTTTTGCAGCTACAAGTACCAACGTAAATGATTATGTTACCGAAGTTTTAGCAAATTATACAAATGCGGCCAATGATGATGAAAAACTAGATATCATCATAACAGAATCTTATTTATCAGAATTTGGAAATTCAATGGCTGCTTATAATGCTTATAGAAGAACGGGGTATCCATCCAATTTACAAGAACCTATAATCAATGAAAGTATTCCATTTCCAAGAAGTTTTCTATATCCCGAAGATGCTATCAATAGAAATAGTTCTTTAAAACAACAAGCAACAACAGTACAAGTATTTTGGGATAACAATCCAGCTGGGTTTATTAAATAACAATTAAAAATAATAATTATGAAACACATATATAAATGGCTTTTCTGTATGCTATTAGTTGGTTGCCATTCCAATGATAATAATTTATTAGATGATATTTCAATAAGAGGTGGATTTGTAGATTTTGAAGAAGTCCCAGAACAACTTAACTTCAATTTTTTAAACATTGATAATTTTAATATTAATTCTAGATTGATTGATTCCAATAAAAATATCATTAGTTACTCGCTGGCATTAATACACGATGACAACTTAATACAAGATTTTATCGTTTTTAATTCATTTCCTGCTAATTTGTCAATAGATATTCCATCAATTTTAAGTGCGTTAGGACTAACTATAGATGAAATTGATCAAACAGATGAGTTTCGTTTTTTGGCAACCATCATTACCCCAGAGGGTACTTATACTGGAGAAACACCAAGATTCAATAGAACGACTAATGAAAATCTTGGTGGAAATACCGTGCCTAGATTGTTAGAAAACACGACTAAACAAGCTATGGATTTTAAAATACGCTTTTTCGTGCCACCGCCAAAAAAATTAAGAGGAACCTCTTTTGAAGAACCATTTACAAATAATGCTAACTATACAAGACCTGCGGCTGTTAAAAATGTAACTGCCGAATTGTTAAATAATCCAAACGAACGTCCGGTCATGTACATGGCTAAAGGAACAGGTATAGATAATGAAATAGGGTTTAGAACTTTCTTTATAAGTACTGGCAATTTTGCTGGGGACGTAGGTTTTATAGACGAACCAATAGGAGTTACACAAAGTACTACACAAGTAGGATCTTATCCTGATGGTATTCAAGGCTATCAAATTGAAGATGCAGATGGCTTAATTAGAGTTGTATTTGATAAAGTAGTCATAAACCCTAGTGAAAACCCTTCTTCAGGTGTGCAAATAAAATTTTTCCCAGCATCTACAACTTGGGAGGGTACAGATTTTATCCGCATTTATTTAGAAATTGAAAGAACTGGCGGTACCATTGAAGTTAGGAATTTAATGGATTTAAAAGCTGAAAAGATTGAAAACATTATGGGTAAATGGAATACTGTCGGTACTAATTTTTTGCAAAATGTGCTGTCATACACTTTAATTATTGATGCTGAAAGTAATCAACCGGCTGAAAGGTTCTTTTTTGATGAAATGTTAGTTTTTGTGCCAGAAGAATAGATTTATTTTTGGCTGCAAAGAGGCTGTTTTATCAAAGTTGATTAAACAGCCTCTTTTCTCTTAAAAATTAGTGATGAAAATAATTTGGAAAAAATGTTTATTTCTCTAAGTGAATTTAGGTAAATATATAACCAGAAAGAACCTAATAAACTACCTTGGCGCAAGCACACCAAGTATTAAAATTACAAAAAAGGAAATTCCAAATTCCAAAAACAAACGATGTAAACATCGGAAAATTTAACCCTTAGAGATTAAAACCGCTACTGAAGTTCACATTCATGACACTTTAAAAGGTAAGGGATTGCTTTGTCAAAGTTGACTCTAAGTTTTTATTCAACCTTGTAGCTCTTTTCAGGAATTCTGCCAACGACTCCCTTAAAAAACGACTTATAAATTTTAAGATCAGCTTCTTTATCGTCGGTGGTAAAATAAGCTTGTGATATTTTGACTTGCTTATGTTTAAAATCAAAGGCCACCATCACCACGGGAACTTGGGCTAATTTTGCAATATAATAAAAGCCTGTTTTCCATTCCGTAACTTTTTTTCTTGTTCCTTCAGGGGTAAGCGATAATCTAAATACTTTTTTTGTTTTAAATATATTGGCTATTGCGGCTACAGTATCACTTTTTTTATCTCGGACAATTGGAGCACCACCCACCCATTTTAAATACCAACCAATCAAGGGAAACTTAAATAAACTCTCTTTGCCTATAAAATTAATCTCTTTATTCCAAACCTTCCGAACAAGTAAGCCTAGGAAAAAATCGACATAACTGGTATGCGAAACCACAATCATCACGCACTTATCAACCTCAGGAAAATCACCAACGAGCTTCCATTTTATGATTTTAAAATAAATAAATTTGGCAATCTTTTGCATGCTGGGTTTTCGTTTTTGGTTTAAGTTCGTTTTGTTGTTCGTTCTAGGCTGATGGGTTAATGAGTTAAAATAAAACTAACGCACCAAAAAAACTATTCTACTGATTAAACTCTGGCGTAATTACGATGCTTCTAAAAGAAATAGCGCCGTGATCACCTTGAATTAAAATAGGACCGGCTTCCCCTTCTCGGCTATCTAAAGCGCCACCAGTAATTCCAGGAATGGTTTGGTCTGTTATAATTTCTTTTCCATTAGCTACAATGCTTACTCTTTGTCCGTTTAGTGTAATATCATAAGTTTGCCATTCTTCTGGAGCGTTGGCCGCCATTTGGTTTGGAGTTAAAAATCCGTAAACCCCACCAAATAATAAGTCGTTAGGTTCGGAACCTTTTCCATCTTCAATTTGAACTTCGTACCTACCTCTTAAATAAATTCCGCTATTACTGCCTTTTGGATATTTAAACTCTACGTGCAATTTAAAATTTTTAAAAGTCGCATCAGAAACCAAATTTGCGCCCGACTTAGGACTTTCTAAAATTCCGTTAGCAACTACCCACTGATTTTCGCCCATAGCGCTCCATCCTTCTAAATTTTTTCCATTAAAAAGAGCCATCGGTGCGCCCCAAACTATATTTTCATTGTATTCAAGAATTGGTGCTCTTTTGGCTGTCCAATTATACTTTTTTTCATCAGAATAAACCATAAAACCTTCAAGGTTTTCGTCTTTTAACATCCCTTCAAAAATCATATCTTTTGTTCCAGGCTCCCATTGAACAGGAATTGAAAAACTAACTTTTCCACTATTTACTTTAACTTCGGAGATTGGGCGTGCACTACCAAAAGCATAAACAAATCTGCCTACAAGTGTGGCGTTACCAGATTTTGAAATCTCTAACCACGAAGGCAGTCCTTTTCCTTCTTGATTGATAACCATATCCCAACGGCCTATATACGCACTTTTATTATCCTGAGCATTGGCTGTTGTGAACCATAAATTTGAGAATAAAAAAAGTGGTGCTAAAATATAGAAGAAATGGCTTTTCATTTTATTTAATTTAGTTGTGTTTGTAAATATAATAAATCATACAGAAGCTTTAAAATTATAGCTGTCTAAATAACCAAGCATCAAAAATATTTAAAAATATAGTACCTTTAACTAGTTCCTAAAATAAAATAATGCACATAAAACTTACCCTCTTTGCCTTACTATTTTTAAGTATTTCTGTTTCTGGCCAAGACCTATTATCTGATAAAAAAGAGTTTACAAAACAAGACTCACTAAGAGGGAGCATTACGCCAGAACGTGCTTGGTGGGATGTAAATTATTATCATTTAGCCCTAGAAGTACAACCAGAAAATAAATTTATTATAGGAAATAATACCATTCGCTATACAGTTTTATCAGCACTTCAAACCATCCAAATTGATTTGCAACCACCGCTAAAAATTGAAAAAGTTACTCAAGATGGCGAAAATCTTGTGGTAAAATCAGATGTTAATGCACACTTTATCTCTTTAAATAAACCACAAATAATAGGCGACAAAAATGAGCTTATCGTTTATTATTCTGGGTACCCAAAGGAAGCCGAAAATGCACCTTGGGATGGCGGTTTCTCGTGGAAAAAAGATGAAAATGGAAAAGATTTTGTGGCGACCTCTTGCCAAGGATTAGGTGCAAGCGTTTGGTGGCCCAACAAAGACCACATGTATGATGAAGTTGATAGTATGGATATTAGTGTAACCGTGCCCAAAGACTTAATGAATGTATCAAACGGGAGATTGGTCTCTATGGATGAGAATGAAACTACAACAACCTACCACTGGACTGTTAAAAACCCCATTAACAATTATGGTGTGAATGTAAATATTGGTGATTATGTGCATTTTGGCGAGAAATATGAAGGCGAAAAAGGCACTTTAGATATGGATTATTATGTGTTAAAAGACCATCTTGAAATTGCAAAAGAACATTTTAAAGATGCGCCAAAGATGATGAAAGCATTTGAGCATTGGTTTGGTGCTTATCCGTTTTATGAAGACAGTTTTAAGCTTGTAGAAGTTCCTTATTTAGGCATGGAACACCAAAGTTCTGTAACCTACGGAAATAAATTTATGCAAGGCTATTTGGGGAGAGATTTGTCGGGAACAGGCTGGGGCTTAAAATTCGATTTTATCATTATTCACGAAGCCGGTCACGAGTGGTTTGCCAATAATATTACCTATAAAGATATTGCCGATATGTGGATTCACGAGGGCTTTACCGCCTACTCTGAGAATTTATTTTTAGATTATTACTACGGCAAAGAAGCTTCGGCAGATTATGTCATTGGCACTCGAAATAATATTAAAAACACTTCGCCTATTATTGGCGACTATAACGTGAATAGCGAAGGTAGTAGCGATATGTATTACAAGGGAGCAAATATGTTACATACCATACGTCAATTGGTCAATGATGATGAAAAATGGCGTACTATTTTAAGAGGCCTTAATAAAGATTTTTACCACCAAACGGTAAACACGGCGCAGATTGAAAACTATATGAGCGAAAAATTAGGCTTAGATTTGTCTAAAGTGTTCGACCAATATTTACGAACAGCCCAAATCCCTGTTTTAGAATATAAAACAAACGGCAAAAAAATAAGTTATAGATATACGGATGTTGTAAAAGGTTTTAAAATGCCCTTAAAAGCCAAAGTTGGGAACCAGGAAATACGGCTACAACCTACTGAAAATTGGCAGACAGAAATCATAAAAGCTGATCTTGCCACCTTTAAAATAGATAGAAACTATTATATAAACATTAGAAAGCTTTGATTTTTTGCCAAAATGCTACGGCTGGTTTATAAATACATTAGGTATTGTTACAAATTTCGTAAAGTTTTCCCGAAAGTCTGTTTACCCTAAATATAAAAAATTTTAGTTACTTTAGTCAGTCAATAACAACTTATTATGTTTTGGGAAACTAAAATACTTACGCATAAAGGGCACAAACGAATTGCTGTTTATTTTAAAAAAGACGCTGCTTTAATTGCACACATCAAACAAATTGAAGGTGCTAGATGGAGCCAAACGCTCTTAGCTTGGCATTTACCTGATACGGAAGCAAATAGAATGCGGTTTAAGATAGCTTTAGCCACCTCATTTTTGCCAAATCTACAAGGCGTGGAGCAAATTGAAAAATTCAAGCGGTGGCTTCGTTCTAGAAGATACAGCGAAAGTACGATAAGCAGCTATTGCGATGCGTTGAAGTCGTTTTTAGTTTTTCATCGAGAAAAGTCCATTTCTGATATTACGAATGATGATGTGATAATTTACACCAATGATTATTTACTAAAAAATAAATTGTCAGCTTCTTATCAAAACCAAATTGTCAATGCAATTAAGCTTTACTTCAGCACCATAAGAGAAACCAAAATTGATATTGCAAAAATCCACCGACCAAAGCGTTCCAAGGTTTTACCTAATGTTTTGAGTAAAGAAGAAATAAAATTAATACTAAATGCTCACAGCAATATCAAACACAAAACAATGCTTTCAATGATTTACAGTTGCGGCTTGCGACGTGGTGAACTTTTAAATCTTAAACCATTAGATATTGATTCAAAAAGAGGCATTGTAATTATTAGGCAAGCAAAAGGAAAAAAAGACAGAATTGTACCTTTGTCTACTAAAATACTGATTATGTTAAGGGATTATTATACTTCCTATAAACCAAAAACCTGGTTGTTTGAGGGGCAAATAGAAAACCTGCAATATGACGAGAGGAGTTTATCGAATGTTCTAAAACAAGCATTGACAAAAACAAATATAAAGAAACCCGTAAGTTTACATTGGTTGCGCCACAGTTATGCTACACATTTATTGGAGAGCGGTACTGATTTGAGATACATTCAGGAACTACTGGGGCATAACAGCAGTAAAACAACCGAAATATATACTCACGTAAGTACGAAAAGTTTGCAACAAATAAAAAGCCCGTTTGATGATTTGTAGCAAAATAATTATATATTAGTAAAAAATAAAAAAGCACTTTTATGTCACAAAGACACCCAATTTTGGGTAGATAACAGCCATTTTATGGCTGGTATATACAAGTTACCGCCAAGTGTAAAAAGACAGA